>Ga0302316_10001018_pt1 | contig 23138 bp, 14 predicted proteins | sample III_Palsa_N3_2_FD_200456 | JGI IMG/M metagenome (GOLD analysis project Ga0302316, IMG submission 200456) | Peat permafrost microbial communities from Stordalen Mire near Abisko, Sweden - III_Palsa_N3_2 | ecosystem: Environmental > Terrestrial > Soil > Palsa > Peat permafrost | place: Sweden...
GCTATCGGAGGCGCCCTGTGATGCCACTGCGCTCCCCAGTGCCACAAGAAACTGTCTACGATTCATATGCCGCCAATCTCTTTATCGATCGTGATGTGGTGCGTTCAACCATCGTTGGTTCCATCTTTCTCAAGTGTGGACGGCTCACTGAGTTGCGTAGATTCAGAAACAAGCTGTTGGCCGATCAGATCGTGTGGCTTCGTGTGGCTGCCGTCCTCTTTTGCGTAACCGCGATCGATCGCCCCTCACCCTTCCGGCACCTCGCAGACTCATTCAGTCGCGAGATAGAAGCCAGAGCGATGATACAAGGATCATCGCTCTGGCAGGCTACATGACCAAGAACAGCACAGCGCATGCCATTCCCGATTTGACGGACTGACTGGACAACATCTGAAGGAACTGAAACACGACACACGCCTACGCTTGCTTAGAGTCGATCGCCGGCTTGTACCTTTGTGCAGGCTGTATGTTCCGTAAATGACATGGAGGACGGTCAACGACATTGACCTCCTCCCTGCTGCCTGTATGTCTTTTGCTATTTCGGCAGAGTCAGTTCACCCGCCACAACCAAGGTCGCGGAGGTTTTGTCGCCGTTGAAACCTGGCTGGCCGCCGCCCACAAACAAACGGTATGTGCCGGGCGAGATCGTGCGCTCCCCACGTGCATTGACCCGACTGAGCTGCGCCGGTTGGATTGGGATCGAGATGGTCTTGCGTGCGCCCGCCATGAGATGAACACGTCGATATCCGGCGAGAAATGGGTGAGTTCCGGGTCTACCAGCAGGAGCTTCGACATAGACCTGAACAACCTCGTCGCCTTCGATTCCGCTGATGTTGTGTAGCGTTGTCTTTATCTCTACCGGATCTCCCGCCTTGATCTCCGCCCTCGATAGGCTGGGCTGATCGTACGCGAATGTGGAATAGCTCAAACCAAACCCGAAGGGATACAGCGGCTGCCCCTTGAAGTAACGGTACGTTCGGTTAGCCATCGAGTAGTCGTCAAAGGGTGGGAGATCCGAGGCGCTGCGAAAGAAGGTGACGGGCAACCTTCCGGACGGATTGTTCGATCCGGCGATGGTCTCGGCGATTGCGGTACCGGCTTCTTCTCCTCCGTACCACGCTTCCAGGATCGCGTCAGCATGGGCCTGAGCCCAATTGACCGCGACTGCGCTACCCGAGGTGAGGATGACGATCAATGGTTTGCCGGTGGCTTTCATTTCTTCCAGCAACTGCTCCTGGGATTTGGGGAGATCGATATCGGTTCGATCGCCGCCATTGAAACCGGGGACATGGACGCTCATCTCCTCCCCTTCCAGGTCTGGAGAAAGGCCGACAAAAGCTACGACAACATCAGCGGACTTCGCGGACCGTACCGCGTCCTGCAGAAGCGCTCCGGTTGGCGGAGTCCACTCCAGACTTATGTACCGGTCGTTGCTGATGCGGTTGTACTCCACCCGGATGCTGTGCGGTCCCGCTGCCTCAGCCGTGATGTCGAAGCCGCTCTTTCCGTTGCTGCTATCGAGCATGAGCTGGTCATCGAGAAAGATACGGACCGCCGGGATCGGACTGGTGATGCCCTGCTGTCCTTCTCCTGTAACGTCCTTGACGGCCTTGCTTCTTGGAATCCCCCGGAAGAAGAACGTGTATTTACCGGACGCCGGGAGATTGAGGAACCCTGTCCAGCTGACGGAGAAGTTACGGCCAGGCACCGCGGGCGCAGGGGAAACGTTGTCCCAGTTGAAGTTGATGGTCTCATCGACGCGGGTCAGTATAGGTTGGCCGGAGCGACCCACATCGACAAAGTATTCAGCCTTCAGACCTGAGAGAGAGCCCTCTCTCGACTGCCTGAAACAAGTGGACGGAATCGGGGTCGCCATGCCATCGGCCAAAGGAGCACCGGGGCTATACACGATATTTTCGGCGCCGAACTGATCTCGCATGCCTCGCAAGGGCAACACAGGCTGACGTGCGGTCCCCATGTAGTTCCCTTCCACAGCCTGCAACAGATCGGCGGTCGGCCCGACGACAGCGATATGCTTTCCGGACGGCAATGGCAGCGCGTGCTCGTCGTTCTTGAGTAGGACAATAGACTCGCGCGCGACCTGGAGAGCGAGATTCCGGTTTGCCGGTGTGTCGACATCGGCTCCAGACAACGTATTGAAAGGGACACGATCCGCCGGGTCAAACATGCCAAGACGAATGCGCGCAGTAAACAGGCGAATCAGGGCGGCATCAAGGGTGTTTTCCGTCAACAGGCCCGTCTTGAGCGCCACTCCGAGAGAGTTGTAGGCCGAGCCGCAATCGAGATCGGTGCCGGCTTCGAGAGAGACCGCGGCGGCGTGTGCGGCGTCAGCCACGTAATGATGACCACGCTGCACATCATCGACCGCGTCACAGTCCGAAACAACGAAGCCTTTGAAGTGCCATGCATCCCGTAGATAGGTCTGCAACAACATGGTGTTTGCGCATGCGGGGACGTGATCGACCGCGTTGTAGGCACACATGATCGAGTCAGCATGGCCCTGCGTAATGGCGGCCCGAAACGCCGGAAGATAAGTGTCCTCCAGATCGAAGGGCGAAGGATCCACATCGAAGCCATGTCGAGAAGGTTCGGGTCCGCTATGGACTGCAAAATGTTTCGGCGTGGCAACAACTTTGAAATAATTCGGGTCGTTGCCTTGAAGTCCCTGAATGAAGGCGACCCCTGTACTTGCCGTCAGAAAAGGGTCCTCTCCATACGTCTCCTGCCCACGTCCCCAGCGAGGATCGCGGAAAATGTTGATGTTCGGAGACCAGTATGTAAGCCCGCTATAACGGCTGTATCGATGGTTTTTGACCGCATCATTGTGCTTCCCGCGTGCCTCTGTTGAGACCACATCGCCGACCTGCTTCACCAGATCGACATCCCACGTCGACGCCATTGCGACCGCCTGAGGAAACACGGTGGCAAATCCATTTCGGGCGACTCCATGCAGCCCTTCATTCCACCAGTTGTATTCGGCGATGCCGAATCTTGGAATGGCTTTCGCGTGGTCCAACGTCTGCGAGACCTTTTCTTCCGTTGTCATCCTTGAGACCAAGTCTGTCGCGCGGACCTCGGGCGAAAGTGCGACGTTTTGAAACCTGCACCCTCCGTTAACGCACGGGCTGTCCTGTGAGTGCGCGTAGAGCGAAGTAACAGACAGAGTGATGATCGAAAGTCGAAGAATAAGGTACTTCATGGATTTACTCACGATGTTGTGCTCTTGTTTCGCTCTACGGCAACTCAAAGGGTACGACGTTCATAATATGGCATCGTTGCCAACCCTGACAAACCCCCTTGGCCACCAGAAGTACCGGCTGGCTGTCAAAAAGCAAAAGATGGCTACGGGCTGAGGCGCAGGTCATCACCTTGCCCGCGAGCTCATCTGCCGCCGACCCTGCGGCTGTGATTGATCGTCGCTAAAGACGGTCGCATATTGATCCTTCCCTGGCTAGGATGATGCATTTCGCTTATGGAAGCCACCACCTGTCTTGCGACAGCAAACGTCATCCTTCCTCGTTCTTGGTGGAACTCCTAAGCATGCAGAATTGCGTCGGGAAAAAGGCGAGGACTATCAGAATTTGGTGTATATTTTGACAACGTGGCCACTCTGAGTGGAGGAGAAATGTCACAGCCAGCGTTGCCAGTCCAAAATGAGCCCAGAACGCAAGCACGACGCCGAACGCCGAAGTGGGTTCCTCAGCCTCTGGAAGGCGCGCCCAACGAGAGCCAGTATCGGCTACGTTCTATCGCGCGCGCTGTAGATGTTCTCAACTGCTTCGATGGGCACAACCAGCTATCATTGAGCGACGTCGCCTCTCTCATCCCTCTTCCTAGAGCAACGCTTTATAGAGTGCTCCTTACCCTTGAGGAATCCGCCTGCTTGCTGCGAAACCTGGACGGCACCTATAGGCTGACAAGTAAGTTGGCCTTTGGTTGGCTGGCAAACTCCGGAAACGAAATGCGGGATATCGCTCGACCTGAACTCGAGCATTTGACATCCCAATTCAGCGAAACTGCCAATTTGGCTTACTTGTTCGAGGATCGGATTCATGTCCTCGATTCGATAGAGAGTTTTCATGAAATCCGTATCTCCCACCGAATCGGGCGGCTTCTTCCACCCCACTGTACTGCGCTGGGAAAAGTCATCGCAGCCTTTCAAGACCGACCGCTTGTTGATCGCATTCTCGAAACGTATGGACTCTCTCCGCGTACCGACAACACCATAGTCGAACGCCTCGAGCTTTTGAAAGAATTCCAGAAAATTCGCGAAACCGGTATTGCCTGCGATCTTGAGGAGTTCGTTAGCGGGGTCGTTTGTTTTGCGGCCGCGGTTCATACGGAGGGCAGCCCAGTCCTCGCCGCCATCAGTGTCTCCGTGCCGACAATGCGACTGACTGCGAAGCGGGAAGGTGAAATTCAAGCCGCAATACACGCGGCCGCCTCTCGCATAGCTAACCTCTCGAAATCACTCGCGCCCATAATTAGCAACGTTGCAAAAATGTAGTCCGAACTGCGTTTGGGGCAATCTCTTTCGGATAAGAGACGCTTAGCATCGATAGACCGGCACAGATGAGCGGATACCCGCTACATCCGTGCCGGTCTCGAGCAATCTTGCAATTCCAGCTAGTGTCTTACGTTATTGGACCATGACCGTCACAGTTGTGGTCTGGGTGACTCCCGCGCCTGTGGCCGTGAACGTAAGGTTCTGTGAAGTTGCTGGGATCGTTGCGCCTGGGGTTGACTGAGAACATCCCACAAGCCCGATGGCTAACACGGCAGTACAGATGCCGAACAGAATCATCATCGAGATGCGGTTCAATCCTCGTGAGCGCTTTCGCAGGCCCAGAGCCAAAGCTAGCAGCCCGAAGGGAGCGAATACTGCTGAGAACACGGTCTTGTCAGAAGTCCTGAGCGAACTCGTGGTTGAAGCGACCGTGAGCGTTGCTGCTACGGTGGTGGGGTTTGAGGTGACAGCCACAGACGCCTGCGCCACGGCACACGTCACGTACGTGACAGGACTGGTGCAGGTAAGCGCGACCGTTCCATCGAACCCACCTTGGGGAGTAAGGGTTATGGTAGCGGGAACGGTGCCCCCTACTGCAACGGAGACTGCGGTTGGCGACACAGCGAAAGTAAAGGCGCTGCTCGATACGGTCAGCGTCTGAGCTGCGCTTGTAGATGCGGCATAGACCTTTCCGTCCGATGGGAAGCTGGCAGTTACGTTATAAGTTCCACCAGACGTCGGAGTAAAGACATAAGTCGCTACTCCCAACGAGTTGATCGTCCCTGTGCCCAATACAGTTGTTCCATTGAGGAACGAAATAGTCTCGCCCGTCGCTGCGGGTGTTAGGGTTGCCGTGAAGGTCACGGGCGATCCTGGGTAAGCAACGACCGAGCTAAGCGCAAGTGAGACAGAAGTAGGCGTCAGCGCGATGATCACAGTTTGCGTCGCACTGGAGGACGCTCTAAGTGTCGAACTGCCGGAGAAGCTGGCACTAAAGTTATAGATAGCACCGAGAGCCCCCGTCGTAAACGAGTAGGTAGCAACGCCCGACGCGTTTGTTGTCCCGGTTCCGAGAAGCTTAGCGCCGTTCAGGAAGTTCACGCTCTGTCCCGCTACAGAAACGGACGAAGCAAGCATTGCCGTCAAGGTGAGCGTGGCGTTAGGCAGCGCGGTAGGAGCCAACGTAGCTAGACTCGTCGTCGAAATCACGGCTGTATTCAAGACATTGTTCAGCGTGCCGCTGAGTGTCATGCTTCCAACTGTACTTGCTGCCGGAAGATAACTGACTGTGCCGCTGACGTTGCCAGAGCCTAGCCCAACGAAGTTGGCGGTAAAGCCACAGGCGTTCCCCGCTGCCTGCGGGCCAAGAGCTCCACTCGTAAAGGTGCATCCATCGGTGCCGTTCCCAGCTAAGGTCAGATTCGTTGAGTCTGCGATTGCCGCCGCCCCGGTGGCTGCTTGGTTACCGACATTTGTCAGTGATCCATTCAGAGTCGATGCGAAAGCCGAGCCAACACCGAAATTGAAGGAGAACGTGCTTCGGTCAAGAAAGTTCAGAGTTCCGGCACCACTGTCAGCCGAATAGAGATTGCCGTTGCCCGCGACAGCGAGACCGCTAGGGTTGGTGAGAGAACTCAATACTGTCACTGACGTTCCACCCGCGACGCCACTGGTAATGGATGTATACGGAATTTCAATAACTGTCTGCGTAATATTGTTCTGGTAGTAGACATCCCCAGCAGTATCGGCAGCGATCGAGGCAAGATTGGCGCCGGAAACAAGCGTAGTCATGGCGCCGCTCTTCGCGTCCACACGGAAGATTGAACCTGACCCGCTATCGCCGATGTAGACGTTACCGTCGCCGTCGATCGCGAGACTTGTCGGAGAGCTGAGCCCCGAGGCAATTGCCATGATCGGCATATCGTTAGGCAACGCACCGTTGAGGTCCGGAAGCGCCGCGCCGTTCGCCGTTGCAGCCGAAACCTTGTACACCGACGCAGTCGTCTTATCGGCAACATACAGATTGCCAAAATGATCGACCGCTACTGCCTGAGGAGCAGCCACACCGGCAACTGAGACCGTGCCAGCGCTGTACACACCGCCCTTGAGCGTGAGCTTCGTAAGCGTTGTGCCACCCGCACCCGCAGCGTACAGGTTGCCCGATAGATCCAGCGCTAGTTGTGTCGGATCTGCAGGGAGTGTCCCTGGCAGCTGAGTGCTCGTACCGCCGGAGATCTCGGTGAACTTGCCGGCAGCTGTATCCATGGTGAAAACATCACCATTGGAGTCCACGGCCACGCCCACGGGAACCACGCTGGCGCCGACAAGATTCGTCGTCAATGGAGTTGCAGGTAAGCTCGGATCGGTAACCATCGCACTGCCTGTCGCCGTCCCGAAGAGCGGAACATTTGTGGAAAGAGTTCCGGCAGACAAAGAAAGGCTGGCATCTCGAAGGCCCGGGGCCTGCGGAGCAAAGGTGACGGTAGCCAGGCAATCTACTGTTTCATCGGCGTTGGCAGTCGTCGCACAGGTAGGCGTCGTCACGCTGATCTCGGAAGAAGCCACATTGAGCGCACTCGCGGCAACGGCCGTAGCGCTCGCAGTAGTCCCGACGGGTGCGTGAATCAACAACGTCTGTGTAACCGGCGTACCAATCGTTGTTGGGTACAACTGGCTGGCAAGCATCTCGCGAATACGCGTGCGCCCATATCCAGCTGTGTCTATCTCTTCATCGCCGAGATAGAGATTATTGTTCGCATCGGCGGCTATAGTCGTCTGGCTGCTTCCCGTTCCATAGTTGTTGAAGCAAACATTGGACGTAAGCCCTGCAGCGGCAAAATTGCTGGTCGTGGCGAATGCCGGCAGTCCATCTCCAAGACCCGGCGTGGAACAAACATAGGTTGCGGTCCCCGTGGTCGCAGGCACTACATTGATGGTGGCAGCAACTGGAAGAATAGATTGTGCGACAAGCCGGATATAGCCCGTACTGAGGTCGTAGAGCGCAGCGCCTGCGCCGGAAGTCGCTGGGCCACTTGCGCTGTTGGGGACACCATATTCGGCCAGATAAAGATTCCCATTCGGAGCGGCGGCCACACGCGTGAACAGGGTAACGGAGGTTCCGGCGCCGAGCGACGGTTTCGCCGTCATCACGCCCGTTCCGTTGCCCGCCAGCAGATACACGTGCCCGTTAGTGATCGTGGTGAGAGTCGGGTTATTCGCCAGGATTGCCTTCGCCATCGGGTAGGTGGAGGCGGTGACGCTGCCTGCGGAGACAGTAGGCCCCATATACAGCACATGGAGAAGATTTGAAATTCCATCTAGCAGAATCAGATTGGACGAATCGGTGCCGCCTTCAATGGTTTCATCGATCGTGAGTCCGACGGGGGGCGCAGCGGACTGTGCCTGCGACGTATTGAACCAGGGGCAGTTGTCGCCAAAAGTGTCGGCCGCTGTTGCGGACGCACAGGCAGATCCGGTTGTCGTTGCAGGAAAGCCACCGAAGATCGGGTAGATTCGTCCGAACATCTGCGCCGGAGTTACCGCGCTGTAAGCCGAGTAAAGCGAGATTATGGCAGGCAGTGGATTGGTAAGTACTATGCCGCTGGGCATCGTATACGTGGCGGGTCCGACAATCACGCGAACGCGGAAGTTCGAACCATCTGCGATAAAGACGTTCCCATACTTGTCTCCGACAACCGAGCGACCGCCGTTGAGCTCGCCCGCGGCCGTGGCGCTGCAAGTGCCGGTTGTGCCCGTAATGGTTGCGGTCGAGAGGAAGCCAAGATTCGACGTGCCCCAAGCGGTAACATCCCCAGGAAGGTTCTCGAACGCTGAAGCGAAGTAGCCGTCGCCAGCTCCCGGTGCCGTGATCGAGGTTCCTGATGTCGCACTCGAGCCTGAGGCGACACAGCCCGCCAGCCGATACACATAGCCCACCTGCTTGCGCGCAACGCTGTAGGTCTGTGTCACACCTGCGGCAATCGGACAAAGCGGCGAAACCGTATTGCAAAAAAGATGGACTTCGCCCGACGTATAGCTTCCCGTCAGCAGATTGCCGTACGGGTCCATCCCCCAGCCACGCTCCTTCTGAGTGATCGAGCTGCTGAAGGGGCAACCATCTCCGGTGCTGTCCATCGCACCCGCGACGGTAGCCGTCGCCGCCTTGCAAGCTGAATTGAGGCTGCTTGAAACGAGCGAGATGATGCCGGAATTGGCATCCACTCTGCGCACCATATTGACCGCCGCGCCCGACCAATTGTTGTTGAGGTCCGCGATCCAGATGTTGCCCTGACCATCCACGCGCAGTCCGTCTTGCAGATCGGTGCCGAAGACTGCTTGCGTCGCCAGACAGCCATCCCCATAAATATCGGTAGCCGTATATGGGCTCCCCGCCGAGCAAGGAGAGCCTGCGGTAAATCCGCTCTTTCCTGCGGAACCGTTAGACGATCCCGCGACGGTGCTAAAGGTGTTTGGCAACACAATCGGGGCAGAGGTCTGAGCCAAAGCCACAGCTCCGTACAGTACGAGCCCAGCTATGAGCCCCGCTAACCGCAAAAAGCGGCGGCCGGCGTTCACTTTGGGGGCGCACAAGCATGAGTAGAAATGCGTCGGACGGACTGTCGATAGGAAGCTGGGAAGCATACGATAAACCTCTCTCCTGTTTCTGATGTAACTCAAACGCACGTTCGATGACTGCTGAATCGTCGCTGCTCGATATTGGTAAGTAAGTCACTTCTTCCTCGGATACACGGGAGGAGGCAGCTTGATGACGGCTGAGGTCGGCACCTCTACCACGCCGAACCGGTTCGCTGGAACCTCATGGATGCCGATCCGCAGGAACGAATCACCCCTGGCTGGCGCGCTCACTTCCAGGTGAAACCCGACCTTCGATGTCTTGAAGTTTTCGTATTGCTCCTTCGTCAAGTCCAGCGACACCGTCTTGCCCATCAGGTTAAGCAGCTTGCCATCGTTGTCGAAGACAAAGGTCGTGAACTCAATCTTGTCCGTGTGTTTTCCATTCACCTCCTCAACAGGCTCAAACCCGCCCGGCTCCGCGGAGATATCCACGTCATATCGCCGGTACGGTCCTTTGAACGTAGACTTCGGATCAGGTTTGTTATCCGGAGCAAGGTCTGCTTCGACCGAGGTCGATGCCGGCAGCACACGCACGCGGAACAGGATGTCTGACGGCATCGGCGCTCCGCGGCTCATTGCGGCCGTGGAGTAGGTTGCAGCCGCCCGGTTCTCCGATGGTACGGAGTCCGTCACCGATGCGGTCTCGCTCTTCCTCGATGTCGGATCATCGGCAAAGTAACCTTGCCGGTAAGAAAGCTTGATGCCTTTCGACATGGCCGTCTTCGTCAACTCCACCTTGATGTTTCTGTACTCGCCATCCGCGCTATGGTGCGAGGGTGAATAGGTGAGCGTATAAAAGTTCGAGCCCGAGTTGATGGCTTTCGAGACCGCGGTAGCCAGATCGTTCGTATTGAAAAACGCCTCGCCTCCTGTATCCGACGCAATGGCCAGCATCGTCTGGTGCGACTGGGTCTGATTGTTGCTGAACGCGCTGGCGTCGGCGACAAACGCTTGTGGTTTCTTCGAGTAGCCCGCACCCGACTTTGCTGCATCCAGACTCGGATCGGCCATGATTCCCCGCGCATCCACCGGATAGACCGCGATCTGCGCCCGCGTCAACAGGTTCAAGGTCTCCCGATACTCCGTCTCCATATCTCCTCCCATCACCGCAAAGGGATTGGCCAGCGTCAGATCGGGCATGATGGTGAGCGGAAACGATCCTGAAAACCAGACCAGATTTTTGCGTCCGGGAAATGCAGAAAGATAGTGACCCAGTACATCGAAGGCGTCCAGCGTGTACTCCATGCGCAGCCGGGTCTTGAACGCTTCATGCTCCGCGTCGAAGCCTTGCAGATTGCCCAGAATCTGGCTCGGTCCCATGCCAGCATTCACTGCATCCGCTGCCATGCTTGTGCTGTCGCTGTTGCTACCGGTGGCGTCCGTCAACAGCGACGACGGATTTTGCATCAGCTTATGCGTCACAGCATCCTTCAGTACCATCGGATCGGACGTGAATCCCTGCAAGAAAAACAAGCGCGTCGATAAACCCAGAATTGCGATGCGCGTGCCGGGAACGGCCTTCTTCACATAGTCCTGCAATTGCAGCCGAACATAGGCCTGATCGTTCGTCGGTGTATTCAACGAATCCAGCAGCAGCACATTCAGCACTCCGTTCGGGGGCACCGGCGTATAGTCCGTGAAGACGCCCGCCGGCTGGGGCGGTATCTTCGGAGCCGCGACCGGCGCGTCACTGGAGGAGTGCTCGTCGAAATTGCGGATCGTCTGGACGTCCTTGTTCTCGGTCAAGACGAAGTCTTCGCGTTTCAGCCCATGGATAGGATGTCCGTCTTTATCTTGGGCCACCACATCCACGATGACTAGGTTCGTCCCGACATGTAGCACAGGTACAGCCTGCGAGCTCCCATCGGGAGCAGCCTGAGCCAGAATCGGCATGCTCACCAACAGCATTGCGGCAAGAGAGATGAGGGGTCTGAACAAGGGAAGCTCCGTAGGTTCTTTCAATCACGCAGTTCGTTATCAAACAGGCCAGTACGGAGGACTTGATCGCCCTCCGCACCGCGGGCCTGGGCTAGAAGGTTAAGTGAATGCCGCCTTGCAGCTGGCGACCAGAATTGAGTTGGCTCGTAATGACTCCGAACGCCGACGACGTAGGCGTCACGTTGGCCGAGCCGAACTGCGGCCGGTTGAATGCATTGAACGCATCCACCCGGGGCTGCAAAATTATCCGGTCATACAGCGTGAAGTTCTTCAAGATGGAGAAGTCGAAGTTCTTCGTCGGATCCGACCGCAGCAGGTACTCCGGGAACGTCCGGTAGTTGTACGTACCGGGCGCATCGTACGAATAGTTGGCGTTATCGGTTACCGGCGTGTCGAAACCCGCCGGGCTGAACGATGGCGTCTGCTGTCCGTTGTGCGGGTGATTGTCGAAGTTTCTAAAGTTTCCCGTATATACCGGGTTAGTCGACCATTGCAGCGGCGTTCCCGAGAGAGTCTGATAGATCGTCGTCAGGCTCCATCCTCCTACCGTCTCATCCCACACCTTCGAGTGGTTCAGGAAGCGGCGTCCCCGTCCGAACGGCAGCTGGTAGATCGCCGTCAACGATGCGTGATCGGCGAAGTCAGAGGTCGTTTCGCCATACCAGAGTGGTCCTCCAGCGTTGAGCTGTGTGGTTGATCCCAGGTTGCGTGAGTGTTCATAGTTGAAGGTGAATTGAAGTCCCTGAGCCATGCGGTGCGTCAGCTTCACAAGCAACGCATTGAAGTTTCCGGACGCACCCGGCGACAGCTCCTGGGTCACGCTGCTGTAATCGGGATACGCCTGCAGAAGCTGTCCGAGACCGATGGACGTAGAGGTGTTCAACGAAGTGGTTGCCGCCGGCCCTGCTACATTCATGGTTCCGTAGAACGGGTTTGTCACGGATGTGCTCAGCAGAGTCTGCGCCGCGCTCGTCGTCGCTCCTAAACCATTTGGAGCGGAAGCGCCATATTGCGAATGGCTCAGGTACTGCACGGTCGGCGACGAGCTGATCTGGTTGTTGAAGTTGTTATGAACCTGGTGGACTCCGATGTATCCAACCTCGAACATCCAGCTCTTATAGAATTGCTTCTCCACGTCCAACGTCCACTTGATCGCGTACGGCACCTTGACCGGCCCAATGAAGCTGAGCCCTTGGCCGAGCTCGGTATTGTAGCCATATCCCGGACCGACAGGCTGCACGATCGGGTTCGTTGCGGGATCGAACGGATCGGACAGCGTACCAGCCGGCGTGAGGAAGTTATTCTGCGTGGTGATAAGCGAAGTGGTTTGCGTGTATCCATTGGAATTGCCCGCGGTGTAGTCACCGAATGGGTTCACATAGACACCCGAGCCACCGCGAATGGCGAGAGTACCGTGGCTAAAGGCCGGCGAATAGGCGAAGCCAAGCCGGGGACTCACATAGAGCGGAGCCGTGTTGTAAGCGCCCCGCCGAGAGGGCGACGCATAGATGTACTGTCCTGTTGGGACGAACGAACTGACCGGCAGATAGGTACTAGGAGCAGCCGTGTAGTTAGCAAGCGCGGCTGCTGTCGCGGAGTTTGGGGCAGTCGGGTTCCATCCCACCTGCATCTGATTGTGGCTCTCGTCCACCGGTGTCTCCGCCTCCAACCGCAGGCCTATGCTGATCGTCAGTGTGGGCAGTGCCTTCCAGTCATCCTGCGCGAAACCGCCGTAGTAGAAGTTGTTGTATTGGAACTTCGTATTGATCGCAAAGGAGCCGCTGGTCGGCAGGCCCAGTTCAAACATGGCGAACGAACCTCCGAACGCCTGAGCCGCGCTTGGCGGGTTCGTGCCGCTGGATGCGCCCGTCACAAAATCGCCCGTGCCGGCGCTGAATGCAAATTGTCCATTCGCCGCGCCAGGCGAGAGGGCAGAGTCTTTATTAGCCCGGATATCGGGGCCAATCTTGATCGTGTGGTGTGCCCACACCTTGTTCAGGCTGGCATAGAACTGGATATTGTCGAAGTGCTCTACATTCCCAGGATTACCGCTCAGGCTGGGGATAGAGATGCCGTTATCTGAAAAAGTCAGATACGGCAGGGCCAGAAATTTCGAATTCGCTGCGAGATAGCTCGGAAACCCAATTGAGGTCGGGCTTTGACCAAGGCTCTTGGGACCGGAGTAGGCATCGTTACGGCTGAAGCCGAGCCGGACTTCCAATGCCGTCGTCGGGTTGATGGTATGGACGTCATCGATCTGGCCGCCCGCAAGAATCGTAGTGGCGTTGGTTCCACTCAGCGCATTGTGAAAGATGTCGGCGGAAATCTGCACCAGCTTGCTGCGATGGCCTTCCACGAAAAGCTTGTTTCTCGGGCCGAAGTTATAGTCGACCCGGGCCTGATTGGACTCGTAATTATTGAGCGACGGATCGCTGGCGAAATAGTTGTTCTCCCCATCCGCCTTGGTAGCGGTGCTGTTGTAGTTCGGCAAAGGGATCAGCTTCTCGTATGCCGCCGCGATTGGGCTGATCGTAAGGCCGGCATTTGAGAACACATTGCCCGGAATCGGCGAGCGGACCGTCTCGTTGGTCGTGGACGTTACCGGAACCGTGACTCCGGAATAGGGGTTGTAAAGCTGATCTTGCGTATTGTAGGCAAGCAGCGCGGAGAAGTCGCCCGTACGCTCTGCCGCGGTCGGCACGCTGGTGATCGTCGTTGCCGGAACCGATCCGTGATACCCCTCAAAGGCATAGAAGAAGAACGCCTTGTTGTGACCGTTGTAGAGAAACGGGAGCATGATCGGGCCACCAATGGTGAGGCCATACTGGTTGTCGTGCGTCGACTGGATAAACGTACTGGCATTGTCGTAATAGGGCTTCGCCTGAAACGGCCGCGATCCCTCGTAGTACTCGGATGCCGATCCGTGTATCTGATTCGTGCCCGCTTTGGTCGTAATGTTGACAATGCCGCCCGCCGTATCGCCATACGCCGCATTAGCCGAAAACTCATCCACTCGCACCGCGTCAACCGCTTCCAGAACGGGACTGAAACCAGCCGTCCGGCTGCCGTCCGTCATGTTCGGAACGCCGTTCAACAGAATCTCGTTCGAAGCCGAGTTGCCACCGCCCAACGAGAAGTCATCCGCTGTCGACTGCTGGAATGGCAGCGTCTGAGACTCCGAGTGCTTGCCCTTCGCCACCGCCCCATACTCCAGGTGTGCAAAGCCTAGCGCGTTGCGTCCATTGCTCGGCAGGTCCTCCATCTCTTCCGAGGTAAGCGTTTGGCCAGTGTTCGCGTCGGCGATGTCCACCAGCGGAGTATTACCGCTAACCGTGATCGTCATGCTGTCCGAACCCAACTTGAGCGACACATTGATCTCCAGCGTCTGCTCTGTCTCCAGCACCAGTCCCTGGCGCACGAACTCACTAAACCCAGGCGAAGACACCGTTACGCTATACGTTCCCGGCTGCAGAAACGGAGCCGTGTATTCGGCGTCCTTGTTGGCCACGAGATTGGTCTTGACTCCTGTGTCGGTGTCCGTCACAACGACCTTTGCTCCCGGAATAATCGCCCCCGTCGGATCCGTGACCCGCCCTGTAATAGTTCCGCGGCTTATCTGCGCGAATGCGGATGCACTGAGGAGAGAAAAAACGAACAGCACGAAATACTTCATCTATGAAACTCCGGCGGAAAGAATTGTTCGATGTATCGAGCGTGGCCAAGCTAGATTGGAGCGGCAACGATGTCAATGCAGTTTTCACGGAAATTATGTCTTTATTTCGAAACAAAACGTTTAGAAATGGCAACGATATCTCAAAAGGATCTCCGACGTTCCATCCTAGGCACACCTCGAACCCATCGAAACACTTACAAATCAATGGCTTGCATCACATTTTTCCCATCGGGATTCCTGCTGAGTCTCAACGGTCTGACTAGATATTCGGGACGACCGTCTTGTCTCGAATTCGACTGTTTCTAGATTCCGCTTTGCGGTCTCCCTATTGGCAACGCTGCCTTTTAGGATGGAAAGCTAATCGCGGAAGTGGCCGATCCGCGACGCCACAGCATAAGCGCCGGCCTGATTGCAATCGACAATGACACCAATCTGGCTGGAAAGGCAGTATTACCTTCGCCAACATCGTTGCTGACATAGGCTCCCCCGCCCAAACGTCTTTCAATTTCACTCGGCACATTTAGAATCAATAGTCCGGATTGGAATGGCCGACGATAAAGCTCTTGCCTAATCCCACAACGTCGGCAATAAATGCGCCGCGATTCTTGCGAATCATCGCCGTTGCCTGCCGTACCGCGTCCTGCTGAAAGTCGGTTAGTTGGCGGAAGATGTCGTCATCCCACAGCAGATTGCCGGGGGCCGCTTCATCTACCCACGTATCCGGGTTCGACAGACAACGGCTAACGATCTTTGCGATTGCCTTTCTGTCATTTTCCGTTGATGGAGGTATGGGCACATCTTTCATGAACTCCATCTTTAGCAGAAGACGGCCACCGTCGTCCGCAGCACCCAACACAGCGCAGACACGCTTCAGATATTCCCACACGACACTGCTGGATAGGACGCCGAGAAGAAATAAGTCGTCACATGGGATGATGAAGGCATTCATGTTCGCATGGATGCCTTCCCGATCTAATGTGAAGCGACTCTCTGAACATATGTAGGGATATACGATCTTGGGTCTATCCCATACACCGTTCCGGTATTGACTTTGCTGTAGCTGCCACCATTCTTGACTTACTGCACGCTCTTCAAGCTGAGCCCTAAAAGGGCTCAAATGCTTCTTGATTGCGGGGTAGGATCGCAGATCAATCTCTTGGTGGGTGTAAATGATAGGGTTTGCTTTTCGCTATGGTGGGCCATCAAATACTGCGATTTGACCTTCAGGAACTCGTCGATTAGCGGCTGTTGAACGCCGATCTGCAAAGCTCCGGGACTTGGCGAACAGATGCTATCGCCAACTTCAATCTTGTAGTCCAGATTGGGTAGCGGCTGTGGCTCGGGGCCGTCGTAATCCACTGCAAGCGATAGCCAGAGCCGAAGTCGAGCAATGTTGACAGCAAATTCTGCCACATCAACGCCGTAGATATTCGTTTGAATGATGTCCAGTTTTCTCTGGTACATGGTCTTGTTGTCGACCTGCCTCGTTTGGAAGAGGCATTGTCGGAGGTCAAGCAATTCGTGCATCATGCCCAGGAGATATGCTCCAGAGCCGCAAGCGGGATCGCAGACTGTGACTCGACGGAGCGCATTCAGCACCGCCTCGGCGTTGCGAACTTCGTCAGGTTCATGTTTGTCAATGAATCTGCAATGCGAACTTTAGGGTCTTTGTCTTCGTCGGTTTCCTCGAAGAGACCACCGTTCAGGTATTTCACCTTGCCGATTGTCGCCTCGACCGTACCGCCTCCGCCCTGGAGAACAATTCCAGCGCGCTCATTGTTCAGCGCGGCAAAGAGTAAACGCAGTCTGTCGGTATAGAAGTTCTTCCCATCCTGCTTCAGCTTGCCGTGCGATGCCCAGAGTGCGGCAAGATAGTCCGTGCTGCCATCAATGGTCAACCATTCCTTCTTCTGAATGAAGCGAAGGAACATGAGGCGATTGAAGAGGCGTTGAGTAAAGAGGTGGCGGCGGTCTTGCTCCTCATCGCTGGTGCCAAAGCCCTTGACGGCATCGCGCATGATCTCGAAGACGCGCTTGTATTCGTCATAGAACTCTTTGCTGACCCTCGACACGTCGAAGGCTTCTTCATGCTGATCTTGAATCTGCTGTGCTGTGACACCGAAGAGACCTGCGTCCAGGGTTTGCGGGTCCAACTTGCTTATGCGCTCAACCGCTGTCCGCAACCGCTCCTGCGGACCAACCGTAATGCGGCGATAGAGGCGCTTGTTCTGCCACTTGACGTTGACGAAGTGAAAGTTGGTCTGCGTCTTGTCTGAGAAGACGAAGAGGGCGTATGGATACTGCTTGAGGAGCTGAGAAATGACGGTACGCTCATCCTGTAGCTTGAGTTTGTCGGCGGCAAGCTGGGCATAGACGACGTAGAATTCCCCCGCCGCCCTGCCGTAGAGTCTGGGGTCTTGGGCGAGGGCGACCTGCGCTGGCTCCGGCCATTCCTTACGCGACACTGGCTCGTTCAGGGGATCGTAGTTGAGCTGCGCCAGCAGCTCACGCAGTGGCCCGGTGCCCTTGAAACTCTCAAGAATCTGGAGAACCGTCTTTTTCTCAGCAAGTTGTATATCCGGCACGGCTTTCCCTCGATCCTGAAAGGCACACGGAATCTGCTATATGCAACACAGATTGTTGCCTCGGGTGGTCTTCAACATCATAGCGTTGCCGTTGAGCTTATGAAGGGGTGGGTAATCTGATACGCCACTTCCCAAGGACGAAAGGACGACGTTCGGCTGGCGCGTCGCGGCCCAAATCTTCAACAGTTCAGAGCAGGTTTGAGCACTTTACGCCCCCGATGTATCATAGAGAAGAAAAGGCGAAAGCAAGCCTGGGCCTTTTTGGCGATCTATTTAACCCCACCCTTGGGAGCGCAAAGGCAGCTATTCGAATCGTTCCGTGCTTGAACGGCTGCTTTGGGCAATAATTGTCGCTACGGGAGACAGGCATGGCAACGAATGACGAACGGATTGTCACGCTCAATGTTCAAGAGGACTTTGCGGAGAAACTGACGACCGGGCGCCCGGTGCAGGCAATCGCCGAACTTATCTGGAACGGGCTTGATGCAGAGGCCACCTCCATCAAGGTTACCGCCGAGGATGGGCAAATCGGTCTTCAGTCGGTCACTGTGCAGGACAACGGGCACGGCATGACCTACGAGGAAGGGCTCAAGTTCTTCGAGAATCTGGGGGGCTCGTGGAAGAAGGCGAACAATCTCTCCAAGAATGGCCAGCGACATCTCCATGGAAAGGAAGGGCGTGGACGCTTGAGGGCTCTCGCGCTGGGCCGGGTTGCTGAATGGACATCTACGGCAAAAGACGCCAACGGAGATCTCCAAACTTTCACGGTCACTATCGTCCGCGACAACGTGAGAACTGCAAAGCTGATGGCTGCGTCACGGGCAGAGGAGGGTGCGAGACCTGGCACCCGCGTCCACATAAGCGAACTGGATAAGGATTGGCAACTTGATACCGATGCCGTCGCTCAAGAGTTTTCCGAGTTCTTTGCTCTATACATGACGGAGTATCCGGGACTTTCCATCTCGGTCGTCGGACGCACCATCGAACCGGCTGCCGCCATCGCTCTGTCAAAAAGTTTTTCCCTGAAACCAATCGAACGAAATGGCGAGTCTTTCCCCGCATCCTTGGACATAATCGAGTGGCAGTTGCCAACGGAGCGGATGCTTTACCTCTGCGATGATGGCGGTCTCCCTCTTCATCGCGTTCCTCCGGGCATTCATGCTCCCGGCTTTGAGTTCTCCGCCTACCTCAAGAGTTCCTACAATTCAAGGCTGAGTCAGGAAGGAACGCTAGACCTAGCGGAACTCGACGCCGGCTTGGAGGGAGCGATTGAAGATGGAAAAGAGCAGCTCCGCTCGCACTTCAAGAGCCGTCTAGCGGAGGATACTCGCTCCCGCGTCGAACGCTGGAAGGAAGAGGCGGTCTACCCGTACACCGGGGAACCCGATTCCCCCATTCAACGTGCGGAACGCCAAGTGTTCGACATCGTCGCGTTGAATGTTGCCAAGGCCATGCCTGAATTTGAGACGCTGGACCCGCGCAATAAGCGGTTCCAACTGCGGATGCTGAAGCAAGGCGTAGAGAACAGTCCCGAAGAAATCCAGCTCATCATGACAGAGGTGCTGGGCCTTCCCAAGCATAAGCAAGAAGAGCTTGCGAAGCTCCTGCGGAAAACAACTCTTGCCTCAATTATCAGTTCTGCCAAAATGGTCGCGGACAGACTTGAATTCCTTACCGGGCTTGAAGCGATGCTTTTCGACACCGATCTCAAGAAACATCTCAAGGAGCGTTCCCAACTTCACAAGATCGTGGCAGAGAATACATGGCTCTTTGGAGAACAGTTTGCCCTTACGGTAAGCGATCAGTCTTTGACGGAGGTCTTACGAAAGCACTTGAAGGAGATGGGTTCTGACGCAATCGTCGATAAGCCCGTAAAACGGCTCGATGGCACAACCGGCATTGTGGACTTGTTTTTGACGCGCAAGGTGCCGTCGGCCAGGGCCGACGAGCGCGACTATCTTATAGTTGAACTCAAAGCTCCCTCAGTCAAAATCGGTCAAAAGGAAACCGGACAGGTTCGCTCCTATGCGTTTGCCGTACAGGGTGATGAGCGCTTTCGAAATATCAAGGCTCGGTGGGAGTTTTGGGTTGTCTCAAATGATTTGATGCCTTTTGCGAAAGAAGAAGTTAGTAGCAGCGACCGTCCTTACGGTATGTTGCACCGTAAAGATGGACTTCAAATCTGGGTCAGAACGTGGTCGGAAATTCTGAACGATTGTCGAACCCGTCTCCAACTCTTCGAGAAGGAACTGAACTATAACGCGGACAGAGATGAATCGCTGGCCTTCTTGCAGAAGACATACGCAAAAATCTTGGCGGGGACTGAAGATAGTGAGTCGGGCGCAGAAGCGCCCGGCGAAGGGGACGTTCCTGCCGATGATGAATCGACGGATTCATAGGCTTCAACCTGCGTCACTCAGGTTGAAGGCCGTATGACGTTAACCCAAATGAAATAGCGATGAGCCTGTCCCTTGCGGACAGGCTCATCGCCAAATTTATGCAACGCGCTTCTGTGCGGGCTTGGCTATGGCTTGCGGCTTCTTTTCTCCTTTCGCCTTTTCCTTGGCGGCGAACTCATGCTTGACCTTGAGGGCAACCGCATCGGTGTCCACCTTGTACGCCTGGGCTGCAGCGCGGAGAATCTTACCTCCGTCCGCTTGCTTGCTGGCGGAAAGCAGGATGACGGCTTCGACGATCAGCTTGCCGATGACGCCTTCCTCGGCCTTGCGCAGAAAGGCCGTGAGCAGCTTGGCTGCGGATTCGCCTTCCTTCGCTCTGATGCCTCGGTTCCGGGCGACCATCTCCAGCCGCTTGTCGTCGAGCAACGGGAGCATCTGTTCGGCGATGAAGAGAAAATCTCGCTTCATCAATCGGACTGGAACGGCGGCGACGATGGTTTGCAGTACGCGCATTCCGGTGGCGTTCGCCAGTGCTTGTTCCTTGCGGCTCTTGTCCTGCTCCGCTTTGAAGCTGGCATCGGCCTTCGCGGACTGCTTCTTGGGGTGATGAATCGGGCAATCCGCTTCGGCGCAAACCCTCCGCACTTCGCCCTTGTCAATGCCTTCGGAGACGATGGCTTCGGCGATGAACTTGCACGTCTTGAACTCCGGCTGCTTCGCTTTCTCCGGGGAGTCCGGCTTGTCCGCGCGAATCTCGACGTACTTGCTGCGGGTGATGATCTTGCTGCCATCCTGCGCCTTGCCGTAGGCAGTGCTGATCTGCACTATCTCCGGCTTGGCTGCAATCTGCTTCTGTACGTGCGCCTCTAGCTTCGCGGCGTAGCAGATTGGATCGGTACACGCATCAGCGTTTCCGCTGACATCCGCGAAAAGTAGCTTGTTGTGTCCTGTCCGCTTGGGGCAATCGACACAGCTTCCTGCGGCGGGTAGGAGTTGAGCGTTCCGCTTGTCAAACGGTGCCTATTTCAGGAGCAAGAGGACGTTATGCTCTATCCAATACTGGAGATGCCGGACGGGAAGGACGATGCGCTTGGCCTTCCCTGCTGCCCCACCCCAATCCTCACGAAAGCAGCTTGCGAGGGCTGCTTCCTGTTGGGCTGGTTGGAGCTTCGCCAGTAGCAATGCGTGTCCGACGCCGATCTCTTCGGCATAGAACGCCTCGACTACTGCCGGGATAAGCTCGGTCAACCGGGCACGGCTGGCGACGTATGCAGGTGCCTTGCCCACCTTGGCTCCGATCTGTTCGATGGTGTACTTCGGTTCCTCCAACTTTAGGAGCGCATGAAAACCATGCGCCTCCTCCATCGGGTGAACGTCGCGCCTCTGGAGATTTTCGACTAGCTGAATCTCCAGAACTTGAGCATCTGTCAAATTGCGGATGCTGCATGGCGCATCATCCTTGCCAGCTTTCTTGGAAGCGGCGAAACGCCTCCCTCCGACGACAACCTCGAAATCCCGCTCGGTGACAGGACGGACAATCAGAGGCTCCAAAACGCCGTGAACACTGATGCTCTCGGCAAGCTCTCTAAGCGAATCATCTTCGACGATGCGACGCGGGTTGGTTTTGGATGGGATGAGGACGTTAAGGGGAAGGTTGCGATACTCGGTTGCGGTGGTGGGGTTCATGGTGATTCTCCTTGTACGGGTGAGCGTTCGGGGGCGTTGGAGCGAACGGCGTGAGGCCGTCCGCCCATAGAGAGGGGGTTAGCGTTGGGTATGTCTGCGGTCGAAGGCTTCTATAAAACCCTGACTGCGTAAGTTCCTGTCCCACTGAGCGGCGAAGTTCTCGTGTTGGGTGTACAGGCCGGAATCGAACACATAGTTGTCGCCTTGTATCGAGCGGGAGTATTGCTCGATGCCGACGTAATCATTTCTCCAGTAGTACGGAACGAGACTCAATCCCAAGCGAAGCGGATTGCTCAACTCGAAACACATCTCGGGGTCGCGCATGAGGTCGCCGTTCTGTTCGCCGTAGTGCGCGACAGAGAGGCATCGCAGACCAAGGGGGCCGGGTTCCGGTATCGCTTCAATGACAAGCGGTTGATAGGGAGGGTTCTCGACGCGGAGATACTGTTCACGCCGATAGCCTCCCGCCTTTTCGAGAAGTTGAAGAATGGCCTTCATTACGCCACCTCTTCCGACTCCGTGGACTCCGCTGCATCGTCCTTGATGGGCGACTCCAACGCAGAGAGGATGACGGCTGAGGCTTTCTGGATGACCTCAAGGCTCTCGGTGAGCAGTGCCGCGTTGCCGTGGTACAGGTGGATGTAATCTGCCGATGCCCTGCCAGTGTCGAGGCCGATGGTTCTGCCGACAACAAAGGCTATTGCCTCGGCTTCCGTCTCACGCACTACCTTGGTGGTAGCGGTGCGCCTCTCGCTCTTATGCAACATCTCGTGAGCGACCTCGTGGACGAGGGTGCTGAAGGACTCCGCCGGAGACTGGCCGGGAAGCAAAACGATCTTGCCTCCGTAGCTCATACCCAACGCTGGGGCGATGCTCTCTTTGTACTCAAGCAAGATGCCCTGGGCTGCAATGAAGTCGAGCAGCCGTTCCATGCGCTCTCCGACATCGCCACTGACGCGGCTGGAAAGCTCTGGAAGCTCCAAACCTTCTGTCTGCGAGACATCGAAGACGTACACGGAGCGGAATCCGACTAGAACTGACTGGTTCTGAGTGCGAACATCCTTTGCGGCTTCGTCGTCCTTCTTGCGACGAATACCTGTCATGGGAGCCAAGATGCGGATGCCCTTCTCTCCCTTGTTGACCCTGCGGCCTAGCTGGTTCCACGCATACATTCCGGCAACGCGGGTTGCGCTCGGCTTCTGCCGTGCGATCTCCAAAATATTTCCGAAGCTGTAATTGTTAAACCTCCCCATAGCCATGAGGTAGGCGGTTAGACCTTCGCTGTGTCCCTCTTCCAACTGCTCGATTAGGGCTTTGACATTGGCTGCGATTGCCTCTTTCGAGGTTTGCGGCTTCTGTTGCTGCTGCTGTTGGAGGTTTTGGATAAAGGGGCTGACGGTGGCTGCGGTGGTGGTGACGATGGCGGTATTCATGGGTGGTTCCTCCGTTTTTGAATGGCAGTGCTGTGTTTGCTCCCAAACACGCCTTGGCCATGGCCCACGCCATCGAGGGCGGCAAGTGCAAGGTGTGGGAAAAGTGGCCTTCAGGCCAGCCGCAGGCCGGAGGAAGCGAATACCTGGAGCTGCACGGAGCTTTTTCCATCGCCTTGCGCGCGCCAGGAGCGGCGCTCCTCAGAAGGCTTGGTTTCCTTGCTGGGCGCGGAGCGCGAGAAATTGCGTTGGCTTGTGCTCTTG
>Ga0302316_10001026_pt1 | contig 23047 bp, 17 predicted proteins | sample III_Palsa_N3_2_FD_200456 | JGI IMG/M metagenome (GOLD analysis project Ga0302316, IMG submission 200456) | Peat permafrost microbial communities from Stordalen Mire near Abisko, Sweden - III_Palsa_N3_2 | ecosystem: Environmental > Terrestrial > Soil > Palsa > Peat permafrost | place: Sweden...
CGCGCTTTCGCTCGATGTGGAGTATGCGTTGCGATTGAAGTGGTGGGCGAGACAGGGATCGAACCTGTAACCCCGGACTTAGAAGGTCCGTGCTCTATCCAATTGAGCTACTCGCCCGACATGCTGGGCCTTGGGCCCACGCTACGACCCCAGGTGGCGGACACGTAAGGGATAACCATCCGCTGCATCGATTGTAGCGGAGCCGCGAGCTGCTTCAAGCTCTTTACTGCGCAGCAACGCCACGGTGTCATCCATCGCCAACTCCCACCGCCGCCGAGCGATCTCAGCGTCCGGGCCTAGCGCGGAAAGGTAGAACGAGACAGCGAAGCCTTCGAGCGGGCCGCTGAGATCGAGAAACGCCGGCCGCAGAATACATTCCATCGCGGCTTCCGCGTGGGGTAACCGGTGGGCTCTGCGCACGATGCGATCCAGTCGATCCTGCTGCTGATGTGCGGAAGCAAAGACGGAGCGTTCGCGCCAGAGCAGATCGATATAGCTTGCGTATCCGAATTGAGCGTCCTCTTCATGAAGGAAAAGCTCCATCCGAAGCGCTTCGAGAGTCTCTGATTGTTCCAAAGAGGAGAGAGTCCAGGTGTCACATTTCGCTGTCAGGAAAGGGGAGCGTGTGGCATTGAGCGATCGAAGCGCGCGGGCCAGGGTCGTGTTGTGCTCGGCCTCGACGATCTCCGCGATATCGTAGGGATTCGCTCGCAGGTCGATGAAGTGGGCGGCCGCGCCGGCATGCGATCCATCCTCTTGCCCGTCCGCGGACCACGGGACGACCAGCGTCGGTGCATCGAGGGAACACTCGGCGGTCCATTCAGAGAGCATCAATCTTTAGGATACGTCAGGCGTGGGCGAGCACGAAGCGCAGGGCGGTGTGCTCGGCCCAATAACCGTCGTTTCCGGCGGCCGTGTCGGACGGCGCGAGGAAAGCGCAGTGGCCGCCATGTTCGGTCGCGAGGAAGGTAATGTGCGGGTTTGCGGCGATCGTGCTGCGCGTCTCCGAAGTGATTCTGACAAACGGATCGTCCTCCGCGTGGAGAATCAGCGTGGGAACCGTGATGCGATCCAGCACGCGGGCAGCACAGGCACGCGCGTAATAATCATCCGCCGAACTAAATCCGCAGTAGAGCGAAGTAATGCGCTCATCGAACTCGCGCAGGGAAGTGATGTGCGCCGCGCGGTGGGGATCGAATGCGCGTGGAAAGAAGGATGCCTTGCGGCGAAAACGCTTGACCAGGCCGCGAACGAACTTGCGCTCATAGATGCGGTTATGGGGTTCGTGCAGAGCATCGGCAGACGCCGCAAGATCCACCGCCGGCGACACGCCCACGACCGAGTGCAGTTGCTCGGGGACTGAGGCGCCCAGATCACCTGCGAGCTTGAGCATCAAATTTCCGCCCATCGAGTAGCCGATCAGCGCGACGGATTCCAGGCCCTGGGTCTCGAGGAAGAACCGCAGCACGCGTTCCACGTCGCTCGACAGCCCCGAGTGGTAAAGGGTTGGCGAGAGGCGCAGCATGTCGCCATACTTCGCGGGGCCGCAGTTGCGCATGTTCATGCGGATGACGTTGCAGCCGGAACGCCACAACTTATTGGCATTGCCGGTGACATATTGAGAGTGCGACGAGCCTTCGAGGCCATGCAGAATGATGGCCGTCAGCGTCGTCCGACGTTGCGGAAGCGGCTGCCAGTGGCACTCGCAGAGCACTTGGCTGGAGATCTGCGAACCGTGCGCTGGGGAGACCTCCACCATCTGAATCTCCGGTGGTGGAAGCGCATCTGTTCGTGGCAGGAAATTGCCAAAGATCGTCTGCAGATGGCCGTTGACCACCCATCGGCGGGGTTGAAAGGGAGGGTACGTCTCGGGCCATTCGATGCTGCGCCCGGGCTGAGTATTGGGCAGCGTGCTGGAACTCATGCGCGGCCTCCGCCATCGAGCTTGGATGCGGCGGCGAGTACTTTGGTAGCGTTCAATGCGCCGGCTGGCTCGTCCTCGTGCTTGAAGTAGGCATACACGTCCGACTTCCTGGCGCGCTTCTCAAACTGCTTGGCAAATGCTTTCAATTGGGCAGCAGAATAACCGCCGCTGCTGCGCAGTCGGTAGCAGCGGAAGTCCGCAGTCGATACGTCTGGCGTCTTCAACTCATCGGCCTCCGCAATGCAGAGAGCACGGTTGCTGCGGCGAAGGATCTCGTAGGTCGCTTCAGTAAACCAGCTGGGGTGGCGGAACTCGAAGGCTACCTGCAAAGAGCGGTTTCTCACGAACGCTGGCGCTTTCAGGAAGGCCTCAAGCCGGACGTTGTCGGCAGCAAAATTCGGCGGCAACTGGAAGAGAAGCATGCCCAGTTTTCCGGCGGCTCGAGCTGGTTTGAGCGAAGCGACAAACTCGCCGACAGCTGCATGGCTCTCCCGCAGACGCTGGAAGTGAGTGATCCGCTGTGGCGCCTTGAAGCTGAACCGGAAGCTCGTGGGTGTCGCTTTCAGCCAGCCTGATAACTGGGCAGCGGACGGCAGCTTCCGGAAGGAATAGTTGACCTCCACAGAGGTCAGGCGGCTGGCATAGAACTGCAAAAAGGCGCGAGAGGGAACATCTTTTGGATAAAATCCCGGCTTCCACGACGGGTAGGCCCAGCCGGAGGTCCCAAGGAATAGATTGCGGGGAGGGGGCGTCAGGGCGGGAGCAGCGACGATGGTTTTCAGGGCGCGCGGCACGGTATGGTCGCTCTGCCTTCAGAGGAAGATTGCGCGCACAGGTGAGCGCGGTGTTGCGGAGAGCAGTACCTCAAGCATTCGGTGGCTAGTGAAAACCGAAGGAAAGCCCACCGGACGCCTCGTAAGTTACAGAATACACGTTGCTATAAATGCCATCAAGACTGTGTCTCCCGAGACTCCTCGGCCCATTCAGTTTCGCGAGGCCCACCATCGCCCAGTATCGAGGGCACTTGTAGAGAGGGGAACTAGGATTGGCGAAGGGAGCGCAGGCCGAGCGAAGTGCTCATGAACAGAAGGCCCAGCAATCCAATCAAAGGCAGGGAAATCGACGTTTCCAATTGAATCGCTGGATTTCGAGGCATCATTTTTCGGCATGGTGGCCGCTTGCGTGTTCGCAAAGCTCCACAATGCAAGCCGAGAGGAAATCTTCCCATCCAGAAAGGCCGTTAGCCAGATCACCAGAAGCATCCCTCCAGCTATCAGCAAACATCGCTCGAAAAAATCGAGGCTGTCTTCAGAGTTCTCAAAAGCTACCTTCTGATTACGGATGAGTAGTATCGTGCGTCAAGGAATTATTCCGAGAGCCTGCAACCATCAAGGGAAAGTTAGCGAGAAAGCTGGCACCCCGCAACTGGCAAAAGTGACAGTTGCCATTGTCGGAGGGACACCTGAATCGGATTGCGGCCAACTTCCTGCGATTCACCAGTCATCGAGTTTGCTGCGGGGATGGCAGACCGCCAAAGCATAGTAATGACAATGTGATAAACATGTGTTTTCGAAGATTTGCGACGCCCCAGGAAGCGAGTTGAATCGCTGGTATTTTCTTTTTGATCCCGAACCGCGCTAGACTAAATGCCCTGTCATAACAGACAGTATCCCCATGGTGGAAATGGGCGTTCCTTGATTGGATGGTTTGGCAGCGCGAAGAGGCATTTGGCGACTATTTTCTCAACGAAGCAGAAAAACGAAATTTTGACGAGGCGTTCTATGCAACGGAAATCACGCTCTATCGCATTCGTTCTACTCCTTACCCTCTCAGTCTTGTCATGGTCCGGATCATTGCTACTGGCGCAGGCTCCGATTCCGACGCCACAAGAACTGGATCAACTGCTTGCTCCCGTTGCGCTTTACCCCGATTCTCTGCTGGCGCAGATTACAACGGCATCAACCAATCCACAAGAAATCCTGGATGTCTCGAATTGGCTGCAAGCGAACCCCGGTCTACAGGGCGCGGCGCTTACCGATGCAGCAGAGAAGCAGGGATTCGACTCGGCCTTCGTTTCGCTGGTGCTGTTCCCCGACGTGATCAACATGATGGCGGAAGACATCGACGATTTCGCCGCCATTGGCGAAGCATTTAACGCAGACCAGGGAGCAGTCAGTGCCTCGATCCAAAGGTTGCGAGCCCAGGCTTACGCAGCAGGGACGTTGCAATCGAACCAGCAACAGACAGTAGAGGTACAGCAGGTAGCTTCACAGCCGGTGTATGTGATCCAACCGGCGAACCCGCAGTTTGTCTACGTGCCTATCTACAATCCAGCGACGATATATTACCGTTCGCCGACCCCGGTCTACGTCACGTACGGACCGCCAATCCCGATTAGCATCCTTATCGTGAGCACACGGCCATGGGGATGGATGGGCTGGGGGTGGAACTGGTCGTCGCACCGGGCCTATTACAATCACAGCGTCTGGGTGGGATGGCGAAGCCCCTATCGTCCGCCAAATTACTGGTACCGTCCGCGCCCGGTCCCCTATAACGCAAGGCCGGGATATGGCGGCAAATGGAACTATCGACCGCCGAATTATCGGCCGCCCACGCCTCGCCCTCTTCCGGCCAACCGTCCTGCCTGGGGACCAAATAATCGCCCTGGAAATAGGCCTGGGACTGGTCGGCCGCCCGTGCAGCAACCTAAGCCTGGTGGAAAGCCCGGCCAACCGACCACAAGGCCCGGCTACACAAAGCCGCCAGGACAGACCAGGCCAACGCAGCCCAATGGAAATCGGCCGCCTGTGACCAAGCCCGCTCCTCAACCGAAGCCAACACAGCCCGGGACGAGGCCTGCACAACCGAATCCTAGACCAACGCAGCCGAGCACCAGGCCTGCACAGCCGAATCCTAGACCGACACAGCCGAGCACAAGGCCTGCACAGCCGAATCCTAGACCAACACAGCCAAGCACCAGGCCTGCACAGCCGAATCCTAGACCAACGCAGCCGAGCACCAGGCCTGCACAGCCCGCCACGAGGCCGGCACAGCCAAATACGAAGCAGACCAAGCCCAACGTTAAGCTGCCACAGGGTCAAAATTCGGGATCACGACCACCAGGGCAGTCAAAGAATTGAAGCTAGCTGAAGGCTATATTGCCAATTCGGAAACCGCTCGATGTATGGAGCGGCCCGGAGGCGTCCCGGCTGTCGCGGGGCCAGCCTCGCCGACATTTGCTACGAGCAGCCTAATCTTTCGCAGGCTGAATTTCCTGAATACCGCATCGTGCCGTCTACTCGCAAATCCGACCGGAGACACTTTCGAGCTTTGCGAAATGGTTGAATCTTCCGGATGAGCCTCCGGTCACAACAGCTGTTCTGTGGTCCATACCTTCCGCATGATTCAGAAACGCTCTGCTATTAATTAAGCGCAGAACTTGCCGCACCCGGAGGACAAGATTATGTCGAAGGCAAGACCAACAATTGGAACCGACGGACGGCAGCTTCCAATTCTTCCGCCTGAGCGAGACGCTCGCGTTTGGGCGAAGCTCATCCGCGTCATGTTCTACACACCTGGCTTTCTAGCGATGCTGCTACTCAAGGCGGGGGAGCCGGAGAGCTTTGGCATAACCGTCGAATTGCTGATGCTTTCAAGCGCGGCGGCAATTGTGGGTGGGTTGTTCATCGGCACGCAGCAGTCGGGCGAGGGCGCCGATACGACGTCAAAAATCGGTACGTGGAGTGGGTCGCTGGTGCTCGAACTGCTTGCCGTGGTGCCGCTACTGTGTGCAATCCCGGCGCTATTCCATCAACTAGCTCATAGCCGGCTGCTCCACGCCGTAACGCCAGGTACAGTTGATCCGACCCTGGGCGCATCGGAACTGCTGCCGATGGTCGCAATCCTGCCGTTCATGCTTTACCAGCTTGGTGGTTTCGGGACTTTGGACTACGTTGTGTCGAAACCGGTGAACTGGATCATCAACCTCGGGATTCTCGTCTTGGTCGTCTCGGGCTACATAGCCAATCGCAAAGGATCCTTCGATATGGAGAGTCACCTTGACGGGCTTCTGGTTGTGGGGATGGTGATAACCGTGTTCTATGGCGTGCTGAAACTGCGTCGGATGCAGGCTGCCTTTGATGCTCAATGCCCGACGAAGCCTCCAAAGGAATAGACCACGGAAGGGTTCGCGATGTGTGGAGATGCGCGGTGAGTCGCGATCGGACGGAGGCTTGCGCTAATCGATTGTGTCGCCGAATAGAAGGCGCTGAGGAAGATTCTTAATCCCATCCTTATCAATACTGATGATGCGATCGTAAAGCTCCTCTGGCCAAGGCTCGTAAGGCGGCTCGTGTCCCAGTGCACGGATCAGTTTGGGTATCATGCCATGATGCCAGCACATCAAAACGATCTTGCCCTCAAATTCTTTTTTACGTAAGTCTTTGACCATCTTCTTGATGTCTCGATCGGCGTAGTCTGTTCTGACATCGACCCCGAGCTTATCTGCCGTGGGCCGGATTGTCTGGTAGGGGCGGGCGGAATGCCTAGTCGAAGTAGAGGCAAACACAAAATGGGGCTTCACGATTTGCGGTAGCAACTTCGAGAGACCAACGGCACGCATTCTTCCGCGCAACGCCAGATGGGGTAGCCGAGAGGCAGGTTTTTCCGCGTGCCTGACAATAACGATTTTCATTGGTCCTTTGCCCATTAGAAAAGCACCACCCTTTGAAAAGAATGCAACCAGATGCTGCCAGTGTCGGTATTACGCAGGTTGGATCTGATAGCCATCGAGTCCCGGAATCTATGAGTTCACCACGATTATCGCCGATTGGAAACTGGTATTTCTAACAGGTCTCTTCAAGCATCTTGAAACTTAGGATCTATACGATGCAAGATCATTGGATGAGATCGATGAGGCGTGGCTGGAAGCGGGCATTCCCATCCATAATAGTGTTGTTTTGGTGCTCAGCCATACACGCTCAAGAATCTTGTTCCGTCGAGATAAAGCTCCTGCTTTTACCTTCCACCAGCAAATCTGTGATCGCTTCCCTGAACTTTGCAAAGCAAACGACGAGCCGAATTTATTTCTTCGACACCGGCAGTCTCAGCCTTCTCAACCAGGGAGTGATTGTGCGAGTTAGGCAGGGCGCCAAGAACGACCTCACGGTAAAGGTACGCTTGCCTCAAGGAGACAAGCAGATTGAAAACTCCAAGCTACAAGACGACTTTGGATGCGAGATAGATAGGACGGAAGCGGGAGCAAACACCTCCTACTCGGTTGGGAAAAGCTACAAGCATCAGGAGGCACCTCAAGCCGGTGACGAACTCTTCAGCGCCTTTAGCTCTCGACAAAGGGAACTCTTAAGAGAGGCGCATGTGTCGATTACCTGGTCCCAGGTAAGAAGAACTTCCGGCATCGGCTCAACGACGTGGGCGACTCCATTAGAGTCTCCATTTGGCAAACTCACCCTGGAATACTGGGAGTTTCCCGAAGGCAATCTCCTCGAATTGTCGGCCAGGAGCGCGGCGAGTGATTGGGAATTGAAAGATGCGGATTTGCATCGGATAGTGAAATTGAAAGGGCTGTTGCTAAGCCCGAATCAACAGACGAAAACAAGCACGGTGCTTAGGGGGTTGAAGCACGACACGCCGCCGCCCGAATGACTTCCATCAGCCGTGGAGGCAGCAACAAACCTATGACCTGGCGAGGAAGACCATCCGGCAAGTATCTGGAAATACAAGAGATGTAGATTGGGGCGGCTAGTGGGGGTCGAACCCACGACATCCGCTGCCACAGAGCGGCGTTCTGCCACTGAACTATAGCCGCCGTATCGTTCTTGATTGTAGCATCCTACGAAGCAGATGCGAAGAGGGAGCGTGAGCGATGACGGTTAGAACAACCCAGCCGGAGATTCTGCCGCCAGGTTCGGCAAACCGCACCCCAGACGGGATGCACCAACGCCTGGGCGGCGGAGGAGGAGCCTTTCGCGATGAAAACCTCGACATGCTCTCCCGCGTGCTCGACACCTGGTTTCGGGTTCCCGGTACCAATATCCGGTTTGGCGTCGACGGCGTCGTAGGATTCATTCCCGGAGTTGGCGATCTCCTGGGAGGTATGGCCAGCTGCATTATCGTTCTCGCTGCCTATTTCCGCGGCGTTCCCCTGATTACGATCGCGCGCATGGTGGCCAACCTCGCCATTGAAGTGGTCGCTGGACTCGTACCCGTCCTTGGCAACCTCTTCGACATTGGTTGGCGAGCCAATCGCCGGAACTATCATCTGCTGGAGCAAACCTTGGCTGCTCCACGCAGGGACACCGCCCGCGACTGGCTATTCATGGGTCTGCTAGCCCTTGGATTGCTGGCCCTCGCCATGCTGCCGTTCCTTCTGCTGCTATGGCTGGGAGGATCGTTATTGCATTCTTTGAATGCCCCGGGTTGGCGTTGACTTGGTATCATAAGATTGTCGGGGCGTAGCGCAGCCTGGTAGCGCATCTGCTTTGGGAGCAGAGGGTCGGGAGTTCGAATCTCTCCGCCCCGACCATCATCCTCCACAACACATAGCTTTGTTCAAGACGTCTGCACTCGGATTGTGTGGAGACTCGTGGGTACCCTTGTTCGGATCCCAAAGTAGGAAGGCATCTTGCGATGCTCTTCAATCGCGGTGGTTGCGGCGGGTTATGCGCCCTTAGATTTTGTGGATCTAATGAACAGCGGACCTCACCACAACATTGATGCCATCCCCATTGTCCTTCGCTAAGATCGTAGCCGACGCATCCGCATAGGTGAACTTTGCTGCTTCCCCATTCACGGTCACGGACAAGGGTCTCGCCGACAGCCCGTTCACCTGTACCGCGATCTCCTTCCACCACGCCGGATAGCTTCCATCATGCTTCCCAATGTGTATGGTGATCTCGCCATGATCTCCCGAACGTTCACACGAGAAGTTCATCCGCAGAAATTCACCCCGTTTATACGCGAAGCTAGTTCCATCATCCTGATAGAGATGTCCGCCACAGTTCGGGCCCGGGAACACGCGCAACGTCAGTGGCCCAGAAGGCTGCTCCTCGGTACTTTGCACAAGTGGCTCGATCGGAAGTATCGTTCCCGGCCTCACGAACACCGGGAGCGTGGACAGCTCGCGATGAACCCGCACTGCCGGCAGAACTGGCCCCGCCGCAGACTCAGGCTGGAGTCCACCCGCCTGCACCTGTACCCGATCCTCCTCCACCTCGTTGCCAGTCCAAAAGTCATACCACCCATGGGAGGGAAGTGTCGCCTCGTAATCCCCCGCCTTGTCTTCAAAGGCCGGCGCAGCGACCAACAGATCCGGCCCCACCATGAACTCCCCTGACGTATTCAGATCAACATCCAGCGGATGCCGATCTGCAGCCGCATCTGGAAACTCCAGAAACAGCGGCCGCAGCAGTGGTAGTCCCGTATGCGTATCCTCTTCCGTCACGGTGTAAAGGTAGGGAAGCAGCCGGTAGCGTGTCTCGATGAACCGGCGTCGGATGTCTTCCTGCGCCGGTCCATTGGCCCACACCTCGTGATCCCCCGTCCCCTTCTCCGCATGATCCCGATCGATCGGCTGAAACGCCGCGATTTCAATCCACTTAGTCAGCAATTCCGGCGTGGGCGTACCCGCGTAACCTCCCACATCCGCTCCGGCGAGGGCGAATCCGCTCAGCCCCAGATTTTTCAGCATCGACGTCGTCAGCCGCAAATGATTCCATGTAGCCGAGTTGTCCCCGGTCCACGTCGCCGCATACCGTTGCCCTCCTGCATACGAAGCGCGGGTCAGGACAAACGGCCGAACGTCCGGCTTCAGGGCAAGTTGCCCTTCGAACGTTGCACGCGAGTTTTCCATTCCATACACGTTGTGAATTTCGCAATGCGTCGCCGTGCGCTTCGCAAATCCTGGCTCATCGATGCGATGCACAGCCGAGCACGGCATAGTCTTCAGATCGTTGAACACGGAAGGCTCACCCATGTCATTCCAGAATCCGTCGATCCCGATCTGTTCAAGGTTCTTGTACAACGTTCCCCACCACACCCGCGTCTGCGCCCTCGTGAAATCCGGAAACACGCTAGGCCCCGGCCATACCTTGCCAACGTACGTCGTTCCATCCGAATTTTTTACAAACTCATCGCCGGCAACGCCACTATTGAAGGGTGGATAATCCTGGCCCGGAAGGAACGCGATATGCAGATCCGTAATCGCGACCACGTGGAACTTTTCCGCGTGGAGTGTCTTCACCATGGCTGCCATGTCCGGAAACGCGTCCTTGTTAATCGTGAAGGGGCGATTCTTCTCCTGGTAGTCGATGTCAAGATATACGGCGTCGGAAGGAATCTTGTCTTTTCGCAGACGCTCCGCCACCTGCAGCACCCGATCCTGTGTCATGTAGCTGTAGCGCGACTGTTGAAAGCCCAACGTCCATAGCGGCGGAAGAGGACTCGGCCCGGTCAACCACGCATAGCTCTTCAACACCTCCTTTGCGGAAGGCCCGTACACAATGTAGATGTTCGCCGGCCCACCCTCCGCGCGATATTGCACCATATCACCGACCGTCTTGCCAAAGTCGAACGATGACGGCCAGGTGTTATCAATCAATACTCCCAGCGACACCCCCGCACGATACGTCAGATAAAACGGAATGCTTTTATACAGTGGGTCGGTCGACTCCTGCCAACCATATGCATCCGTGTTCCACAACCGAAACGCTGCCTCGCGATGATCGAAGGCCCCCGTCTTATCGCCCAGCCCGAAGTAATGCTCATCGGCGGGCATCGCCTCCGCGAGCCGAAAACCCTTGCCATTGAACTGCATCGGCTCAGTGTCCTGCTGTAGTACTTTGCCCGAAGCGTCCGTCACCGTCATCAGACCGTTGCGGCGGTCGACCGAGACACGCAGGCTCGCCGTATGAAATCCCACCGCCTTCTCATCTCCATCCTGACTCACGCTCACGGACGCGCTCCGTGCCGCCGCCAGTACAGCCCAGCTCGCATCTTCTGGCAGCTCGCCCGTACCTGAGGCGCGAATGCGCAACACATCGTCGCGCAATGCGGTAATCTGCATCACCAGGTCGCCATCATGCAACTCGACTCCGTTCGGTAGCGGTGTTGCGCTGGTGATCGACGAAAACGAAGCAACCCCCGCAGACCTCGTGAGACCAGTCTGCGCCCCCGCGCACACACCTGCGACGACCGCACACAGAAAGAGGGAACTGAACGAACCTGTGACTCTTCGTCCGGGCATTTGCTTCTCCACAAAATTTCAACAGATTTACAGGAGCGCCACCGCCGAGCCGCGGCGTTCTCATCAAGGAAGCAAAGGTCGCGGCAGTGTCTCTACCGCCGCAGCCAGAGCCGAGGTTAGAAGCTGAACATTAGCGACACTTCAGAGATTCGCCGTCCAAGCTTCAGCGGAGCCGAACCAAAGCCTTCGCTCGGGTTATAGGTTGCCGTTGCCGGCGACCCAGTCGGCGACGTATCGCTCAACTGCAGCGTGGTCTGCGAGGCGTATCCGGTCCCAAAGCTATTCAGCGGATGGTTAATGAAGTTGAACGCCGCGTAGCGCAAACGTAGAGCCCTGCTTCCACCCAGACGGAAGGTCTTCTCCAAAGTGAGGTCCGTATTGAAGAACCCCGGTCCATGAGCGTACGGCTCAATGTACTGGCCGTTGGTTCCAATCGCAGGCAGCGCAAAGCAGTTCGGGTTGAGATACTGATGTGACACCAGTCCCTTTGCCGGATTGCAGGTTAGCGCCGGTTGCAGATTGACGTCCGGCGTTCCCAAAATCGACTGCGACTCCACTGGATAGGCATCCGCTCCCTGGCCGATATTTCCCTGCAGATAGTAGCCCGGCGAAGCGCTTACACCCGTCTGCATGTTCGGTCCACTTTGGAGGTTCGTGATGCCCGAGATCAGCCACCCATTGATGACCGCGCCCAGCAAACGCTGATCCGTGAACCTGCCGGTCTGATACGAGTAGCTCAGGTTGAGAATCTGCGAGCGGTCAAAGTTCAGCGGTCCATAGTTGTTCTGCAGGTTGAATGGATCCATGCCGGCCGTCCAGTTGAAGTCCGCCGCGGACCCGAGAATGCCGAGCGCCTTGGAGAACGAATAGTTCACATTGAAGTTCAGCCTCCCAACCTGCTTGACTGCCACAATCTGCAGGCCGTTATAGTTCGCGTACGTGTTATGACGCGGCACCAGGATCTGGCTGTAGTTGGGGAATGGCCGCGCCTTCTGCACCGCCTTATCCCCCGCGTAGTTATAGATATTGTCCAGACTCGCGGCCTGTTGCGGTGTGCAACCTGTTGGATTGCAGGCGTTATATCCCGCACCCGCATTGATCGCCGCCGCTGCTGTCGGGGTAAACAACGTGCCCACTGGGATCGCGTTCACGTTGTCCAGCACAACCGCCTGCGTAGTGCCATTGTCCATCATCGAGTTGGTGTTATTGCCGGCGTAGGAAATCTGTAGAATCCAGCGGCCCGGCATCTGCTGCGCCACGCTGAGGCTGTAGTTATTCGTCACCGGCTCCTTGTTATCGCTGGGGTCAAGGCCATAGATCGTCGACGGTGAGATATACGTTTCCGTACTACCCGGTCCCGTATTGCCATACGTGTATGGATCCAGCTGGAGCGTGCTCACGCCTTCCAGCGTGTTACCGCCGAAGCCTTGCAGATCGGTGAATCGAACGTTCTCCGCGAGGGCAAACTGGTTCGCAACATCCGTTACCGAATCATGGAAGCGGTACACGCCCACTCCACCACGCAGCACTGTCTTGCCGTTGTTGAAGACATCGAACGAGAACCCAACCCGCGGCTCAAAGTAAATCGGCGGTGTGCCCGAGCCGGAGTTCGGAACGGAAGGAGTAACCCCGTGCCACGTGATGCCCGGCAACGGATTCGTTGTCGCGTTATATTCCGACGTATACAGCGCCGGGTTCCAGATCGCCGCTCCAATTCCATGCGCATCCTGCCATGCGCCCAGCTTGCTTATGCGCGCGCCATACGTCACCACAAAATTCGACGCTACGCGCCACGTATCCTGGGCGTAGAAGTCGGTGTTCCAGAAGTACAGGTCGGTATAGGGATTGAAGTTCTGCTGATGCCAGTCCTGGATCTGCCCTTCAAAGAAGTTTGCCAGCGCATTGCCGCTGTTGAAGTGCGGGTTGCCATACGCAGGCGACCCATCCGGATACGTCCCGTTGTAATCCGCAAAATAAGTTCCGGCGGGCCCGTAGTAGTAATTCTGGATGATGCCGTTAGTGGATGGATTGGTTGCCGTCTGGTTGTTGGTCGTGCGCTGGCTGAAGATGCCGATCTTCACCACATGCTTGCCCCAGACCTTGGTCAGGTTGTCGCCCACATTCGGTTGCAGCTTCTTCAGCTCCAGCGGGTTCTCCGAGTAGTCCGGCCACAAACCCAGCGGCAAGCCGCCATAAGTCGTATAGGTTCCCAACTGTGGATACTGCGTGTCGTTGTTTGCGAACGCCCCGTTGTACGGATAATCGATCGCGCCCTTTTGCAGAGCAGCGATCTCCCGTGCGTCAAACGACTCAAGGAACGATGTGATGGTTGCATACATCTCGTTAGTCAGCGTCGGCGTAAATTGGGTTACATAGTTTACCGAACCGCTGTGTACCCACACGTCGTTATCCACCCCGTAGCCCGGTGTGTTCACGCCGCCCATCACGCTCGAGGACGCTGGCGAATAATACGGAACCTCCGGCTGCCCCTGCTTTTGCTTTTCAAAGCTGTAGCGCGCAAAGAAAATATTGCGTGGGGTGATGTTGTAATCCACGCGCCCAACAAATTGGCTGACATTGTTATTTACCAGGTTCTGCTGGTCCCAATTGAATCCATCCGTGCCCGTCTGCTGCCGTGTTGGCAGCGGCAGCGTGCCGTTGACCAGCGCCATCGCTCCCGGATTAAGCCAGGTGGCAATGTTGCCGTCGGCCAGGGGCGTGCGATCGTCGCCATAGGTCGGCGCCACATTGAACGTGCCATAATTCCCGTTCGTCGCCTCCGGCCCGAGGAAATTATCCAGCGCCGTCTGGCTGAAGTCGCCATTGCGCAGCGCCTGCGTTGGAACCAGCGCATGAATAATCGCGCTACCCGAGCTGCCGTACGCGTAGATATTGCGTTGCGCGTCATACTCAGCGCCCGCAAAGAACGTCAGCTTCTTGGAGTGGGGAATGGGTCCGCTGATCGTCCCGCCAGGATAGACATAGCGGTCATCCGGCCGCGCGAGACCGTTGTAATTCGCCAGCCAGTCATTAGCGTCCAGCTGATAAGTGCGTGCATACGTATATACGCTTCCGTGATACTTGTCCGTGCCCGACTTCGTCACACCCTGAATGACCACCGGCCCATTTGACTGGTCTGCGCCGAAGTTCGACGTCTGCACCTGCACCTCGCTCACGAACGCATCATTGATATTCATCAGCGCTGCGCCAAAGCTTCCAGCATCCGTCAGGCTCGCGCCGTCCAGCTTCAGGGTGATGCCAGCGACCGGCGAGCCATTGGACGCATAGGGCGTCGGCTGGCCAATCTGCACCTGGCTAAAGTCCGGTGCCGCGTTGGTTGACCCCAGATTGCGGATCGCAAACCCCGGCAGTATTTTTTCCAACTCGGTCGCATCGCGCCCGACGATGGACAACTTCTCCAGGTCGCCGGCCGTGATCGTCGAGCTCAGCTGGCCGCTGTCCAGCGGCAAACCCGCCGTTGTCGTGCTGACCGTAATGCTCTGGCTCACGTCCCCGACGCTGAGTTGCAGGCCCGTCAGGGCCAGGCTGTCCCCCGCATTCAGATGGACCCCCGCCCGCACCAATTGCTTGAATCCAGCGTGCTCCACGGTCACCTTGTAGTCTCCGCTGGGAACTGCCGAAAACGAGAACTCACCGCCACTATTGCTCTGGAGCCGCCGTTGCGCCCCGCTTGCCGTGTTCTGGATCGTCACCGTTGCGTCCGGAACACTTGCGCCAGTCGTATCCTCCACAATGCCGCTCAGTGATGCTGCACCCACCTGCGCCCACGCTGGGCTGCACAACATCGCCAGAAGGAGTAGGCAGGCGGAAATTCCCAGGAAGCTGCGGCCACTGCGTACGTACCACCGGCGAGATGCTTCCACCTCTATAAGATTGCGCTTCATGTTGCCTCCAAAATTTGACCGGCCTCTCGCGAGGACGGTGTCACCCTTATGCAGAACTAAAGTCGACTTCGAGTGTCGCCCGGTTATAGGGTGCACCTCCGACACTGTCTAGGGCCTTGCGGTAAGGTACAAACTCTTATCCTGATAAGAATCGGCAATTTGTTGGGAAAAGTGGCCAATTTTCGTCCGCGACAAAGCCCTGCTTCAGACGGTATAATCCGCGTCTGACGGAATATTATGACCGACTATGGGGGCGTTTCGGCAGCCGTTTACGGCGATGCGGAGAAGGCAGACATCCTGCGACAGCTGGATCGCCTCCTCGACAACCCCCACTTTTCCCATAGCAAGCGTTTTCCCAGCTTTCTCCGCTTCATCATCCAGGAGGAACTAGAGGGCCGCGGCGACCAACTCAAGGAACGAACCCTCGGCATCGAAGTCTTCGGCCGCCATGCCGGCTACGACACTACCACCGATCCCATCGTCCGTGTCACCGCCGCCGAAATTCGCAAGCGCATCGCCCAGTACTACCAGGATTCCGACAGCCCTGACGAGCTGCGCATCTCCCTACCCCCCGGCTCCTACATCCCACACTTCGAGTGGCCCCACTCCGCCTCCTCTCTCACTCCCGCGACCCTCGTCTCGCTCAACGAGCTCTCCTCCGCGCCTCATGCGCCCGAGCCCGTCGCCCAAGTTCTCGCCGCACATACGCCCGCTCACTCCCGCGCCTGGTGGCGGGTCCTCGTATTGGTCCTGTTGATCGCGGCGGCAGCTGGCAGCGCATTCTGGCTCAACTCGCGCCCCTCCACCCTCGATAAATTCTGGGCCCCGATCTTCGGCTCTAACGACCCCATTGCCCTCTGCTTTCCCCAGAGCATCTTCACCGGCCAAACCCTTCTGGACGCCGCCACCCCGAACCAGGTCCGTCACCTCGACGAGCACATGCGAGGCGTCGTCCTCGACGACCTCCAACCCCTCATGAGCTTTTCCGGCCTCCTCGAGATGCGCCACCGCCGCTATACCCTCCTCGGCGAAGACACCGCCACCCTCACCGATCTCCGCCAGGGCCCCACCATCTTCCTGGGTGCCTTCGATAACACCTGGACCCTGCGTATGACGCGCGACCTCCGCTATCGCTTCGGCAATGATCCCGACATGACCCACTTCTGGATCGAGGACACCCAGTCCCACAGCCAGCAGCGTTGGAGCATCGATCGCGAGGTCCAGCAGGCCACCCACAACTACCGCGACTACGCCATCGTTGCCCGCTTTCACGACGCCAACACCGGAAAGCTCGCCATCATCGCCGCCGGCATCGCTCGTGGTGGCACCGTAGCCGCCGGCGAGTTCCTCACCCAGCCCGGCGAAATGGAAGCGATCAAGGCCTATCTCCCCAAGGACTGGGACCAGAAAAATATGGAAATCGTCCTCGGCACCGAAATCATCGACGGCATCTCCTCCCCTCCCAAGGTAGTCGCCACGTACTTCTGGTAACAAAGCTTCGCGCCGCCAACCAAATTCGTCATTTCGACCGAAGCGGAGAAACCCCTGTATTTCGCTCGTAGCGGCAATCATCTATCAGCAGGGAGCGCACTTCGGTATGCCAACCAGCGTCTTCTGGTAAGTTGATCTGCATGCAGAGCAGCAGACATCGCCCTCGCCGAGCACTCCCGCATCTTCTGCTCCTTCTCTGCTCCCTGTTCGCCGCCTCCGCGCACGCGCAGCGCCTCGTCTTCGCGCACTACATGCTCGCCAACCAGGACACCACCGCCGACACCCCCACCGGCGAGCCCAACGTCGCCTCCTACCAGCGCGAAATCCAGCAAGCCCAATCCATCGGCATCGACGGCTTCGCTCTCAACGCCGGCGGCTGGTCCAAAGAGCCGCGCTACATTCGCCGCGCCTCCGAGATGTTTGAGGCCGCCTACCGCCTCCACTCCAACTTCAAGCTTATGTTCTCCGCCGACATGTGCTGTTCCAACGATGCAGCCGACGTCCTCGACATGGTCCGCCGCTTCGCCAACAATCCCCGCTACTCTTCCATCTACTTCCAGCACGACGGCCGCTTCGTTCTCACCACCTTCGCCGGCGACAGCCACGGTCCCGAGTTCTGGCAGCAACTCCGCTCCAACCTCGAGCAAGGCACCGCCCCCTCGCTTCTCCAGGCGCCCAACGCCCTCCCCTACGTCGCAGGCGTACCCTCCAGCGCTCCCCTCCGCATCTTCCTCGTCCCCTCCTTCTTCTGGGGAGGCGAAACACCTACCGCCGCCGCCATCGCATCCGGCCTGGCCCCCTACCAGCGCATCCTCGACGGCGCCTTCTATTGGGGCATCGCCGGAGTTCCAGGCCTCGCCCATCCCCCCGACCAGCTTCCGTCGTCAGCCGCGTACGCCGCCACCCTCCACGCCGCGCACAAACTCTACATGGCGCCCATCTGCTTCCAATTCTGGGGAGCCAACGCCAACCGCTACTACGAGTACAGCGGCTATCAAGGTATGCGCGCCCTCTGGATGCAAGCCATCCAAACCACCCACCCTGACTGGGTAGAAATCATCACCTGGAATGACTTCATCGAAGGCACGTACGTCTCGCCCATCGACGATCCCGCGAAGTATCCCGGTGCCAACGACCTAGGCGCAAGCATCGCTCCCACCGACACCCAACACTTCTTCCACTCCCACCGTGGCGCCACCGATCTCCTCGCCTACTTCATCGCCTGGTACAAGACCGGCCACCAACCCGCGCTCCACCGCGACACCATCTACTGGGCCTACCGCACCGTCCTCTCGACCGACCACCAGCCGCCCATCAAACTCTACGGTCCCGTCGCCGACACTCTCTACATCACGGCAAATCTCACCACTCCCGCCGACCTCACCGTAACCCTCGGCACGACCACGATGACCGTCACCCTCCCCGCAGGCTCCAACGACCTCCAACTCCCGTTAACTCCCGGCCCCGCGCCCAGCTTCACCCTCACGCGCAACCATGCAACGCTCACCCAGTCCACGGCCGATGACCCCATCACCGCCACCGCGCCTTATCCCAACCTCTATTACTCCACCGGCTCCATGCACGATTAGGGCTCGGGCTCACCGCGAAACGTAGCCCTGTTCCGCCATTCGTTTTCCCATCTCGACATACATCGCGTCATTGCGTGGCTGTACGGTTGCCAGCCCGTCCACATAGCGGTTGAACATGCAGAAGGCCGCGGCGATAAGGATCGTGTCATGAATGTCGAGATCCGTAGCCCCATGCTCGCGCGCCGCTTCCACGAGTTCTTTCGTGACTCTCTTGCCATCCATCTGGACCTGCTCCGCAATCGCAAGCAACGCCTTCAGCTTCTCCGAAATCGCCGCGCTTCGATAGTCCCGGCACACGGACTCGACAAGCTCCCCGCTGCCGCCGTTGAGATGGCTTGCTGCAGCTCCGTGGCTCGTCTGGCAAAAGTAGCAGGTGTTTCTGGATGACACGAAGGCCGCGACCAGCTCGCGGTCTCGCGAGCTGAAGCCATCGTTGCCGGACGTGTGCAGAAGGATGTGCGCCAACTCCCGCATCGGCTTTGCGGTGTCGGGTCGAAAGGCGAAGCCGGCAGTAATTCCCGGCATATCTTCGGGCAGAGCGATGTGGGGCATGGTTATTCCTCCAACGAGATGCTGGCAATGGCCAGGGTGTCATGACTTGCTTGATAGGGAGTGCGATCGCGACGCAAGAAGAGACTGATCGCTGCAGCAAGCAGCGTCGTAAAGCCAAGACCTACGATGCAGCGCGGTTGATAGGAGCCTGCGCGATCATAGAAGTGTCCAACCACCATGGGCCCCGTCGCGCCGCCTATGGCATACGCTGTCCACGTAAGACCGTAGAGTACCGAGAAGTGTTTGCGCCCAAAGTAGCGCGCCAGCAGATAAGGCGCCACGTCGGCTTCACTTCCAAGGCCGATGCCGAGCAGCGCTGCGCCAACCAGGGCCATGGCCGAGGTTCCTGCGAAGGCGAGGAGAAACGTGCCGCCCGCCGAGATCAAAAGGATCGCCGTCTGGATTCTTTGCGCGGGGAATCGATCGATGAGAAAACCGGTACACAGCCGACCGATGATGCCAGACCCTCCTCTAACCGACAAGGCGAGCGCGGCGGCGGTGACGGTGACGCCGTGCTCAGTAAGCATCGCGGCCAGGTTGGTGACCAGGCCATTTTCACCGAAAGCCGAAAGCATGATGATGGTCGCCAGAATCCAGAAAGGCGCGGTGCGAAGTGCCGCAGCAACGGTCACGCCGGACATCAGGCTTTCGTCCTCTTGCGGCGACGTGGGCCGGTTGCGCATGAGAAGAGCGGTGAGCGGCAGACCAAGCAAGGCGACACAGCCTAGCATCACATAAGCGTCACGCCAGCCGTGATGATCGATCACCCACTGCGTCAGAGGAGGGATCACGATCGACCCGACCCCACTTCCGGTAAGGATGAGAGCGAGTGCAAGTCCGCGCCGGCTCTTGAACCAGGTAAGGATGGTGCGCGTGTAGGCGAACTGCGCCGTGCCGTTAGCAACAAGTCCAAAAATGAAGTAGGTGATGTAGAAGCGTTGGATGCTCGGACCGAGTCGACTCAGCGACGCCAGCGCGAGCGCGAAGATCACGATCGAGGGAAGAATGATCCGGCGCGGCGGGAAGCGATCGAGCAGGACGCCGATCCCGGGAGAGACGATCGCAACGGTGATTGCAGCCAATGCAAACGTGCCGGAGATAGCCTCGCGCTGCCAGCCGAAGGCCGCATGCAGCGGGTTGAGAAACAGGCTGAAGGTGTACGGCACAATGGGAGCAAAGCTCACCATGACGCCTACAAATGCGGCCGCAGCTACGTACCAGCCTGTGTAGCGGATGGACGATTCTTCATTCACCAGCGAGGCGGTCGCGTCGCTGCTCATCGACGACCGCCGCGGTGGAGAATCAGCGAGGGTCCGGAGGCGGCGGAAGGCTTCAGGTCCGGCCGCGGCGCCGCAAAGGCATCTCCGGACGCCGCAAGCAAGCCCTGCGATGGCAGCCCAAAAGCGTTTACCACTCGATTGAAGCAGGCAAATAAAGCGGTGACGTGGATGGCCTCGGCGATCTGCAAGTCCGTCCAGCCAGAGCCACGAAGCTGTTCCACATCATGAGGCGAGACGTCACTCGAGTCCTGTGTGATCTTCTGCGCGAACAGCAACAGGGCACGCTGTGCCGGCGTCAGTGATGGGGAGTGAAGATCACAGGATGTTGCTGCGGCAAGCTGCTCCTCCGAGCCGCCATTTGCGCGCAAAGACGATCCATGGCTGTCTGCACAGTAGTCGCAGTGATTTTGCGAGGAGACGAAGGTTGCAATCAATTCCTTGTTCGCGCGGCCCAGGGCCCCGTCGCAGAACAGCACGGTCTCCGCGAGCCCCATCATGTGTTCCAGCAGCGGCGGGTGCGTCGCAAAACACTTCAGGATGCCCGGGACCGTCGGTCGCCCAAACGTGCTGCGAAATTTTCCGTAGAGTTGCACCACTTCTTCTGACGCATTTGCTTCGTCCACCACAGGCAGGTTTTTGGATTCTGGGAGAGGCATACTTAGAGATCCTATCGGATAGCGAAATCAACAATTGGGAGTCGCAGGCAAAGAGTTATTGCTGTCAGGCGGGGACATAGCTGCAACCGATTCTTGCGAACCGGATGGCCTGCTGTCATCCACCTTTTGGTGGAGAAAAACTTCCATCTGTCCTCATGCGTTCTTGATCGCGTATCCTTCTCGGACAAGAACCATCAGGAGTATCGATGCCACACATAAAATTGCCCGAGGGTCTGCAGGGAATACGCAGCGCCATGGCCTTCCGTCCGGAGACGGCGAAGCCTCTCAACGAACTCGCCGAAGCCTTGCTCCATGCGCCAAACTCGCTTCCACAGGGCGACCGCGAACTGATTGCGACGTACGTGTCCCATCTAAATGATTGCTACTTCTGCCAGACCGTTCACGGCTCCATCGCGGCAGCGTGCCTGAACGATGATTATGAATTGGTGAAGCGCGTGAAGGCTGATTTTCATGCTGCTGACATTTCGGAGAAGCTCAAGGCCCTGCTGGTGATCGCAGCGAAGGTACAGAAGGGTGGCAAGCAGGTAACAACGGCCGACGTCGAAGCTGCTCGCGCCGAGGGTGCAACCGACATGGAGATCCACGATACTGTCCTCATCGCGGCAGCCTTCTGCATGTACAACCGTTACGTCGACGGCCTGGATACGTGGCAGCCACGCAATGAGGAACTATACCGCGAACGAGGCAAGAAGACGGCGCGAGATGGCTATGTCTCGATGAGCCGCGAATATTTGCCGGGACAGGCAGAGCACGCAAAGAGCTGAGACAGCAGTCAGACAGCGGGGTGAACTATGCAGGAACAGACGCACCCGAAGAGCATGAAACGCGAGCCCTATACTCCCGACCCAAAGACACTTTCGCTGCTTCGCGTTTCCGGCAATCCGATCAATGGGCTTGGAGAGACGAAGGTTCGCCGCGCTTCGCCATTCTTCTGGCATCCGCCCGACCAGCATCCTTACGGCGATTTGCAGATTGTGGCACGGCAAAACTCGCGTAAGTGTCCCGGATCCACCGAGGCGTTTGCCGCGGCATACAACCACCCTCCTCTGTGTCCCGTCGCGGAACGCCGCAGGGATGCACCCGCCGAACAGCTTGCGGCAGAAACGAAAGCCTTTGCGCTTTCTCATGAAGCAGACGCAGTTGGTATTGCCGCCATGGACCCGCTCTACGTCTTTGAGGGGTACACCATTGAAGAGCCGTGGGTGATTGTGCTGGCGCTCGCGCACAACTACGAGCGCCTTCGCCAGGTTCCCTCCGATGAAACAAACGGCGTTGGCGTGTGCGACATCGGGGATCAGTATGCCCGAGGCACACGCTCCTCGTACGCCCTCGCCAACTGGATACGCTCCCAGGGATACAACGCCCAGGCATTCCCGGGGCCTATGGCGGACGCCCTTCTTCTCATCCCGCCTGCAATCGCATCCGGCTTAGGTGAGCTCGGCAAGCATGGCTCTCTGATCAGTCCCCAGTTTGGCGCAGGCGTGCGCCTCGCTGGCGTCACCACAGACATGCCCCTGGTCAAAACGACTCCCATCCGCTTCGGGGCGGATGACTTCTGTCAAAGCTGCCAGGCATGCACCAGGGCCTGTCCGCCGGCTGCCATCCAGGAACAGAAGCAGACAGTCCGCGGTGTGGAGCGCTGGTATGTAGACTTCGACAAATGCATCCCTTATTTCGCCGAGGCCGCATCGTGCGGAATTTGCATAGCGACTTGTCCGTGGACGAAGCCAGACGCGCGTCCCAAGCTTCTCTCCAGAATGGCTAAGGTTGCCGGTTGATGGTCAGAATGACCTTCGCTCCCGAAAAATCCTACCGATGATGCGTCCCTAAGAACTCGCGCATCGCGACGGAAATCTCCTCGAGATGTGTCTCAAGTGCAAAGTGGCCTGTCGGCAGAAATTGAACGGTCGCGTTCGGAATGTCCTTCTTGAAAGCTTCTGCTCCCGCCGGAATGAAGTATGGATCAAACTTGCCCCACACGGCAAGCAGCGGAGGTCTCGCGGTTCGAAAGTACTCTTGAAATTTTGGGTACAACTTCACGTTGTTGGCATAGTCAAGGAAGAGATCGAGTTGTATATCGACGTTTCCGGGCCGCGCCAACAGTGCCGCATCCAGGGTGTAGCCCTCCGGTTTGATCACGCTTGGATCCGGGATTCCGACGGAATATTCGTGACGCATTCCATCGAGGTTCAAACCGCTGCGGATTGCATTGCGATGCTCCAACGTGGGCTCTCGCCAATAGCGTTGAATTGGCTGCCAGGCATCGCCCAGGCCTTCTTCGTAAGCGTTGCCATTCTGCGAGACGATCGCGGTGATGCGCTCAGGAGCCATCAATGCCAGGCGAAACCCGGTCGGCGCCCCGTAATC
>Ga0302316_10001028_pt1 | contig 23028 bp, 20 predicted proteins | sample III_Palsa_N3_2_FD_200456 | JGI IMG/M metagenome (GOLD analysis project Ga0302316, IMG submission 200456) | Peat permafrost microbial communities from Stordalen Mire near Abisko, Sweden - III_Palsa_N3_2 | ecosystem: Environmental > Terrestrial > Soil > Palsa > Peat permafrost | place: Sweden...
TCTAAATCCGGCACCTTGACCTATGAGGCTGTGTATCAGCTCACCACCCGCGGCATCGGCCAATCGACGGCCATCGGTATCGGCGGCGACCCCATCATCGGCACCACTCACATCGACGCGCTGAAGCTGCTCAACGAAGACCCCGAAACCGAAGCCATCATCATGATCGGCGAGATCGGCGGCTCGGCAGAGGAAGCTGCAGCCGAGTACATCAAGGCCTACGTCAAAAAGCCGGTAGTCGGCTTTATCGCAGGGCAAACGGCGCCTCCGGGACGCCGCATGGGCCACGCCGGAGCGATCATCTCCGGCGGCGAAGGCACTGCCGCGAGCAAGATGGCCGCGATGTCCGCAGCCGGTATCCACGTCGTCCAATCACCCGCTGAAATGGGCGAAATGATGGCGAAAGTTTTGGGCAAGAAATAAAAGCTCACATTTGTGCCCCAGCGATAATATTTTGTCCTGAACGACAGTATTAAGGCCTCTGAGGAGTAAAAATGAGGCGACAGGGAAGCACAAAGAACGAACGTAAGGTAAACGTACGGCGGGCTGAAGAAGCAAGAGACCGCGAGGTTAAGACTCGTACTCAACTCGATGAGCTTAAGCGTTTACCAGTAAACCAGCGTCCAGAGAATTATGCGAAGCTCCTACAGAAGCTTCGCATAATTCTAAACAAGGCACGCTCTATGCAAAAGCGCTCGGAGAACGATACCCAAACGGGGAAGAGAGGTCGCAGATGACGGTAAAGCCTGGATTCGGTGTCGAACGTCTTCACCTCCGCCAGTCCGCCGATCAGCTTCGTTCAGGGTTCGGTACACCGAAGAAGCGTCGCAAAACCGGCTCCTTCCGGGAATATTGGCTTTATCCTGAGAAGCGCTTTGACTGTATCGTCTCTCGCCGCAGCGGTGTCGTCCTTAGTCTGTTCCTTCATCGCGGCAATCCCTTTCTTGGAACAGAGATATTTGGGGCCAACGAAGATCAGGTACGCGAGATGTTTTCTAAGCCAGATCTCGATGGTGGTGGATTCACCGCAGTGACTGGGGACTATGTTGGGCGTTGGTTATCTTATGACCAAGGCATTGGCTTCGACTTCAACGTTAGTGGGAAGGTAGAAACCGTCTCCATCTTCGCGCCCAAGCGAAGTGCGAAGGCCAAAAAGACAGCATCGCACCGGCAACCGCACGAGCAACAAATCGCCGCACTGCGAACGCATTGAATTGCCACAGCAGAATTAGCTCGGCTCAGGTTGAATGCTACTTCTGCCGCCGGGAGAATAGCCACGCCGCCGCGAACAGTGCCGCCATCAAGAAAGCGAGTTCCGCGTGCGCCGTCGTCCCCCGCGCCAGGTTCGCGAGTCCGTCCAGCAACCACACCAAAGCTCCGACGAGCCAGATCCACGCCGTTCTCTGCATGGTGAATTAACGCACGAAATGCCAGTAAGTTGCAGCGGCCTAAGTCTTTATCCCTGCGCTCGCTGAGGGGGGAAAGACGGGGACCGGGGCTGCCCGAACCCTGACACGGTACACTAGAAGGAATGCGCTTTACGCGCTGGTCTGCGCCTGCGAACTGCGGCCGACCAAAACTTATTTCACCCTCTGGAGCACTATGTCACAGCGCACTTTCAGCATCATCAAGCCGGACGCCGTCCGCAAAGGCGACACCGCCGCCATCCTCGCCGAAATCTCGAAGGCAGGCTTCAAGCTTCTCGCCATCAAGAAGATCGTCCTCACCAAGCAGCAGGCCGAGGGCTTCTACTACGTCCACGCCGAGCGCGGCTTCTTCGGCGAACTCACCGACTTCATGAGCTCCGGCGTCATCTATCCGATGGTCCTCGAAAAGGACAACGCCATCGCCGACTTCCGCAAGCTGATGGGCGCGACCGACCCCGCGAAGGCGGAGGCCGGAACCCTTCGCAAGATGTTTGCTTCCTCGATAGGCGAGAACGCAGTACACGGCTCGGACGCCGAAGACACCGCGGCCTTCGAGATCGGCTACTTCTTCGCCGGCTACGAACTCAAGTAAATGGCACGCAGAACGAAAGGCATAGGGCGGCTAGGAGAGTTATCTCTCAGCCGCCCTTCCGCTTGATACGGGGCCCACTTGCTCTATCGGAGATTTATCGAAGAGCTTGAGTCCTACTTCTCAAAAAGCTTCAGATCGATGCCGTCGCCCATCACCTTGTAGCCCGCATCGTTGGGGTGCAGGTGGTCGGGCTTATGCGTCTCGTCGCCATTGTAGGCAGGGTTGAACTGCGTTGGGTTCGCCGGGTCCTGCGTCATCTTGTCGAAGTCGATCACGCCGTCGAACTTGCCGCTGTGGCGAATGAAGTCGTTTTCGGCTTCGCGGACCTTCTCACCTTCCTCGCAGAAGTAGCCAGCTCCGCCGTAGGGTGTCAGCGTTGCTCCGTAGACCTTGATGCCGTGTGCGTGGGCGCGCTCGATGATCTGGCTGAGCGCGGCAATCAATTGCGCCGCCGTGATCTGGTCGGTAGGGTCCTTCAGTTTCGCCAGGCGGCCAATATCGTTGATGCCTTCCAGCACGATCAGATAACGAACTCCGTCCTGCGAGAGGACGTCGCGATCGAAGCGTGCAAGCGCGTTCGGGCCGGTGCCGTCGTGCAGCACCCGGTTGCCTCCGATACCCTGGTCCAGCACGCCGAGGCTTGCGGTCTTCTTGTTGGCCTGTAGCTGCTCGGCCAGCACGTTGGGCCAGCGGGCATTCTTGTCGACCGTTGAAGCGGCGCCATCGGTGATGCTATCGCCCAGGGTTACAACTGCACCAGCCTCAGGGCCGGCCATCACGTCAACGCCCTTCAGGAAGAGCCAGTGGGTCGATTTGTGCTGGCCGTCCATCAGCTTCGCCGCAAGCTGGTTGCCGCCGGCATCGTAGTTGGTCTGTTGCGCACTGCCATGGAGCGAGATGCTGGCCATCGGCTGCGCGGGCAGGAAGATCGTGATGGCCAGGTCGGACAGGCCGGGCACCTTCAGCGCAATGGGATCGCTCACGGCCAAAGCTCCCGGCGGGATGATGATGCCGGGTTGACCGCCAAAGGTGAGCGTCTTCGCCGATGCCGGATCGATGGCGCCGCCCCCCAGACTCGGCGCAATGGTCGCGCCGCTGAGGGTGAGCGAGTCGGTGCCCGTGGCGAACTCGTTGGTGAACACTACGCGGACGGTCGCGCCGCCGAGGGAGACATGCACGATCTCGCGGAGCGTCGTGTCCGCGGCGAGTACGTCGCCCTTGTTGGGCGAGGCCATCGGAGCGGAGGCCCAGGTGCCGACCCAGTGTTCAGGGGTAGCTGCTGCTTTGGCTGCGGAGGAGAGGCTGAGAAGAGTTGCAGCGAGGACGAGCGAAAGACGTGACATGCGCAAGAAGGGCTCCGAGTGACGAACAGGATTTGAAGACGGCCTGAGAGCGCCGCTTTCCGTGGCCAATAGAGTAAATCGATTTCACCGCATTTGGCACACCGGGTGGGGATGCGAGGTCTGCCTGTTGTCTTATATAGTGGCGCATGGTGAACGGCGCCGGTTGCTGCACCGCCTATCGACGCACCGCGACTTTACGGGAGTATGGAATGAAATCGCTTGTTGCTGTTCTGCTGGTTTGCACGTCTGCGGCCGTTGCCCAGACCACGGTCACGCACGCCTCTTTCGGGAAGCTGCCCAGTGGCGAAGAGGCCCAGATTTATACCGTGAAAGACTCTGCCGTGGAGATGCGGCTGACGACCTTCGGGGCACGCGTCGTTTCGCTGTCAACGACCGATCGCAACGGGAAGATGGGCGGAGTTGTACTCGGTTTCGATGACGTCGAGGACTACGTCAAGGACACCAAGACCTACTTTGGCTCGGTGCCCGGCCGCTATGCCAACCGCATTGCGCTGGGTAAGTTCACGCTCGATGGCAAACAGTACACGCTGCCGATCAACAACCCTCCGAACTCGCTGCACGGCGGCACGGACGGCTTTGAGCGCCGCAACTGGACGGCGAAAGAGATTCCCAACGGCGTCGAGTTCATGCTGGTCAGCCCGGACGGGGACCAGGGCTATCCCGGAACGTTGACGGCGCACGTTCGCTATGCGTTACGCGGCAACACCGTGCGGATCGACTACATTGCGACCACCGATAAAGCGACCCTTGTGAACCTTACCAACCACGCCTACTTCAATCTTGGCGGCGACGGCAGTGGAACGATTCTCGACGAGAAGTTGACGATCGACGCCGACCGGTACACGCCGATCGATGCGACATCGATTCCAGTGGGCGAGCTGGCGCCGGTTGCGGGTACTCCGTTCGACTTCACGACGCCGCACAGTATCGGCGAGCGCATTGGCGCGGACAACCCGCAGCTAAAGAACGGCAGTGGTTACGACCACAACTTCGTGTTGCGTGGAAAGGCTGGTGAACTGCGGCCCGCGGCGAAGGTCTATGATCCGGCCAGCGGGCGAGTGCTGAGCGTTGAGACCACAGAGCCAGGCGTTCAGTTTTACAGTGGCAACTTCCTCGATGGTTCGCTGCCCTCGCGCAGCGGCGGCAAGTATGGGTTGCGCAGCGGCTTTTGCCTGGAGACGCAGCACTATCCCGATTCGCCCAATCATCCCGACTATCCGAGCACGGAGCTGAAGCCGGGACAGATGTATCGCAGTGTGACAACCTGGACGTTTACGGCTGAAAAGTAGTCTGCCGAGGCTTATTGGGCGTCGGCGATCTGGCGATCGAGCGCAGCCAGTTGGGGTGGGTCCATCTCGCTGCGAATCTGTAGCAGGAGATGGAAGTTGGCCTTTTCCAGATCGGCTCGGGCCTGGGCCACGCGGTCGATTTCGGCAAAGACCTTGGTCTCATCCTGCAGGTCTTCGCGCGACATCGAGACGAAGCGCTGCTGCTCGCGCTGTAGGTTTTCAAAGAGGGCGTTCAGATTTTCCTTGCCCGCGTTGAAGATGTCGTCCATTCTGTGCTGCTGTTCGGTGCGCAGGCTCAGCGTCTTGACGGTCTTCTTGTCGTCCCACCAGCGGCCGGGAAGCGAGATCTGCGGTTCAGTCCGCATCCGTGGCAGGGGCATGCGCTCCATCTCGCCACCCCTGGGGCCGCCCATCATGCCGGGGCCGCCCATGCCGCCGGGAGGGCCACCGCCGCCGGGACGGCCCTGGGCGTGCGCCATCGCGCCGCAAAGCAGGACGAGGCTGGCCAGCAGGGTGTATCGAATGTTCCGGGGCATGATCACAGAGAGCCTCAATAAATTCAATAAGTTCAATCAGTCCAAATTCTGCACGGGTGCGTTGCGTCCGTGCAGGGTCAACCGGCTTCCGGCGGGGTCGATACCGAAGGCGTCCGCCGGCGACTGGACCGATGCATCCAGCTCGCGGTCAATGGCCTGGAGCATCCGGTTGTCACGCGCGATCTGCTCGTCCTGGCTGCTGTAGGACGCGGCAACCGTCCGGGCTCCGGCTGGCTGCGGCTGGACGGCAGGCTGAACGGAAGCAGTCACAACGCCGGATTGTGCAGAGGACTTGGCCAGAGGCGCGGTGGCGGCGACTGGGGTGGAGCGCGCGGCCTGCTTTGCCATAGGAACGGCTATCCCAACCAGCAGTACAGCCGATGCGGTGGCCGCCCAAGCGGCGTGGCGATGCCATGCGGGACTTGCAGTGCGCACGAGTTGCGGCGGCAGCGTGGCCGAGCGGCGCTCGCTCCAGGCGAGAGAGACGGCCTTGAAGCTGGCGATCGGGGCTTCGGCTGCTGCTACGCGGGTGCGGCAGGATTCGCAACTGGACAGGTGGGCTGTAGGTTCGGCGGCGAGATCGCCGATCAGGAGATCGTCGATCTGGTCTTCTGAAAGATGGTTGTTCAATGGGTTCCTCCTACCTGGGCGCGCACTGCTTTGAGGGCGCGGTGGAGATGGGTCTTTACGGTGTTGATGGGCATCGAGATGGTCTGCGCGATCTCGGAGAGGTCCATGTCGTCGGCGAAGCGCATGAGGAAGATGGCGCGCTGGTTGGCGGAGAGATTGACCAATGCGGCCTGGACCTGCTCGGTCTGTTCGCGGGCCAGGATTCTGGCTTCTGCCGAGCTTTCGTGGCTGGGCAGGAAGTTGGCGGCATCGTTGACATCGATTGCCGTGGCCCGGGCCTGGCGCCAGAAACGGAACTTCTGTAGCCGCTGCTGGTCGCGGATGAGGTTCAGGGCGATGCTGGTCAGCCAGGTGTTGACTGAGCAGTCGCCGCGAAATTTTTCCCGCCCGTTGTAGGCCTTGAGAAAGCAGTCCTGAGTGATGGACTCGGCCAGGTCGGCGTCGCCGATGGAGAAGGTGACGAACCTCAGCAACCGTGGGCGGTACGTACGCACCAGCGCGTCGATATCGTCCAGCTCGGAGCTGCACCGTTCGGCGGGGGCCTGCACATTCGTCATGTTTGCATCTAGCGCTAGTTGCATATTGTAGGAGACGGGCTGGCGTCTGCTTCAGATTACAAAGAAAATTCTCTGAGGCTCAAGATAAGTTGCAGCATTGATGGGATTTCAGGGGCTGGTTTCGGTCTCCGGCTCTTCCTGAGTCTGCTGGACAAGGTACTCGTCCATGAGGACGGCGACGAGAGCGGCGGTGGGGACGGCGACGAGGGCGCCGACGACCCCAGCGAGGGCGAGGCCGGCCATGAGGGCGACCAGGACTGAGAGCGCCATCAGGTTGACGCTGGACTTCATGATGCGGGGCGTCAGGTAGCCGTTTTCGAGCTGGACGTAGATGGCATAAAAGAGGAAGACACCGGCCATCTTGGACCAGGAGTCGAGCGCGGCGACGCCGGCTGCGAGCAGGATGGTGATGACGCCTCCAGCTACGGGGACGATGTTGAACAGGCCCATCAGCACGCCCAGAAGGACGAAATAACGGACATGCAGGAAGGCGAAGACGATGGTGCTGAGGACGCCGAGGATCAGCATCAGAGAACCCTGTCCGATCAACCATTTGCTCATGCGATGCTCGGCGACGGTCAGGGTCTTGGCGAGGCGTTCGCGTCCGGCGGCGGGGAAGAAGGAGAGGAAGTAGAAGTAGGCGAACTCGCCCTCAAGCATGAAGTAGATGCAGAGGATAAAGGCGGTGAGGAGGTCGAGGATGCGGCTTGCCCAGAGCGGAAGCGAGGCGAGCAGGTAGCTGGCGGTGTCCGAGACCATGGTCTCGGAGCGCTCGGCGAGCGAATCGACGCCGAACTTGTCGGCCATGGGGAGTCTTTTGAGCTTGGCGACGACGATGGGGATGCGCTGCGGCAGCTCGGCGCCGAAGTGCTGGACGTCGCGGATGACCGGCGGCAGGCCGACAATGAGGAAGACGGCCAGTGCGAGGAAGACGGTTCCTACCAGGGTGATGATCGCGATGGGCCGCGAGGGCGACCAGCGGTAGATTTTGAACTTCATGATCTTCTGGACGACCGGCATCAGGACGACAGCAAAGAGCGCGCTGACGTAGACGATCTCGAGCACGTCGCGCAGCTTCCAGGCGAGGGCGAGGGCGATCAGCACCGCAAAGAAGAAGAGGATGTTGGTGCGCGCGGCGCGGGCCTGGCGCTGCTCGTGAGCGGTGAGCGGCTGGGCTTCGGAAGTGGGTGAAGTTGGCAGGAGCGGCTCCTTTATGCGGACTTCGGAAAAAGCTGGTGGAGCAGGGCTTCGACGGTCTGCTCTGGGGACATGCTACTGGTTTCCAGGGTGTGGGCGGCGATTCGCTGGTAGATTCTTTGCCGGGAGTTGAAGCGCTGCTCGGCTTTTTGGCGGTCGGCGAGGACGGGGCGTTCGATTGCGTTGGGCTGTTGCAGGCAGCGGTCGAGGAGGGTGGCGAAGGGAGCGGCGAGGTAAACGACGGCCGTGGCAGGGGTCTGCTCGAGGAGGAGGCGGTTGCCGAGGTCTTCAGGCGCGCCGCCGCCGAGGGCGATGACGGTGCGGGGATGGCCGAGGACGGAGGCCAGCGCGGCTGACTCCTGGCGGCGGAAGTGGGCTTCGCCGAGCTGGGCGAAGATCTGGGGGACGGTGAGGCCGCAGCGGCGCTCGATCTCGGTGTCGAGGTCGGTGAAGGCCCAGCCGAGGCGGTCGGCCAGGAGGCGACCGATGGTGGTCTTGCCGGAGCCCATGAAGCCGGTGAGGACGAGGCGGGCGGGCTGGCCGGGAGCGGGACGTCGGGTTGGAGTGCGGCGGGGCATGGTTTCGGTTGCGGTGAGTTCTGCTGCGGGCTCTGCTGTGATCATTGTCGTCTCCTCTAGGTGTTTCGGGGCAAAAGAAAAACCGCAACCCTTGGGGGGTCGCGGCTCGGTGGATTCGTTGACTCTCTGGTTAGTTGTCAGAGTGCGCACGTCCGCCGGCCGCTGGTAGATACCAGTAGGTAAATCGGCGGGAGATGCGAACGATGTTCATCGAAGGCAAGATTACTCCGAAGAGCGGCAAAGATGCAAGTTGGGCCTCGACCCCCTCCCCCTCCCCTGTTTAAGATTCAAAGGTCGCGATCTAAAGGACTTAGATTCGGTCTAAGGCAGTCTTGAAGATAGCCTTTTGGGTGAAAAGATCGAGATCTAAGGGATTTAAGATTGTTGCCGGTTGCAAAGATCGGATCTAAAGGACTTAGGCGCGTCTCGCGGTGCATCTGAAGCCGGGTCCCTTCAGACTTGCGGACTTAGGAGAATTCGTACCTATTACTATTTTAGCGGATTGGCCAGAATATATGTGCACACTATATCGCGTTATGGGTCTATGAGATAGGGGTTGGAGGGGGTTGACAAGATTTGGGTTGTGCGGAGGAGAGCGGTCGCTTCGCGATACCACATCCTGCCGCGCTCAGCCACCCCAGTGAGCAAGAGCGCTCGCTGGGGTGGCTGAGCGCGTCGAGGATGGGGCACCTGGACTCGGGCTAGTCGAGGTTCTGGGGTTCGGCTTTGAGTTTGCTGGCGATGTTGGACCAGACGGCGTCGCTGGGTTCGAGATCGGCGCTGGGTTCAAAGAGGCTCTTGGCGGTGTCAGCGATGGATTCTAGGTCGCGGACGAGGTTCATGCAGTCGGGGTGGGCGGCGAGGAATTTGGCGAAGCGAGGGTCTTCGCTGACCTTGCCGCGACCGGCGGCGGCGAAGAGGTCGGGGAGGTAGTCCTCGAACTGGGCCTGGGTCATGTTGTCGAAGTTGACGTTAGTGAGATTGGGCGAATCGCTCATTGCGCTGCCTCCCTCTTGGTGTCGAGTGGGGGAAGCTGTTCGGGCTGGCGGAGCAGTTCACGCAGCTTGAGACGGGCTTTGTGGAGCTGGGATTTACTGTTGCCGGTGGAACACTCGAGCATGGTGGCGATCTCGTTGTGCTCGAAGCCTTCAACATCATGCAGGACGAAGACCATGCGATAGCCTGGAGGGAGCGAGGCTACGGCGCGCTCCAGGGTGACGCGGTCGACGGAGCCGGCCAGGGCGGGGTCGCGGGCGCCGAAGTCGCGCTTGGGGGCGTCGTCTTCGGAGGGGTTGATGGTCTCTTCGAGCGAGACGAGTTGGAGGCCTTTTTTGCGCAGGTGCATGAGCACGAGATTGACGGTGAGGCGGTGCAGCCAGGTGGAGAAGGCGCTCTCGCCGCGGAAGCTGCCGAGCTTGCGGAAGAGGTGGAGGAAGGCATCCTGGGTCATGTCTTCGGCCTCGGAGACGTTGCCCAGCATGCGCAGGCAGAGGGTGTAGACGCGGCGCTTGTGGAGGGCATAGAGCTTGGAGAAGGCGTCGGCGTCGCCGTTCTTGGCGGCTTCGATCGCTTCGGCCTCGCCGGCGATTGGGGGGTTCCGCTTGAATAAGCCGGGGTTCGGTTTTGGTGGCGTCGTCAAGAGGCTTAGGGGTCCCATAGGTGGTGTGTCCGGTCGAACTACATTCGAGCTTTGTAAGCTTGCCGACACTGTTACCTCCTCCAAGCGTATAGCAAAGAGGAGTTTCAGGGGTGCCGGAAGTGTTATGGGGATTGGATTGCGTGCGGCGGTGAGGAGTTGTCTGTGCGATTTTCGATGCGTTCCAATCATGTGGGCAAGCATGTAAGCTGGTCGAAGGAGACGGTATGCGCGGACTTTGGAAGTTGCGTCAGGGGATGTTGCTTCTGGTCGTGATGGCGGTGGTTGCGGGATGCAGTTCGGACGGTGCGACCGGTTCCGGCGGCGCGTCGACGGGAACCACTGAGATGTCGGGGACGTGGAGTGCGTCGGGTACCGGTGCGTGCACCTCGGGCTGTACGGGGGTTACGGCTTCGTATCAGGTGAAGCTGGTATCGAGTCCCTGTAGCGTGACCACGCCGCTGGGTGTGTTTTCAGTGCAGGGGTCTGTGTGCTTCATCGCAAACAACAACAGCGGTTCGGGATCGATCGCAGGGTCGGGGATCCCGACTTCGAGCAAGAGCCTTGGGCAGGGGGTGCTGGTGGGGACGGCGGCCGATCCGGTGCCGGACAATTCGACGGTCAACCTGGTCTTCGTCTCGGCCGCGAGCGGCGGGAAGTTTACCGAGTTCACGGGGACGGCAACGGTTGTGGGCGGAAAGATGACGGGGAGCGGGGTTTGCAGTTCGGCTTCGACGTCAAGCTGTACGGGGACGAGCGCGACGTTTACCGCGACGCACCAGTAGGACCAGTGAGTAGGGCTCAGGCGCCGATGAAGCGGGCGTAGAGGGAGCGGGCGAGGGCGATGTCGGTGGTGCCCTGGATGAGGGCTCGACCGTCGGGGAAGACGGTGAGGGTGTGGGGTGGGTGGTCGAAGCGGAGGAGCATGGTGTTGGCCCGGAGGTTTTGAATGTGGGCGAGGGGTGCAAGGCGGGCCTGGAGAGCAATTAGGTCGATGGGGCGGTGGTGCTCGTGAATCTGGACGGAGTTTCGTCCGCAGAGGGTGATGTGGGGGCGGTTGAGGCCGGCGAGGTAGCGGAAGTTGCGGGCGGCGCAGACGTCGCAGTCTTCGCGGGGGGTGCTTGTGTTGATTTCTGAGCGGTCGCCGCTCCAGAGGTCGAAGGAGAGCAGGGTTCGGCGCATGAGGTGGGGCTGGCCGGTGAGGAACTTGAGGGCTTCGGTGGTTTGGAGGGAGGCAGCGAGGTTGACGGCGGTGGAGAGAATGCCGGCGGTGTCGCAGGTTTCTACGTTGCCGGTGGGGGCCGATGGGAAGAGGCAGGAAAGACAGGATGTAGGGGCGTGTGTGGGTACGTCGCTTCGCTCCGTTCTCAAATACAGGGGTTCTTCGCTGCGCTCAGAATGACGGCCTACTATGCGGGGGAGGATGTTGGTGGTGGCGGCGTAGGCGCCTACGGCGGCGGCGTAGATCCAGGGGACGGATTGCTGGACGGCGAAGTCGTTGAGGAGGTAGCGGGTTTCGAAGTTGTCGGTGCCGTCGAGGATGATGTGGGCGCCGGAGACCAGTGCTGCGATGTTGGCGGGGACGAGGTCGGCGATATGCGCGGTGACCTGGACGCTGGAGTTGATGCGGGCGAGGTGGCGGCGAGCGGCTTCGGCCTTGGGGAGGGATTCGCGGGCGTCGTCTTCGTCGAAGAGGACCTGGCGCTGGAGGTTGGAGGGCTCGACGAAGTCACGGTCGATGAGGGTGAGGCGGCCGACGCCGGCGCGGGCGAGGAGACCGGCGGTGGCGGCACCGGTTGCGCCGACTCCGACGATGGCGGCGTGGGCGTGGCGGAGGCGATGTTGGCCTTGGGGGCCGATGCCGGGGAAGAGGACCTGCCGGGAGTAACGGTCGAGATCGGATATTGGGCCGGCGATTGGAGTCGAGGCCGCGTCTAACGCATTGGGTGCGGCTGGGACATCGTCATCGTGCACCAAGTTATGCATCACTCGCAGTATACGAGCGCGAGACGCTAGACCCTATGGGCGGATACGATGGTTCAGGAGATCGAACCTCTGGGTAAGATTCGGCATCCATTTCGGTGAGGCCTTGAAACGAGAACTCTTGCAAGAGGAAGGCGCGTTGTGGCGGGTCCTGATCGTTCAACTCGACACTGCGCGCGTGCGCTGACCTGTGTGCCAAACCTAGGAGGAGCCGGAGGGTGGGGCAGTGTGCACTCCGGACGCTGGGCCTTAGCGGTCGCGCTGGGGATAAGTGTTGCGATAGCGGCCTGTGGCGATCTTTGGGCACAGAGTGGGAGCACGGTGTCGAACCAGGATCAGGCGACAGCACCGAACGAGACGACAGGTCAAGATCAAACGACGATTACCAATACGCTCGCGGCGCTGGAGACGAGCGTCTGGGACAAGCGCGGCGTGACTGTTGTGGCGATCCAGTTCGATGGGGTGGTGTTTAGCGCCAACGACGCGATCCTGTCGCAGTTGACGCAGAAGGCTGGGGAGCCGCTGGATCCGGAGAAGGTCCGCGACGATCTGCGGCGGCTGTTTGCGAGTGGGCGGTATCGGGATATCGGGGTGAGCGGGGAGACGACGGGTGTGGGCTTGACGCTGATATACGCGGGGACGCCGCGCTACTATGTGGGGCGGATTCAGATCGACGGGGTGAAGGACGACCGGTTGGCGTCGCGGCTGGAGTACGCGACGCGGATGGATCCGGGGACGGCGTATACGGAGGCGCAGATTCCGGCGGCTCTGAGCGGGGTGAAGGAGACGCTGGCGAGCAGTGGGTACTTCGAGGGCACGGTGAAGGTCGCCACGGTGAAGGACGATGCGCACCAGCAGGTGAATGCGACGTTTACGGTCAATCCGGGACCGCAGGCGCGGGTGGGAGAGGTCGCCGTTGGGGGCAAGGACCCGGGGATTACGGTGGAGGAGTTTCGCAAGCAGGGCAAGCTGGATTGCTCGTGGCTGGCGTTGAAGTTCCGCAAGAACTGCCGGGTGAAGATTACGCGCGAGACGACCAGTACAGCGCTGGCGGATGTGCGCAAGGACTATCAGAAGAAAGACCGGCTGGAGGCGACGGTCGCCATGCAGAAGCAGAGCTACGATGCGCCTGCGAAGCGGCTGAACTATGACTTTTCCGCCGAGCAGGGGCCGGTGGTGAAGGTGGTGATCAACGGGGCGAAGATCTCGAAGTCGCGGATGCATTTGCTGGTGCCGGTGTTTGAAGAGGGCGCGGTGGACAACGATCTGCTGAACGAGGGGGCGTTCAATATACGGGACTATCTACAGCAACAGGGGTACTTTAATGCGCAGTCGCAGGTGAAGCTGCTGGGCGGGGGGAGCCGCAACGTCACGGTGGAGTATGACGTGACGGAGGGCGACCGGCACAAGGTGACGGCGGTCACGGTGAAGGGCAATAAATACTTCGATACCGATGTGATCGAGGACCTGCTGCGGGTGCATAAGGCGGACGCCTACGTGCGTAACGGCAAGTACAGCACGGAGCTGGTGAATGCGGATGTGGACTCGATCCTGGCGCTGTACCGGGCGAATGGATTCAGCGCGGCGAAGGTGACGTCGTCGGTGAAAGACACTGACAATGGGGCCAATGGACAGAAGCTGAAGGTGGCGCGTATCCAGGTGAGCTTCAACATTGTGGAGGGGGCGCAGCAGAAGTTTGGAGCGGTGGCACTGGCGGGCGTGGATGCGTCACGGCTGAAGGAGGTGCAGGCGTTGATGAACGCGCAGACTGGGCAGCCGGATTCGTTGATTACGCTTTCGGGCGACCGCGATGCGGTGCTGGGGTATTACATCGCGCATGGGTTCGACCATGCCAGAGTGGAGATCGCGCAGGTGGTGGAGAAGGACGATGCAACGAAGACCGATGTGACGCTGAACGTGACGGAAGGGCAGCAGGTGTTTATCGACCAGGTGCTGCTGTCGGGGATCGCGCATACGCGGCCGGCGGTGGTGCAGCGGCAACTTACGGTCCATGCGGGCGAGCCGCTGGATCAGGCAGCGTTGTTGACGACGCAGCGCAATCTGTACAACCTGGCGCTGTTCAATGAGGTGAATGCGGCGGTACAGAATCCGACTGGCGACGCGCCTTACAAGAATGTGCTGGTGCAGTTGACGGAGGCGAAGCGGTGGGACCTGACGTACGGGTTTGGGATTGAGGCGCAGACCGGAACACCGGCGATCACAACGGGTCAGACTCGCGGGGCTACGGCGGCGCAGAACGGGCAGGCCGGGGTGAGCCCGCGCATCTCGCTGGATGTTTCGCGGATCAATCTGCGCGGGACGCAGAACAGCCTTACGCTGCATACGACCTACGGATTGCTGGAAGAGGTGGCGACGCTGAGCTTCAACAACCCGCAGTTGCTGGGCAACCGCAAGCTCACGGGGACGGTTTCGGGCGGCTACTCGGATGTGCAGGATGTCAGTACGTTCGCTTCCTCCACGTTGCAAGGGGACGCTCGCGTCACAGAGAAGGTGAAAAAGGCCGACACGTTTATCTACGACTTCCAGTTCCGTCGGGTGAAGGTGGATCAGACAAGCGTGGAGATCGCGTTCAACCTGATACCGCAGTTGTCGTCGCCGGTGACGGTGGGTGGGCCGGGGGTCACGTTTTTTCACGACACACGCGATCCCAGCCCGTTGAACGCGGGACGGGGCCAGTACTTCTCAATCCAGGAGTTCATCGCTTCGTCGAAGTTCGGTTCGAACACGGACTTTAACAAAGTGGATATCTCGCAGGCGACGTACTACACGTTTGGGAAGCACAAGTATGTTTTTGCGCGAAACCTGCGAGTAGGGTTCGAGAACTCCTATGGGCCGAATCCGAATGCGGTGGTTGCAGGAGCGGGGCAGTTGGGTGTGGCTTCGAATGCCTGTTCGGGCATATTCCTCCAGACCAATCCGACTTGCGTTGCGGTGCCGCTGCCGGAGCGCATCTTTGCCGGGGGCGCCACATCGCACCGGGGCTTTGGCATCAACGATGCGGGGCCGCGCGATCTGACTACGGGATATCCGGTGGGTGGCACAGCGGCGGTGGTGAACACCTTTGAGCTGCGTCTGCCGCCGCCTACGCTGCCTCTGGTGGGCGACAGCATCTCGTTTGTGATCTTCCACGACATGGGCAATGCGTTCCAGTATGCGAGCAACATGTTTACGAGCATCAAGAATTTTCATCAGTCGGACCGCCAGGATTGCATGAACCTTGCCGGGCCGCTGGCTGCGGCTGGCGGAGTCGCGTCGAACGCTGTTGGGACGTGTAATTTCAACTACTACTCCCATGCGGTGGGGCTGGGGCTGCGGTATGGGACGCCGGTGGGGCCGATACGCGTGGACTTCAGCGAGAACCTGAATCCTCCGATCTATCCTGTGTTCGACGATTACACCGGCGCAGCGCCGTATGTGGGGCAGGCGAGCCATTTCAATTTTTTCTTCAGCATTGGACAGAGTTTCTGAGATGACGCGGAATCTTCAACTCGAGGGCGTTGGGCTTCGCAGGATGGCGAGGACGCTGGCGGCGATGTGCGTTTTTAGCGGCGTGCTGCACGCGCAGACTGCTGAGACGAAGGCTGCGACTGAAGCGAAGGCCGCGGCTGAGGCCAAAGCTGCGGCGCCGAAGATGCCTGTGGAGCAGGGCACGGAACTGGATCGCGTAGTGGCGATTGTGAACGGCGATCTGATTCTGGACAGCGATGTGGACCAGGAGCGGCGGTTTGCGGCGTTGCTGCCGTATGGCGAGGCGAGTGGGGTGTACTCGCGGGACAAGGCGATCGAGCGGCTGATCAATCGTGACTTGATTCTGCAACAGGCACGGCTACAGCCGCAGGACATGGTTACGGAGGAGGATGCGACTACGGACATGGATGCGCTGCGCAAGGCCCTTCCTACGTGCAAGGAGTTCCACTGCGAGACGCAGGCAGGGTGGGACAAGTTCCTGGCCAGCGAGGGGTTCACGGAGGCCAGCATCCTGATGCTGTGGCAGCAGCGGATGGAGGTGCTGGCGTTTATCGAGCAGCGCTTTCGCATGGGCATAAAGATAACGCCGGACCAAATCAAGACTTACTACGAGAAGACGATGTTGCCGGTATATGCGGCGCAGCATGAGACGCCGCCACCACTGGCTTCGATCTCGGAGAGAATTCAGGAGGTGTTATTGCAGCAACAGGTGTCGAGCCTGCTGAGCGACTGGTTGCAAAGCCTGCGGGCGCAGGGCAGCGTGGTGGTGCTGCATCCGGGGGAGGGGGCGCCATGAGTGAACTTGATCTGGTCCGCAAGCCCGTGAGCGATGAAGCGCCGATGCCCAAGCGCAGCCGCGTGTGGCGCGTGCTGGCGTGGAGCGCAGGTGTGTGGCTGGCGCTGTTCGTGATGCTGGTGGGCGGTGGGGCGTTCTATACGACTACCGATGATTTTCAGCGGCGCGTGGGCGGCGAGGTGACGAAGGTATTGGGAGATGCGACCGGTGGGCGCGTGGAGCTGCGGCACATCTCGTTCGATCTTTGGCATCTGGCGATTGAAGCGGATGGGCTGGTGATCCACGGGACGGAAGGCGTGGGGCAGATGCCGTATCTTTCGGCGGAGAAGATCCTGGTGCGGGTGAAGATTTATACGTTTATTTCGCACACCGTGGGGAAGGGGCCGCAGTCGCATATCGGGTTGAGTTTTCTGCGGGTCGAGGAGCCGCATTTTCATCTGATCATCGACAAAGACGGCAAGACCAACCAGCCGGAGCCGAAGCATCCGAGTAGCAGTACGGAGCCGGTGCAGAACACGCTGCTCGATCTACAGGCGGGCAAGGTTGAGTTGGCGAACGGGCTGGCGGTGGTGAACGACCGGGCGATTCCGTTTGACATGGCGGCGGAGGACCTGAATGTCGAGGTGCATTACATTGCCTCGGCAGACCACTATGGAGCGACGGTCGACCTGGCGAACCTGCGGACGAAGATGAGCCAGCAACCGGCGGTGAACTCGAAGCTGCACCTGGCAGCGGAGCTGGGGCGGGACATGGCGGAGCTGAAGAGCTTCGACTTCAGCACCGGGGTGGCTGGTGGGGCGATTCATCTGACGGCGAATGGGTTGCTACAGCATTTTGCGAAGCCGGAGTGGCAGGCTTCGGCGCAGGGGACGATCGGGCTGAAGCAGTTGGCGATGCTGGCGGATGTGGATGGGTTGACTGCGGGGACGCTGGAGGTGGATGTGCATGGGCGGAACTGCGTGGTGACGCCGCAGGTGGCGCAGAAGAATCCGCACTTCTGGCAGCGGCACAACAAGACTCCGCCGAGCGCGAAGATGCTGCCGCCCGATCCCGATTGCAAGGCCGGGTATCTGCTGGTGGGTGCGATGAAGATGCACAACGTGGGCTATGTGAACGAGTATGTACGGCTGCACGATATCAACGGCGGGGCGCAGTTGCACATTACGCCGACGGAACTGCTGTTTACCGCGCTGACTGGATATCTTCCCGGCGGGGGAAGCGCGCGGGGAGATTTGAAGATCGAGAACTGGCTGGGTGAGGTGCCGGACAGCGCGGCGTCCGCTACGGCGGTTGCGGCGGCAACGACGGCGAACAATGGGGCGAAGAGTATCGGCTCGGCTGCGCCGATAGGTGCACTTAAGACGGGACCGTCAAAGTCGCTCAAGAATCCGATAGTGCAGTTCGCCCATGCTTATCTGACGGTGACTGTCGACCACATACCGCTGCGCACGATCATGGATGTGACCGCGCCGGAGCACTATGGGGACCTGGGCTTCGATACGTCGATTACGGGGCCGACGACGGTGGAGTGGGGCGGGCCGGCGACGGAGATCTCCGACACGGTGCAGGTGCAGGGCGACTTGCAGTTCGCTCCGGTCGGGGTAACGAAGCCTGGGGCGCGATCGAATGTGCCGGTTACGGGGCATACGGTGGCGCACTATGACGGGCGCACCGAGGTGGTGAACATCGCGCAGATGACCTTGCAGACGCCGCAGAGCACGATGGTCGCGGGTGGTGTGCTGGGTGTGAATGAGGGCGATCCGCTGACGGCGTTGCAGGTGAACCTGCAGGTGCGCGACCTGGGCGAGTACGACCAGTTGTTCGAGACGCTGGGGCTGGAGGCCAATGGCAAGAAGGGCAGCGCGGCGATCCCCGTGGTGCTGCATGGGACGATGGGGTTTGTGGGGACGGCGAAGGGCGCGGTACACGATCTGAACGTGAAAGGGCATATCGTCGCGGACAACGTGGAGGGTAAGTTCGGGACGGTGACGGATGTGATGATCGATTCGGTGGTGGGCGATGCGAACTATAGCCCGTACAGCGGGGTTACGGTTGCAAGCTCCACGATCAAGCGGGGCACGGCGGTGCTGAATGTGACGGGATCGTTTGCGCCGCGCAAGGTGGTTTCGCGGCGTGGGGTTGTGGTGGACTATGTGTGGGACAAGGGCACGGCGATCGACGCGGGGGTGAAGCTCGAGAATGCGCAGGTTTCAGACCTGCTACAGATTGCCGGGCAGCAGGGGAAGGTGCCGCTGACCGGCGTTGTGAATATCAATGGTCATGCTACGGGCTTCGTAGACAACCTGAGCGGGAGCGGCAACCTTACGCTGACCAAGGGTGTGGCTTACGGCGAGAACTATCAGAGTGTATCGGTGGATGCGACCGCGCAGGGGCAACAGATCAATGTGACGCGCGCCGCGGTGACGGCGCATGGGATGTCGGTTACGGGCAGCGGTGGTTACAACCTTGCGAGCAAGCACATCAACGCGCAGGTGCAGGGCGGCAATCTTGTGTTGTCGAAGTTCGATACGGTGCAGAAGGCCGACCTGAACGCCGATGGTGTGTTGACGTTCAATGTTACGGCGGATGGAACTATGCAGGAGCCGGACCTTCATGCGAAGCTTGCACTGGCCAACGTGACGGCGGACGGCAAGGCGATTGGAGAGATCAGCGCGACGGCCAACAGCACGGGCTCGGATGTTTCGTACGACCTACAGTCGACGCTGGTGGGCGCGCAGGTGGCGGCGAGCGGAAGGACTTCGCTGCTGGGGGACTTTCAGACGGAGGCGAAGCTTACGGTGACCGGAGTGGATATTGCGAAGCCACTGGCGCTGTTCTCGGACAACCGGGTGAAGGCGAGTTCGGAGATCGATGGGGAGCTTACGATCTCCGGCCCAGCGGCGAAGCCGATGCTGCTGGTGGGCACTGCGGAGTTCAAGGGCTTCGATGCCAAGCTGGAGGGCGTGGAACTGAAGGCAGGCGAGCCGTTGCGGGCGAGCCTGCGCGGGGGCGTGGTCACGCTCGACCAGTTGCACATTACCGGCGAGGACACCGATCTGCGTGCCGGAGGAACGATTGGGGTCTTTGGGGATAGCGATGTGCAAGGCGGACGGCTTGGGCTGAATGCCAGCGGGAGCGTGAGCATGGCGCTGGCGCATACCTTCGATCCGGACCTGATCACTTCGGGCAAGGTGACGTTCAAGGTCGCGGCAGACGGTCGGATGAAGCAGCCGTCTCTTACGGGCAATGTGCAGTTCAAGAATGTGAATGTTGCGGTAGATGGAATTCCGAATGGGCTGAGCAATTTGAATGGGTCGATGGTGTTCAATGAGAATCGGCTGACGGTGGAGAATGTGACCGCGATGACCGGCGGGGGACAGTTGAAGATTGGCGGGTCGATCAGCTATCAGAAGGGGATCTTTGCCGACCTTACGGCGACGGGGGATAACACCCGGGTGCGATTGTATGGACTGAGCGCGACGGCGAATGCGAGCTTCCGGTTGCAGGGCGGGCCGCAGTCGGTGCTGCTCTCGGGCAATGTGCTGGTGACGCGGTTTGGGGTGGGCGCGGATGTGGATTTTGCGGCTTTTGCGGGGTCGGGAGGGGTGCAGGCGCCTTCCGACCCGAACTCGGCGACCAATAAGATCCGGCTGGATGTGCATGTGACGAGTGCGCCGCAGTTGGACTTCCAGAACTCTTATGCAAAGCTGGCGGGGAATGTTGACCTGACGATCCGCGGGACCGTGGCGACGCCGAGCGTGCTGGGACGCATCCAGATCACCGATGGCAGCGCGACGTTTGCGGGGACGAAGTATGAGTTGGAGCGCGGGACGGTTTATTTCAGCAATCCGGTGCGGATCGATCCGACGATCGACCTGGATGCGACGGCGCGGGTGGAGAACTACGACATCACCATCGGGCTGCATGGGACGACGACCAATATCAAGCCGACGTACCGCTCGGAGCCGCCGCTGACGGAGGCGGACATCTTCAACCTGCTGGCGCTGGGGCGTACGCAGGAGGAGGCGCAGCTGTATCAGGAGCAACAGGTGCAGGCGGGGACCGATCCGACGACGAGCGCTCTGCTGGGCGGGGCGTTGAATGCTACGGTGTCGAGCCGCGTGGGCAAGCTGTTTGGGGCGGGGTCGGTGAAGATCGACCCGGCGTTTGTGGGGACTCTGGGGAACTCGAGCGCGCGGATTACGGTGCAGGAACCGCTATCGAAGCAACTGACGCTGACGTTTGCGACCAATGTGAACCAGACGGCGGAGCAGTTGATTCAATTGCAGTACCAGATCAACCAGGACACGGCGCTGGTGGCGACGCGCGATGAGTCGGGGGTGTTTTCGATTGTGTACAAGATTCGGAAGCGGTATCGGTAGAGCAGACACTAGATCACTAGATCAGTAGAGCAGTAGATTAGTACGATGGTGGGTATGGAGAATGTGGTTCGCAGTACGCGCGTGACGCTGGAGATGATCAAGTGGGAGCACTCGATCTTTGCGCTGCCGTTTGCGTTGACCGGGGCAGTCCTGGCGGCGGGCGGCTGGCCTTCGGCGCGGGTGTTGTTGTGGATCGTGGTGTGCATGGTGGGAGCGCGGAGCGCGGCGATGGCGTTCAACCGGCTGGTGGACAGCGAGATCGATGCGGTGAATCCGCGGACGGCGATGCGGGCGCTGCCGAAGGGTGAGCTGTCGCGCGGGTTTGTGCTGAGCTTTACCGTGCTGGCATCGTGCGTGTTTTTGCTGGGGGCGGCGATGCTGAACCGGTTGACGCTGGAGTTGGCTCCGGTGGCGCTGGTGGTGGTGTTGGCTTACAGCTATATGAAGCGGGTGACGCGGTGGTCGCACCTGGTGCTGGGGCTGGCGCTGGGGATTGCGCCGGCGGCGGCGTGGATTGCGGTGCGTGGGACTTTGGCTGCGCGGGTGCTGTTGCTCACGGCCATCGTGATCCTGTGGGTGGGCGGGTTCGATGTGCTGTATGCGTGCCAGGACTTTGAGCACGATCGCAAGGCCGGGCTGAACAGCGTGCCGCAGGCGTTTGGGCTGGAGGGCGCGTTCTGGATTGCGCGCGCGATGCACCTGGGGACGGCGGCTTTGTTGTTCGTGCTGCTTCATGCGTTCGGGCTGGGAGCGATTGCGTTGGTGGGCATGGTGGTGGTGCTGGTGTTGTTGGGGTATGAGCACGCGATCGTCTCGCCGCACGATCTGCGGCGGATGAATGCGGCTTTTTTTACGCTGAATGGGGTGATCTCGGTGGTGTTCTTTGTGGCGGTTGCGGGGGATGTGCTGTGGCGGCGGTGATGACAGGAGCTGCGAGGGCGGTCAAAACGAGCTTAGAGCTATGAGCGCGTGAGCTTAGAGAAAGAGCAGAAGCAGATTCCCTGCGGGAATGACAACCAAAAAGGCAAAATGACAACTAAAAAAGCAAGAGGCCCAATGGGCCTCTTGCTTTGGTGCAGATTGCATGGGGCAGTTATGCGGCGTCTTTGTTGGGGTTGCGGAAGGCGTCGACGCCGGCCTGGAGGCGTTCCTTCACGTTCTGAGCGGTGGAGGTAAGCGTGGCGCGGATGTCGTGATCGGTTTGGTTGCGTTCGTTGCGTTCGCGGACGTGCTGGGTGGTGTCATGGACAGCTTCCTTGACGGAGCCCCAGGCTTGCTCGACGTGGCCCTTGATCTGTTGCGCGGCGCCTTCGTTGGCCAGCTTGTCGTTGTTGAAGGCTTCGCCTGCACCCTGTTTCAGTTTGCCGGCTGCTTGGTCGAAGATACCCTTGACTGTAGATTGGCTGGTGCTCATGGTGGGCCCCCTTTGCTTTCAGACGTTAGAGGCCTCGACGGCCGGAGAGGAGGTTGAAGATCAGCACGATGACGGCGAGGACCAGCAGGATGTGAATCAGCCCGCCGCCAACGTGGAGGCTGAATCCGAGGAGCCAGAGGATGAAAAGAATGACGATGATGGTCCAAAGCATGGTGGTGGTCTCCTGTCGATTAGGCAACGGCGCGAATCGCTGCCGTTTGGCCGAGCGCCTTCCTCGACGCTCGTAAGGTTAAGTTGCCAGTTAGAATGACGAGGTTGTCCTGTGCGCGGTGGAATACCGCGATTCACATTTTGGGATTGGTTGCCTGATGAGAGAGATTTTCAATGCGAGCGCGGTGCCATGCGTGTAGCGATACAGGGCGAGCGGGGGTCGAACAGCCATATGGCTGCGCTGGAGATGCTGCACCCCAGCGGACAAAGACCGTCCGCCGGGGACCCCGGGCTCGGCATAGTAGAGGTTGTCCCGTGCAGCGTGTCGGCGGAGGTGGTGGAAGCTGTGCTGGCGGGTCGGGTGGATGCGGCGGTGCTACCGATCGAGAACAGCCTGCATGGATCGGTGGCGGAGCACTACGATCTGCTGCTGGAGAATGCTATACGGATCGACCGCGAGAGCCTGATGCGGATTCGGCACAATTTGATTGCGGCGCCGGGAGTGCGGCTGGAGGAGGTGCGGCGGGTGTTGTCGCATCCGGTGGCGCTGTCGCAGTGCCGGAGGTATCTGGCTGGGATGAGTGAGGTGCAGGTGCTGCCGTTTTATGACACTGCCGGCTCGGTGAAGCACTTGATGGCGGAGGGGTTGCGCGATACCGCGGGGGTGGCCCCGGCACTGGCGGCAGGGGAGTATGGGGCGGAGATACTGGTGGCGGGGATTGAAGACCATGCGGAGAACTACACGCGGTTTCATCTGCTGCGGCGCAGTGAGGATGCGCGGGAGGCGGGGTTGCCGGCGGCGAATAAGTTGAGCGTGGCGTTTGCGGTGGAGCATCGTCCGGGGACGCTGGTGGCAGCGCTGCAGCGGCTGGCGGAGGCCGGGGTCGATTTGACCAAGATTGAGTCGCGGCCGGTTCCGGGCAGGCCTTGGGAGTATGTGTTTTATGTGGACTTCCGGTTCGATGCTGCGGAGAAGGCGGATGCGGC
>Ga0302316_10001030_pt1 | contig 23008 bp, 20 predicted proteins | sample III_Palsa_N3_2_FD_200456 | JGI IMG/M metagenome (GOLD analysis project Ga0302316, IMG submission 200456) | Peat permafrost microbial communities from Stordalen Mire near Abisko, Sweden - III_Palsa_N3_2 | ecosystem: Environmental > Terrestrial > Soil > Palsa > Peat permafrost | place: Sweden...
ACGAATTCAAGCTTGAAGACGCGCATTTTCAGCACACTGGCAGCTTGCGTTGCGCGCATACGGAGCGCGCTTTCGCAACGATTCGTGCCGAAGCGGACTGGGTGCGACAGGCGCTCGGCGATACGTCGATGTCCGTGCAATCGCGTGCCGAAGTGGCGCGCGAGACCGGGTCAAGTGCTTTCGTTGGCGGCGTATTGAGCGCGGACGCCGGCACGGTCTTGCCGCTGCGCTACGTGCAGGGTATCGCCGCCGGCTTGACGGTTCGCAAAGTCCCGATCTACGAGTCGAGTCCGGTGATCGGCATGCAGCGCGACGGCGAGGGCGTACTGTTGCGCCTGCCAGGCGGCACGGTGCGGGCCAAACAGGTGATTGTCGCGACGAACGCGTATTCCAGTCTGACGCCAGCCACCGGGGCTTATCAGCGCACGCTCGTGCCGTTTCGCAGCGCCATCATCGCAACCGAGCGTTTACCCGCCGAACTCGATGCACGTCTGATGGTGGAACAGCGCAGCTACACCGAAACGCGGCGCATGATGAAGTGGTTCCGCAAGGCGGATGGCCGGATGGTGTTCGGTGGACGCGATGCGTTCGGCAAGGAAGGACAACTGACCGGTTTTGATGCGTTGCAGCGCGCAATGGTCGCGCTGTTTCCGGATCTTGCCGGCGTGAAGGTTGAGTACCGCTGGTCGGGTTACGTCGGCATGACCTTCGATCAATTGCCGCATATCGGGCGCAGCGATGCTGTCACGACATTTTGTCTGGGGTACAACGGAGCAGGTGTGGCGATGGCCAGCCTGCTCGGTCAGCAGGCGGCGGCGCTCGTGCTCGGCGACAAGCCGGAATTGTCGCTGCTCGCAACGAACGGTCTGCAACCGGTGCCCTTTCATGCGCTGCGCTCACCGGGCGTGCGGATGGTTGCGGCGTGGTATCAGTTTCTCGATGCGATAGGTGCGTGATGCCGGCTCAGCGCGACGCCACCGCGGGGCGAACTTCTGCAGGAGACGGGTTGATGCCTTCTTTCGCGGCCGATAAGGCCGATGCGGCCAGCGCGGTCGACAGGGCCAACGCAGCAGTGCGGTATCAGCGCCGCGAGGACCGCACGATGCTGCTGCTGATCGCGCCGGCGCTGATCGTAATCGTCATATTGCTGGTGGTGCCGCTCGCGTGGCTGTCCTGGCAATCGATCTACGCTGACGGTTTTACGCTCGAAAACTACCGGCGCATTTTCACCGAGAGCGCCTACGGAGCCACGTTCGCGCTTACTTTCAAACTTAGCTTTATCGTCACGCTCGTTACGCTGCTGCTGGGCTATCCGGTGGCGTACGCGGCCGCCGCGTTGCCGCCGAAGTTGAGCGCGCTCGTACTGGGCCTCGTGATTCTGCCGTTCTGGACCAGCGTGCTGGTGCGCACCTACGCTTGGCTCGTGCTGCTGCAGCGCACGGGGCTCGTCAACAAGACGCTGCTGTCGATGGGCGTGATCGACCATCCGTTGCAACTGGCTTACAACCAGTTAGGCACGATCATCGCCATGGTGCATATCCTGCTGCCGTTCATGGTCTTGCCGCTGTACTCGGCAATGCAGAAGATTCCGGAGAACCTCATGCATGCAGGAGCGAGTCTCGGCGGTTCGCCGCTGCACGTATTTCTGCGGGTGTTTCTACCTCTGTCGTTAAGCGGGGTGCTCGCGGGCGCCACTCTTGTGTTCATTCTTTGCCTCGGCTTTTACATCACGCCGGAACTGATGGGCGGCGGCAGATCGATGATGGTGTCGATGCTGGTCAGCCGTAACGTGGAGCTCTACGATAAGTGGGGGGCGGCGAGCGCCGTCAGCGTGGTGCTGCTCGTCTGCGTGTTTGCGATTTTCTACGCGGTGAGCCGCGTGATACCGCTCGAGAAGACCCTGGGGGCGAAATGAAAAGATCCGCATCCGGCAAGCTTGTTTTAGGCGCTGTGGTTGTGCTGATCCTGCTGTTTCTGATCGTGCCGGTCCTGATCGTCGTGCCGCTGTCGTTTTCCGACACGCGTTTTATGACCTTCCCGCCGCCGGCTTATTCGCTGCGCTGGTACGAAGCATTCGTCGGCAGTCCGACATGGATGGCTGCCGCGCGCACCACGTTGACAGCTTCCGTGTCCGCGGCGCTGATCGCGACGCCGCTTGGCGTCGCGGCGGCGTATGGGATCCAGAACGGCACCCACTGGAGCATGCGCTATGTGCGTCTCGTACTCATGCTGCCATTGATGGTGCCGATCATCATCGTCGCGGTTGGGGTGTTCTTCGTGTATGCACGCACAGGCCTCGTCAACAGCATGACCGGGTTGGTTCTCGCCGATACGATGCTCGGTCTGCCGTATGTGCTGATTTCCGTGAGCGCGGATCTGCGGACCTTCGATCAGACCCAGGAGATGGTTGCCCGCAGTCTCGGCATGAACCGCTTGCGCAGCTTTATGACGGTGACGCTGCCGCAAATCCGATCGAGTGTGATTTCGGCCGCGGTGTTCGTGTTCATTCAGGCGCTGGATGAGACCGTGGTGGCGCTGTTTGTTTCCGGTGGCGATAAACAGACGCTCACGCGGCGGATGTTTGTCGCGTTGCGCGATGAAATCGATCCGACGATTGCGGCGATCAGTACCTTGCTGACTGCGCTGACCTTATGTCTGATTGTGACGATTGTGGTAACTCGCAGGCCGGCTGCGCGAGCCTGATCATATCGGCGATGCGCTCGGCGATCATGATGGTCGGGATATTCGTGTTGGCGCAGGGGATCGACGGCATCAACGAGGCATCGCACACGCGCAAACCTTCGACGTTCCGCACGGAGCCGCTCGCGTCGGTCACCGCTTGAGGGTCGTTAGTCGAGCCCATCCGGCAAGTGCCGGACGGGTGCCACGTGCAGCCTGCTGAGCGCGTGACAAATCGGGTTAGTGCTGCATCGTCGGCGAGCAGGCTTTCGATCGTGACGCCCTGGGTAATCAGTCGGCGAATCAGCCAGCCACGCAGCGGCCCGGCGACATCGAGCAGTGCGCTGAGCGCGCCACGCTGCAGTGCGTTGAACTTGCCGGGCATTGCGACCTTCGCGACACGCGGCGAATAGCTCGACGGAAAGATCGTGTCGCGTATCCCTGCCATTGAATTCCATGCGAGGGTGGTAGCCCCCATGCGCATGGCGAGTTTCAGGCGCTCGAGGTCGCGCGGATCGGACAGCATGTTGAACTCGACCGACGGTTCGTCGCGCGGATCCGCTGAGACCAGTTTTAGCTGGCCACGCGAGTACGATTTGTTTACCCAGAAAAATATCGTGCCGAGCCGGTATCCGATCGAATGCCAGCCGGAGCGCGACAGGATCGCACCGTGCATGTCCCCGGCTACGGTGTCCGGCAAGCGTGAGGAGAAGCGTACGATGGCCTGCTCGTGATGCTCTTGCGGATACGACGTGCGGCCGGCGCGCGGCAGCCAGGCGGAAACGGCGATCGAAGGATGCTCCATCAGATTGCGGCCTACCCCGGGTAAATCGGCTACGAGGGGAATGCCGAGTGCGGTAAGGTCGGTGGCTGGGCCGATGCCGCTGCGTAGCAGCAGCGCGGGACTATGAATCGCTCCCGAGCAAACGATGGTTTCCTTCGCGTTGAGATCTTCTGTCGAACCATCTTCGTGCCGCAATCGCGCACCTGTCGCGCGCGAGCCTTCGAAGTGGATGCGCTCGGCGAGGAGGTGAGTGCGGATCGTTAGATTCGGCCGTTTCCGGACTGCGTCGCTCAGATAGCAGACTGAGGTCGGAATGCGTTCACCGGTCTCGGCCACCGCTATCGAGCCGACATAGGTCCCGTCTTGCCACGGGCCATTCTGATCCGCGCGCCGCGGATGGCCGAGCTGTTCGAGCGCGCCTAGCACAGCTCGCACGAACGGCGACACGCGAGCCCATTCCGTACGCTGGATGCGCACAGGACCTTGCTGGCCATGCAGCTCGCCGTCGAAATCACAGTCCGTTTCAAGCTTGCGGAAATACGGCAGGCAGGTTTGCCAGTTCCAGCCGTGCGCACCGAGCGCTTCCCATTCATCGTAGTCGGCGGGGGCGCCGCGATTGGCCATCAGCGCATTGATGGCCGAACCACCGCCTAACAGGCGCGCCTGCTCGTAGCGCCGGGATGTGCCAGTACTCGCGCCGGCCTCATTCCCGGCAGAGGTAAGCCGTGTAGACATCACCGCAGTAAGCCGTTGCCAGATATTGCTGAGGTCGAGATACGCACGGCCTGGATAGCGGCTGCGGATCGCATCCGGCATGTTCGCCTGCGAGATGTCCCGGCCGGCCTCGATGAGGCACACGGTCTTCTCCGGATCTTCCGAAAGACGCGCGGCGAGCACGCAGCCCGCCGAGCCTCCACCCAGAATCAGATAGTCGATCACGTGGGGCGTTGCGGCTACTGCATGAACTTGAGCCAGCGAGCACGAGCGGCGATACCGGCATCGGAGGCCCACCATTCTTCGGAGAGCAGGGCCTGTTTCGCCGCGTTGGCGGGTGAGCTCGGCAACTCGCTAGCGCGTTGCGCGGTGATCTTGCCGGTCTTGAAGGCAGCCGGATTGCCCGGGCCGTAGTCGATATAAAGCGGCAGATTGGCCTGCAGATCGGGCGAGAACGCCGCGTTGAGGAATTTCACCGCGGTCGCCATGTTCGGCGCGTTCTTCACGATGCACAGTTGCGTGTTCTGCAGCAGGCCATCGTTGAAGGTGAAGTCGACATCGGGGTTGTCTTTGCGCACGGCACTGGCGCGGCCATTCCAGATCATTTCCATGTCGACTTCGCCGTCATGCAGCAACTGCGCCGATTGGCCGCCCGAGGTCCACCAGACCGTGATGTCCGGCTTGATTTGCTGCAGCTTCTTGAAGGCGCGATCCACGTCGAGCGGATAGAGCTTGTCGCGCGCCACGCCGTCCGCGAGTAGCGCAGCCTCAAGCGTGCCTTGCGGATCGTTGCGCAGGGCACGCGTGCCCGGAAAGTCCTTGACGTTCCAGAAGTCGGCCCAGCTTTGCGGGACTTTCTTGAGCGACTTCTTGTTGTATGCGATCACCGTCGAGTAAAACTCGTAGGCCGCGGAGTAGGGCGTGCGGTATTTCTCCGGTATCGACGCGGCGTTCGGGATCTTCGAGAAGTCGAGCTTTTCGATCAGCCCTTCCTTGCCGCCGCGCAGGCAGTTCGACGCGGGAGTATCCACCACGTCCCAGATCGGCTTGCCGGCCGCCGCTTGCGCCTTGATGGCCGGGTACGCGTCGGGCACGCTGTCCTGATTGACGGTGATGTCGAGCAGCTTGGCGGCCGGATCGAGGATGGCCTTGGTCTGCGCTTCCTGGTAGACGCCGCCTTGCGAGACGAAGGTGATCTGGCCGCTCGCGGCCAGCACAGGTGTACTCAGCAGCGTGATGGCGAGCGACAGAACAGTGATGCAACCCGGCTTCATCATTTTCACGGCGGCTATCCCCAAGGTTGGAGGGTTCGTTAGCGAGGCCCGTGTCCGCATGTCATGCCACTTAGGGGTGCAGGCCGCTATTTGCGAAGCGTATCGGCGGCACGAGGGGCATGCGAGGCACATTGCGCCGGAAACGTCGTGGTCAAAATGTAGGGGACCATTTTCCCGCTCGCAATTCCTGAATTGTTAGAGCGGGCATAACGCTACGTCATGGCTGGAAGAGCGATGCGCAGATTCAGGGAAAGCCTTTTCTGCTTGCCCCGAAGCGATTCAATATTATGGAATACCATAATATTGAATCGCTTGCGTCGGTGATTTGGTTGGAATACCGTAATACCATCCGCAGCGCTATCGCGGTCGACTCACAGTGGACGCGCTCCGATCGCCGCGGGCGTCCACATGACACACCTGATGTTCTTCTGGGAGTAGGTCGATCATGAAATTCTCGTTGTTTGTTCACATGGAGCGGTACGAGGCGAGCACGCCGCATCGGCAGCTCTTCGATGAATTGACCGAACTGGTTCAGATGGCGGAGCGCGGCGGTTTCGAAACCGCGTGGGTGGGCGAACACCATGCGATGGAATTTACGATCGCCCCCAATCCCTTTATCAACCTTGCCTATCTGGCTGCCCGTACCGAGCGCATCCGCCTTGGTACGGGAACCGTCATCGCGCCATTCTGGCATCCGATTCGCCTCGCCGGAGAAGCCGGCATGGTCGATGTCGCGAGCAACGGCCGTCTCGACCTCGGCATTGCTCGCGGCGCTTATTCGTTCGAATACGAGCGGCTGCTGCCGGGCCTCGATGCGTTTGGCGCCGGCGCACGCATGCGCGAACTGGTGCCGGCGCTGCGCCAGCTCTTCAAGGGTAACTACGCCCACGACGGCGAGTTCTGGAAGTGGCCGTCGACTACCCCGGTGCCGCGCCCGGTTCAGCAACCCGTCCCGCCGCTGTGGCTCGCTGCGCGTGACCCGAATTCGCATGACTTCGCGGTGGCGAACGGCTGCAATGTGCAGGTGACGTCGCTGTCGGCGGGCGATGGCGAAGTCGTGAGTCTGATGGAGCGCTTCAATACGGCCTGCAACGCGCATCCGGAAGTGCCACGGCCGCAGATCATGATGCTGATGCATACGTTTGTCGGCGCAGACGCGAAGGAAGTCGATGCGGCGGTCGACGATCTGAGCCGTTTCTACTGCTACTTCAGCAAGTGGTTCAAGAACGAGCGGCCGGTCGAGCAGGGTTTTATCGAGCCCCTCACTGAGGCCGATATTGCAGGCTTCCCGCAATACGAACCCGAGCTGATTCGCAAGAACCTCGTGATCGGCGAGCCGCAGGATGTCGTCAGGCGTCTGAAGCAGTACGAAGAGATGGGCTTCGATCAATACAGCTTCTGGATCGACAGCAACATGAGCTTCGAGCGCAAGCGCAAGTCGCTCGAACTGTTTATCTCGGATGTGATGCCGGCCTTCAAGGTGCATTGAGCTGCGCGTGGAACCCGACGCAGCGAACCAGGAGCAGGTGACATGTTGAAATCGTTCCAGCAGTACATCGACGGCACCTTCGAGGATGCAACCACTACCTTCGACAGCGTGAACCCGGCGACCGGCGCCGTGTGGGCGAAGATGCCGGCGGCTAGCGCGGCGGACGTGGACCGCGCCGTGCAGGCCGCGCATCGTGCGTTGAGCGAGCCCGCCTGGGCCGCGCTGACGGCGAGCGCGCGCGGCAAGCTGCTGTACCGGCTCGCAGATCTGGTGGCCGAGAACGCGCAACAGCTTGCCGAACTCGAGACCGCCGACACCGGCAAGATTATCCGCGAGACGCGCAGCCAGATTGGTTATGTCGCTGAGTACTACCGCTATTACGCGGGCGTGGCCGACAAGATCCAGGGCGCCTATCTGCCGGTCGACAAGCCCGACATGGAAGTGTTCCTGCGCCGCGAGCCGGTGGGCGTGGTGGCGGGCATCGTGCCGTGGAACTCGCAACTGTTCCTCTCCGCGGTAAAACTGGGACCTGCGCTGGCCGCGGGTTGCACGATCGTGCTGAAAGCTTCGGAAGACGGCCCTGCGCCTTTGCTCGCGTTCGCGCGGCTCGTGCATCAGGCGGGCTTCCCTGCTGGTGTGGTGAACATCCTGACCGGCTTTGGCGCCGATTGCGGCCAGGCGTTGACAACTCATCCGCTGGTGTCACGCATCGCGTTCACTGGCGGTCCGGAAACGGCGCGCCACATCGTGCGCAATTCCGCTGAGAACCTCGCGGCGACCTCACTCGAACTGGGCGGCAAATCGCCGGTACTGGTGTTCGATGACGCCGACCTCGAGAGTGTCAGCAACGCGGTCATCGCCGGCATCTTCGCCGCCTCCGGACAAAGCTGCGTGGCCGGTTCGCGTCTGCTGGTGCAGCGCGGCATGCGCGAGCGTCTGTTGCAACGGCTGATCGAGAAGGCGCGCGCGATTCGCATCGGCGATCCGCAGGACGTCGCCACAGAAATGGGTCCGCTTGCGACCCGCAGGCAACGCGATCACATCGAGTCGGTGCTCAAGGCGAGTCTCGCGGCCGGCGCGGTGCTGTTGACCGGGGGCGAGCGCGCGGCCGGACTGGGCGAGGGCTACTACTTCCAGCCGACTATTGTCGATTGCCCTGATGCCCAGGTGCCGAGCGTGGCGCAGGAACTGTTCGGACCGGTGCTGAGCGTGATGACCTTCGATACGGAAGCGCAAGCAGTCGCGCTTGCCAACGACACGCGCTACGGTCTCGCATCCGGCGTGTTCACACGCGACCTGACCCGCGCCCACCGTCTGACACGTGCGTTGCGCGCAGGCATCGTCTGGGTCAACACGTACCGCGCCGTGTCGCCGATCGTGCCGTTCGGCGGCTACGGACTGAGCGGTCTGGGCCGTGAGGGCGGACTCGACGCCGTACTGGAATACACACGTACCAAATCCATCTGGATCCGCACCTCGGACGAGCCGATTGCCGATCCCTTCGTTATGCGCTGAGGGCATTCATGTACTACGAAATCCGGACCTATCGCATCAAGACGGGTGCTGTGCCCGCGTATCTGAAGCTGGTGGAGGAAGAGGGCATCGCGCTGCAGAAACATCATCTGGGGGAATTGGTCGGCTACTTCTTTTCGGAAATCGGCCCACTGAACCAGATCGTGCATATCTGGGCGTATCCGAGTCTCGACGAGCGCGAGGCGCGCCGTCAACGGCTCGCTGAAGATCCCGCCTGGCAGGTGTTTGCGCCGAAGATCCAGGCGCTGCTCGAGACCATGGAAAGCAAGATCATGAAGCCCACCTCGTTCTCGCCGCTGAAATAACCTTTATCACCCTTTTTCCTGTCTTTCTGCCAAGCCAACGTTGAGTGAAGCCGGCTTGTCGCCCTTAAGGAGCAGTCGTCATGAAGCATCTGTTTCGTTTGCGCACCCCCACATCTGGTGTGACTCGCGCAATCACCGGCCCGGTCGTCAGCCTGTTGACGCTCTCCGCACTCGTGGCGGCTGCGCCGGCTTTCGCAGCCTCGGCCCCCATTGTGTTTGCAAGCTGGGGCGGCACGACACAGGCGTCACAGGAAAAGAACTGGGCCCAGCCTTTCACCCAGGCCACTGGCATCCAGGTGCTGATGGATGGCCCGACCGACTACGGCAAGCTGAAGGCCATGGTCGATAGCGGCAATGTGCAGTGGGACGTGGTCGACGTCGAAGGCGATTTCGCCTTTGCCGCTCTGCGCGACGGCCTCGTGGACCCGATCGACTATTCGGTCGTCAACAAGGCCGATCTCGATCCGCGCTTCATGTCGCCGGGGGCTGTCGGCAGCTTCTACTATTCGTTCGTGCTGGGCTATAACAAGGCCACGTATAAGAGCGCGCCGCCGTCGACGTGGGTCGATCTGTTCGACACGAAGAAATTTCCTGGCAAGCGGACCTTCTACAAATGGTCGGCACCGGGTGTGCTGGAGGTCGCCCTGCTCGCCGACGGCGTGGCACCGGACAAGCTCTATCCGCTCGATCTCGACCGCGCGTTCAAGAAGCTCGATACGATCAAGAGCCAGATTGTCTGGTGGAGCGGCGGTGCGCAGTCGCAGCAACTGATGGCCTCCGGCGAAGCGCCGATCGGCGTGTTCTGGAACGGACGTCTGCATGCGCTGTCGCAAACCGGCGTGGATGTAGGCATCTCGTGGACCCAGAACCTGACTGCCGCCGACATGCTGGTGGTGCCGAAGGGCGCGAAGCACAAGGACGAAGCGATGAAGTACCTTGCCGCGGCGACGAGTGCGCAAGCGCAGGCGAAGTTCGCCGAAGATACCGGCTACGCGCCGATCAACACGAAGGCGGCGGCGCTGATGCCAGTCTCCGTAGCGAAGACCTTGCCGGACCAGCATCAGGCCGGACAGATCAATCTGGACATGAAATACTGGGCGGATCATCGCGACGAGATTGCCAAGCGCTGGTACGCGTGGCAATCGAAGTAAGGCCTTGACGGTGCAGACCCCCGGTCAGGAGCCGCCATGTCCGATGCCATGAGTTCCGTCGCCCAACCTGCCAGCTCACCACCGAAGGCGAGAACCGGTATGCGCAATGCCCGCCTGTTATTGCCCGCGTTGTTGCTGCTAGGCGTGTTCTTCGTGCTGCCGGTGTTGTCGCTGCTTTTGCGCAGTGTGCTGGAGCCGGTCGCCGGGCTGCAGAACTACGTCCAGCTGCTTGGCTCCACGACCTATCTGCGCGTGTTCGGCAATACCTTCCTGGTGGCGTCCGTGGTCACCGTGGTGACGGTTGCGGTGGGGTTTCCGACGGCATGGCTGCTCGCCATCGCGTCACGCGTCATTAGCAAGCTGATCTTTGCGATCCTGCTGCTGTCCATGTGGACCAATCTGCTGGCGCGGACCTTCGCCTGGATGGTGCTGTTGCAGCAGACGGGTCCGATCAACCGCATGCTGATGGCGCTCGGCGTGATTCACGAACCGCTCGTGCTGGTGAACAACCTGACGGGCGTGACGATCGGGATGACCTACATCATGTTGCCGTTCGTCGTGATGCCCTTGCATGCGACGCTGCGCAGCATCGACCCGTCCACGCTGCGAGCTGCAGCGATTTGCGGTGCAAGCCGCTGGCAGGCGTTCTGGCGCGTGCTGGTGCCGCTCGCGATGCCGGGTATCGCCTCGGGCGCACTGATGGTCTTCGTGATGGCGCTCGGTTACTTCGTGACGCCTGCGCTATTGGGCGGCCCCTCGTACATGATGCTGGCCGAGCTGATCGCGCAACTGGTGCAGGAACTGCTCAACTGGGGTCTCGCGGGTGCTGCGGCCTTCGTGCTGCTGGTCGTCACGCTGGCGCTCTACGCCGTGCAGTTGCGGTTCTTGCGCGGCGCGCAGACCGCATTCGGAGACCACTGAGATGCTTCTCGATTTCGATCGCCTGGGGCCGCTGCGCTGGTTTTTGCTAGGCGTCGGTGTGCTGGTTTCGCTGTTTCTGCTGCTGCCGGTTGTGTTCATCGTCGCGCTGTCGTTCGGCGATTCGCAATGGCTGATCTTTCCGCCACCGGGTTGGACGCTGCAGTGGTATCGCGTACTCCTGACCGATCCGGGCTGGCTCGATTCGCTGCTGACGAGTGTCGAGCTCGCGGTGATCGTGATGGTGCTCGCGGTAGTGATGGGTCTCTTTGCGTCGTTGGCGCTGGTACGCGGGAAGTTCCGCGGCCGCGAGGTGGTCAAGGGTTTTTTCCTCACGCCGATGGTGCTGCCCGTGGTCGTGCTGGCCGTCGCGCTGTACGCGTTCTTTCTGCGCATCGGACTGAACGGTACGCTGGTCGGCTTTGTGATTGGGCATCTGATCATCGCGTTGCCGTTTGCGATCATCGCGATCAGCAATTCGCTGGAGAGCTTCGATACGTCGCTCGAAGACGCCGCGCTCATCTGCGGCGCCAGTCCGTTGCAGGTGAAACTGCGCGTGACCTTGCCCGCGATCCGGCTGGGGATTTTCGCGGCGGCGATATTCTCGTTCCTCGCCTCGTGGGACGAAGTAGTCGTGTCGATCTTCATGGCAAGCCCCACCTTGCAGACCTTGCCGGTGCGCATCTGGAGCACGCTTCGCCAGGACCTGACGCCGGTGATCGCGGCCGCGTCGTCGCTGCTGGTGGGTTTGACTGTCGTTCTGATGTTGCTTGGACTCGCATTCAAGAGGGGTAAGTCATGACCGCGTCGTTTTTGCAGATTCAGAGTCTTCGTAAAACCTATGATCAGGTGGTGGCGATCGACGAGGTCTCGCTCGATATCCGGAAAGGGGAGTTCATGACCTTTCTAGGCCCGTCGGGGTCGGGAAAGAGCACGACGCTCTATATCGTGGCAGGCTTTCAGTCGCCGACCGGCGGCCGCGTTTTGCTGGACGGCAAGCCGCTGCTTGCGGTGGCGCCGAACCGCCGCAACATCGGCATGGTGTTTCAGCGCTACACGCTCTTTCCTCATCTGACGGTGGGCGAGAATGTGGCGTTTCCGCTGCGTGTGCGCCGCGCGCCGGATGCGCAGGTCAAAGCGAAGGTCGACCAGATGCTCAAGCTTGTGCAACTGGTCGACTGCCGCGACCGGATGCCGGCGCAACTGTCCGGTGGCCAGCAGCAGCGCGTCGCAATTGCCCGCGCGCTTGCCTACGATCCGCCCGTGCTGTTGATGGACGAGCCACTGTCGGCACTCGACAAGAAGCTGCGCGAGGAACTTCAGCTGGAGCTGAGACGTATTCATCAGCAGACCGGTGTCACGATCCTGTACGTCACACACGATCAGGAAGAAGCACTGCGTCTTTCGGACCGGATTGCCGTGTTCAACAAAGGGCGCCTCGAGCAGGTCGGCACCGGCGAGGAACTGTATGCCAACCCCGCTTCGCGTTTCGTGGCCAGTTTCATCGGCAATTCGAACTTTCTGCCAATCAAGGTGGCCGGCGTGCAAGGCAGCGCGCAGGCCATATTTCCGAACGGCAAGCCGGTGTCCTGCGATAGCGTGAGCCGCGGCCTCAACGTGGGCGATAGCGGCATGCTGATGCTGCGGCCCGAACAGATCACAATTCGTGCGCAGCCGGCCGGGCGAGACGGGGGCGGTCTGCCTGTCACGGTGCGCGACGTGACGTATCTGGGCGATACGATGCACTACGCGGTGGCGACGCCGTGGGAGCAGGAGGTGGCGGTGCGGACTTCGATCGGAGCACGGGAGGCGAGCCTGCAGATCGGCGCGCGTGCCTGGCTCGACTGGGATAGTGTGTCGGGAAAAGTGTTTCCCGCCTAGCCGTGGCGGCGCGCGGACGTGTATGAAGACGCGCTGCGTCTGCTGGTATGGGATACTATGGGATTCCAGAAACATGTCATGTCGCGCCATCCGTTATAGAAGAGAGCCATGTCCGAACAAATGCGAGTTGACCGCAGCGCGCCGACGCTGCGAGAGCTGACACTGGAAAAGCTGCGTGGGGCGATTGCCGAAGGCTTCTATCGTCCCGGTGACCGGTTGATCGAACGCACGCTATGCGACCAGTTGGGTGTGAGCCGCACGGTGGTGCGCGAAGTGCTGCGTCATCTGGAGACGGAGGGCCTTGTCGAAACGGTCGCGCATCAGGGGCCGATCGTCGCACGGCTCGATCCGGGGCAGGTGGAGGAGATCTACGAAATCCGTGCGTTGCTGGAGTCCGAGGCAGCGCGTGCATGCGCCGTTCATGCGACGCCGGCCGTGATCAAGCAACTGCGCGAAATCCGCAAAGAGATCGAAGACGGCTTCGAAAAGGGCGATTTTTCACGCGTACTGCACGACACCGAGCGTTTTTACGCGGCCATGTTTGCGGGTGGTCACAAGGTCATGATGCATCAGGTGGTCAAGTCGTTGAACGCGCGGATCAACCAGTTGCGTTCGATGACGATTTCGTCTCCGGGTCGTGGTACGGAGTCGAATCGCGAGATGAACAAGCTGCTCACTGCGATCGCGCGTCACGATGGCGATGCGGCTGCCGCTGCGTCGCTCGAACATGTCAGAAGAACTGCTGCGATCGCGATGGCGAGACTGGCCGTGAACGCAGTCGAAGCGAGTGCGTCGGCGTAGGCTCAGGTTCTGTCCGGCCGGCCATTTGACTCCGTTCAAGCGCCGCTTTCGTTGCTCTCGCTGATGTAGTTCCCCTGCCCCGCGGGCGCGTTCTGCGACCGTGACAGTTTCGCGTTTCGCGCGCCATACGTATGCACGCCTCGGGCTCGCATATTTTCCACACTGAATAAGAGCAGTAGTGCTGACGTTGTCGGTCAGGCACTGACACGTCTGAACAAGTGTGTCCGCGCCACAAACCACTGCGCGTAAACACCATCCACCGTTCTGTTGTTGCGTGCAGTAATATGGAATACCATAATACGCACGAGGCGTCATCGCATGCCGGCGTGTGCGCCGTTCCCCGTGGAGAGCAGACATGAAGCTGGAAATTCGCAAGTTGGTTACGTATGTGGAAGACACGTTCATCGAAGGCGGGAAGGCTGCGCCGCGACCGCTGAAGCTGTTTGCGGCAGCGGCGGTGCTACGCAATCCGTGGGCTGGCCGCGGTTATGTGGAAGATCTGAAGCCCGAGATTCACGGGCTTGCCCCGCAGCTCGGCGAGGTGTTGACTGGAGAAATCCTGCGCATTGCCGGTTCGGGTGAAGCAGTGGAAGGCTATGGCAAGGCTGCGCTTGTCGGCACTTCCGGCGAACTGGAGCATGCTTCCGCGCTCATCCATACGCTGCGCTTCGGCAACAAGTTTCGCGAAGCAGTCGGCGCAAAGAGCTATCTCAGCTTTACGAATCTGCGTGGCGGTCCTAACTGTCCGATTGCCATTCCGTTGATGCACAAGGGTGATGAAGGCATGCGCTCGCATTACCTCACGATCCAGTTTTCGATCGTGGATGCGCCCGCGCCCGATGAACTCGTCGTCGCGCTTGGCGCATCGATCGGCGGCCGGCCGCATCATCGTATCGGCGACCGCTATCAGGACCTGAAGGACCTGGGGGCGGCATGAAGACCGATATGCTCGCCGACCGTCCGGCGCAACACGGTGTACTCTCGGGCACGTCGTATAGCGTCTGCGGGGAGGGCACTCCGCTTGTGCTGATTCACGGCGTCGGCATGAACCAGACGGTATGGGCGCCACAGGTTCAGGCGCTGCGGCAGGACGTGCGCGTCATCACCTATGACATGCTGGGCCATGGCGGCAGCAGTTTGCCAGGCGCCGCTCCGACGCTCGAAGATTACGCGGCGCAGCTTGCGGCGCTGCTCGATGGTCTTCAAACAGATGCCGCGCATATCGTCGGCCATTCGATGGGCGCATTGGTGGCGCTGGAGTTTGCGCTCAGGTATCCAGCTCGCGCGCTGAGCGTCGTGACCCTCAACGCGGTCTACGACCGCACGCCGGATCAGCGCGAAGCGGTGATGCGACGCGCAGCTGCCTTGCAGGATGGCAAGCGCAACGAAGTGTCCGCTGACGCGGCGCAACGCGATCCGAGCATCGACGCCACCATCGCGCGCTGGTTCGACGATCCCGTGCCCGCACATCTGGTGCCCGTCGCCGAGCTCGTGCGCTCGCTGCTGCGTTCGGTGAATCCGCTCGGCTACGCGCGTACCTATCAGCTCTTCGCAAGCTCCGATGCGGCTCACGTGGGACGCCTGCCGCAGCTTTCGATGCCGGCGCTCTTCATGACCGGCGAGTGCGATCCCAATTCCAGCCCCGCGATGTCTCACGCGATGGCGGCTGCGGCGCCTCGCGCACGCGCGGAAATCATCGCCGGCGAGCGTCATATGATGAATGTGACGGCGTCGGAGCTGGTGAATCGATCGCTGCTGCAATTCATTCGTCAAGCGGGCAACGCCGCTTGGCAATCCTGAGGAGGGCATCATGAGCGAACCGCATTTCGATGTGGCCGAATTCCGCCGTGCTCTGGGGGCTTTCGTGACCGGTGTCACCGTCGTGACGACCATTCAGCCGGACGGCACGCCGCGCGGCTTCACGGCCAACTCGTTTACGTCGGTGTCGCTTGACCCGCCGTTGATCCTTGTCTGTATTGCGAAGACCGCGTCGAGTCATCCGGTGTTCTCGAAGACGTCGCATTTTGCGGTCAGTGTGCTGGCGCAGGATCAGCGCCCGGTATCCGGTGTGTTTGCTTCGAAGAGCACGGACAAGTTCGGCCAGGTGGCGTGGCACGCCCGTCACACCGGAGCGCCGGTTATGGATGGTGCCGCAGCCAGCTTCGATTGCGAAACGCATGAGGTGGTCGACGCGGGCGACCATATCATCCTGATCGGGCGTGTCGTCGACTTTACACACACGAGTTCGACGCCGCTTGGCTATTGCCGCGGCGCCTATGTGGATTTCAGCCTGTCACAGGATGCGCTCGCTGCGACGGGGCAGCGGGCACGCGTCGGTGCGATTCTCGAGCATCAGCGTGGGCTGGCCTTGATCGAAACCGCGCATGGTATGCAATTGCCTACCGGCACGCGTCTCGAGCCGCAAACGGATCCGGCGAGCCTGCGTGGCGTGCTGGCGAAACATGGCCTTGATGCGCACCTCGACTTTTTGTTTGCTGTGTTCGAAACAGAGGCGGGACGCGAGGGAGAGGTACAGATCTTCTATCGTGGCCGTGTGGTGAACGACGTGCCTGCCGATGGCGCAGTGCGGTTCGTGCCGTTGAACGAGATTCCGTGGAGCGAGTTGCGGGACGCAGCGGTGGTCTCGATGCTGCAACGGTACGTGAAAGAGCGTACGGAAGATGCGTTTGGGATTTATGTGGGCGATTCGAGCGCGGGAATGGTGAGGTCACTGGCGCTTTAGTGGCCGCCCACTGTGATTTCGTTTGCAGTGGGCAGCGAACAGACGAGGGGCGAAGGCGCCAGGGCTTCAGCGAGCCATATCGCGCAGAGCAGCCTCAGTCAGCAACCGCATTTCCACTGCGGCTGCTGCAGCGCCATCCCATGCAGGCCCTTATAGGCAGCAACGGCGGGCGGCGTCCAGCCGTCGAGCATCTGCGGCGCGAGGCGGTAGATTTCGATTCCGAGCGGGCGGCACACTTCCAGCGGATCGCGCGCGTCCGGTCCCCACATCGGTAACGACAGATCGCCGCCCGGGCAAGTCGACAGCGCGCACAGCAGGTCGATTTCCGCAAAGAACTCGAGGTAATCCCCCTTCTTGGCCGGGCATGCCTTCATGAAGTATTTGTCTTCGAGATTCAGTCCGGTGCACTGGAACACGTTGAGCACGTCGTGCACGTCGTATTCGGTCAGGCCATACGGAGCGATGGCGCGCGTCAGGTTCGAGTGGCAGTGGAAATGAAAGTCCTCGCCGGTCAGCATCCGGTTCACATACGGATCGCAACGTGTGCCGAGCAGGTCGTGAACGCGCCCGCCATGCTCGTCGACGCCGTAGTCGGCGAGGCTATCGTCGGTGATCGTCACCATGGGACGCAGAAACGGCAGTGTCGACCACAGACGGTCGAAGGTGCTGACGTGCGCTTGCTGCAACTGGCGCGTGCGCGATGCCCACATGCGTTCGCGCGGATTGTGCAGGCTCCACATGTTCAGGTCGGCGACTTGCGGACCTTCGATCGTGACAATCCGGAACACGTGGCCGGCCGGCACGCTCCACGCCTGACCCGAACGGATCGGCACAACGATCGATTCGACCAGCGTACGCGTGTCGTGTTCGGAGGCAATGCGTTGATAGAAGGCCTTGTCGGGGTCGAGCGCGGAACCCTTGGTGGACTGATAGGCGGCGGGGTAATTCAACATGCTGGTGACTCCTTCATAAGACAGGCGCACAGGCTGCGCTTGCTACGCGCTGCAGCCGGTTTGCGCAGTGGTCGTGAATCAGTGACTGAGGTGTGAATGAGGGGAAGTGGCTCAAAGGTAATCGAGCAACGCGTGCTCGGACTGCTTCAGGTAGTCGGCAAGCGCGGAGCTGGCTTCTGCGGTGCGGCCGTTGGCGATCAGCTCGAGAATCTGCTGATCCTTCGCGATCCAGGGTCGCTGGAAGCGCCGCTCGTCGGGCGCGGAAGCGAACACGAGACGCAGCTGCGCCAGAATCGTCGTGAAGAACGTGTCGAACAGCGGGCTACCGAGCAACTGCACGATACGCCGGTGAAACAGCAGACTGTAGGTGCCGACGCTGCGCCAGTCGCCTTCGTCCGTCGCCGCTTGCGCGCGCATGACCGCCTCGCGCATGGGTGCGATTTCGTCTTCTTCGATCGGATCCTCGCGCGAAAGGGCTTGCAGTTCGAGCGTGCGACGTACGCGGTAGATGTCGCGCACATCGTGGCGCGTCAAGGTACGCACGATCACGCCGCGATGCCGGTAATGCACCGCGAGCCCTTCGCGGCACAAGAGACGCAGCGCTTCACGCAGCGTGTTGCGCGAGATGTCGTGAGTCTGGGTGAGGTCGTTCTCGACGAGCGCCGTGCCCGGCGGCAATTTGCCTTCAATGATCTCGTCGCGGATCGTCGATAGGATCCGGTCCGTGACCGATTGCTCGGGCTCCTGGCCGGTGAGGGCCGTAACAGTCGGGTGCGAGGTAGGCATACGGTGTCTTTTCAGGCAATGTGGACGTCTTTGAGGAAGCTGGCGATCCGCGAGGTCTTGTCCAGCGCAGCCAGTTCGTGCGGTGACGCGTCGCTGACGATCGTACCCGCTTCCATGAACACGATACGGTCTGAAATGCGGAACGCGAAGTTGATTTCGTGTGTGACGATGATCATGGTCATGCCTTCCCGGGCGAGTTCCTCGATCACCTTGAGCACTTCGGTGACCAGTTCGGGATCGAGCGCCGAGGTCGGTTCGTCGAACAATACGATCGACGGCTGCATCGCCAGTGCTCGCGCAATGGCTACACGCTGTTGCTGGCCGCCGGAAAGCTGATGCGGATACTTGCGAGCATGCGCGGCCATGCCGACCTTCGCCAGCAACTGCATGCCGGCCTCTTCGAGCGAGACCCCGTTGCGGCGCCCGTGATAGCGGGGCGCAAGCGTCACATTCTGCAGCGCTGTCTGGTGCGGAAACAGGTTGAAGCTCTGAAACACCATGCCGATATCGAGGATGCCGCGCATGTACTGCGCGTGCGGCACCTTGCCATGCCTGCCGTGTGGCGGCCACAGGAACGCTTCGCCATGCAGGCGGACTTCACCGTCGTCGAGCGTCTCCAGGCCGTTCAGCGTGCGGATCAGCGAGGTCTTGCCGGAGCCTGACGGGCCGATGATAGCTACCACTTCGCCGGAGTGCACCGTCAGGTCGATCCCTCTGAGCACCTCATGATTGCCGTAACGCTTGCGGATGCCGATGGCCTCCAGAGCGCATGCCGTGCCGCGGGCTCGCGCTGCGCGCGTGGCCTTCGCCGCCTGCGCCGGCGCCGGTCGCGGCACATCAACGGCAATGTCGGTGATACCAGCCTGCTTGCGGCGCGTGACGTCCAGATGCCTCTCCAGCAGCTTCAATGCATAACCGAAAACGGTGACGATCAACACATAGTAGAACGAGACCGCCAGCATCGTCTCGAGCACCTTGAAGTTTTGCGTGTACAGGCGCTCACCGACCAGCAGGATTTCCGCCAGCGAAATGACCGACACGAGCGAGGTTAGCTTGACGATCGTGATGTACTCGTTGATGAGCGCAGGCAGCGCGACGCGAAACGCCTGCGGCAGCACGATCAGCCGTTGCAGGCCGACGAAGCGGATGCCGAGCGCCTTGCCCGCTTCGAGCTGGCCTTTGTGAAGCGACAGCAGGCCGCCGCGATGGATCTCGGCGATATAGGCCGCTTCGCTGATCGAGAGCGCGAGCAGGCCGGCCCAGAACGGGTCGGACAAAAGACCGCCCGTCCAGGGCAGGACCTGCGGCAGGTTATAGACGAAGATCAGCAGCACCAGCAGCGGCAGGCTGCGAAAGAGCCAGATGTAGGTGCTGCACGCTACGCGTAGCGGCATGAAGACGGACTGCTTGCCGAGCGCAAGCGCGAAGCCTGCCACGATGCCGATCAGCCAGGTCGCGGCACTCAGTTCGACCACGAGCCAGGTGGCTTTCCAGAAAGCGGCGTCAAACAGCAATGAAGCCGTGTAGTGCCAGTCGAATACCATGAGCTTTCCCCTACGGCGTGCAGCCACGAGGACACGGGCGAGTGCCCGGCCTCAGGCCGCGCGCGGCGTGCCGTTAGTTCTGTGCCGTACCGAGCGCCAGGGCAATGTCATTGCCGGTCGGTTCCGCGACGTTGTACTGCTGGAGTAGTGCCTGGTATTCGCCCGCCTGCTTCATCGACGCAAACGCACTCTTCAGCTCGGCGAGCAGCGCGTCATTACCTTTCTTGACGCCGAGACCGATGACGATCGGATAGAGCGGGGTGGTCGAGGTGATCGCCACGCGTCCGCCGAGCTTGTTGACGGTCATCTGCGCTACGGCCGAGTCTTCGAACTGCGCGTCGACAGCGTGCGCCAGGACGGCCTGGGCCGCTTCCGGTGAAGTCTCGAACTCGCGCACGTCGATCGCGGCGCGACCGGCAGGCGCACAGACCTGTTTCGACACGTCGTTGAGCTTCGGAATCCACGACGCGCCCTTGATCGAGCTCACTCGCTTGCCGCACAAATCTTCTGGCGTCTTCGGCGCGAAGCCGGAATGGCTCAACGCAAGCAGCGAGCCGCCGGTTTTCAGGTAAGGCACGAAGTCGATCTGCTTCGCGCGTTCCGGCGTCACATAGAGCGCCGACGCGATCACGTCGAAGCGGTTCGCGTTGATGCCGAGGATCAGGTTGGCGAAGCGCGTGTCGACGAAGCCGGGTTTGAGTTTCAGATGTACCGCGAGCTTGCTCATAAACGCAGGGTCGAAGCCGCTCGGGTCGGCGCCTTCGAGGTAGTCGTACGGCGGATAGGTCAAATCCGCACCGACGGTCAATGCGCCGGGGGTGACCGTCGGGATGCCCGTGGCCGCGAAGACATGGGTGGCTGCGCATACCGCCCCGGTAGCGGTAGCGAATTTCGCCAGTTTCAGCAGGGCGTTCAGCAAAGAATTGAGGCAAAGATGGGCTTTCATGGGCTCTCACTCGTCGGTGTGGTGACAATATACATTGTTCAACAATACTAAAATAATTGTTGAACAATTAAAGTGCCATGAAGCAGAATGCGTGCCAATGAGGTACGCGAAAGCTGTGAGTGGGCGTGAAACGGCGGACGGACGGCGGTTTGGTCGTAGGGGAGGAGGGCGGTGGGAAACAGTCGACGCCAACGGACGGGAAAGTCGAAGCACCATTTCCGTGCCTCGGGAGAGATGCGAGGAGGCAGACGAAGCGGTTGTGAATCGAAATCGTGCGCGCGGTGACGGTTCCGCGCGACGCCAGCAGGCTGGCGCGTGCCTTTTATGAAATCAGTTCAAGTGTCCTGATCGAATTGCTGATACCGCAGGCCATTCCGTTCGACGAACCGACTTTGGCACGATCTGTGAGGAGGGCGCAGCGAGTCGGGTGCTCGAACGTCCAACGCATCCGCGCACCCAGGATTTTCTGCGGCGTCTGCTGTCACCTCATGATTTTGCCTCATCTTCCTTATCTTCCAGCACTCCGAAATGATCGCGGTCAACGCTGATACCTTTGCCCGACTCGCTTTGGGCAGCCGCCACACCCGCGCTGGCGACGCCACCGCTGACTGAATCTGCATCTCTTCCGGACGCGCAATGCGTCGCGCGTTCGCCCATTGAAAACATTCATCGGACCAACTAAAGTTATCCAGCAGTCTTCGAACGCACGAAGCTCTTGGAGCCGTAGCTGATGGAAAACAAGCACGAGAAGTATGCGCGCCTCATCGCCAGTTGCCAGGCGCTCGAACCGATGCGCTGCGGCGTGGTTCATCCATGCGACGAGAGTTCGCTGCGCGGCGCTGTGGACGCCGCGAGGCAGCGTCTGCTTATCCCCACCCTGATTGGGCCGGAACAAAAAATCCGTGCCGTTGCCGCCGCTTGCGAGCTGGACATTTCGGGCTATTCGATTGTCGACGCCGAGCATAGCCACGCCTCCGCCGACACGGCAGTGCGCCTCGCACGCGAGGGAGCGGTCGACGCGCTCATGAAGGGCAGCCTGCATACGGATGAACTGATGGGCGCCGTGGTCAAGCGCGAGACCGGACTGCGTACCGAGCGGCGCATCAGTCATTGTTTCGTCATGGACGTGCCCGCGCTCAAGCAGCCGCTGATTGTGAGCGATGCCGCTGTCAACATCGTCCCGACCTTGCAGGACAAGGTGCATATCATCCAGAACGCGATCGATCTTGCCCATGCGCTCGGCGTCGGGTTGCCGAAAGTGGCGATACTTTCGGCCGTCGAAACGGTCAACCCGACTATGCCCACAACGGTTGAAGCCGGCGCACTGTGCAAGATGGCCGATCGTGGACAGATCACCGGCGCTCTGCTCGATGGACCGCTCGCGCTCGATAACGCAATCGATCTGAATGCGGCGAAGATCAAGCACATTGATTCGCCGGTGGCGGGCCAGGCCGATATCCTGATCGTGCCGGATCTTGAAGCCGGCAACATGCTCGCCAAGAGTCTGACCTTCCTTGCTGGCGCCGACGCCGCGGGAATCGTGCTCGGTGCGCGGCTGCCCATCGTCCTTACCAGTCGGGCCGACTCGCTGACGGCGCGTCTTGCGTCCTGTGCGGTGGCAGCATTGTTTGCAAACTGGAGGCGGGCGCAACCCACCAAGGCGGTCTTATGACGCGCGCCGCATCTCTGTTGCACCACGACTGAACCGAAGTCGGAGGTCGCCATGCAGTTCGTCAAGACGCTGCTCGAACAGCAGCCGATGTTCGCATTGTTCCTCACAATCGCGGCTGGTTACGTGGTGGGGGAAATCAACATCAAGGGATTTTCTCTAGGCGTAGGTGCAGTTTTGTTCGTCGGACTGGCGATCGGCTGGTTTGCGCCGAAATCGGCGCCTGCAGCAATGGTCGGCACGCTCGGGCTCGCGCTGTTTCTGTATGCGGTGGGGGCCCAGTACGGCAAGCAGTTTTTCTTCGGCTTCAGCAGCGCCTATGGACGCCGGGCGAATCTCATTGCGCTCGTCGGCGTGCTGCTATCAGGCGTTGTGAGTCTGGTCTGCATGAAAATCTATCAGCTCAATCTGGGCCACGCGTTAGGGCTGTTCGCCGGCTCGGGAACCAGCACGGCAACGCTGCAGGCGGCGCTCGCGGAGCTCGGTAACGACGATGCGGCGGTGGGCTATTCGGTTGCGTATCCGTTCGGCGTGGCGGGGCCGATTCTGTTGCTGTACATCACCTTCGCGCTGCTGAAGCCGAAGATTGCGACGCCCTCGGCTGCCGGCATGGAAATACTGGAGGTCTCGCTGGACAACCCGCATTTTGCGGGGAAAACGGTGGCCGAACTGATGAGCGGCCTGCCCGCGGATGTGCAGATCGTGGCGCGTCGCCGGGCGCATCACAACGAACCGGCCAGGCCCGACGTGGTGCTGGCGGAACATGACGTGCTGCTGATGGTCGGCCCGAACCGCGCCACCCTCGAACTCGCGGGAGAACGCCTTGGCGAGGCGGAGC
>Ga0302316_10001033_pt1 | contig 22945 bp, 19 predicted proteins | sample III_Palsa_N3_2_FD_200456 | JGI IMG/M metagenome (GOLD analysis project Ga0302316, IMG submission 200456) | Peat permafrost microbial communities from Stordalen Mire near Abisko, Sweden - III_Palsa_N3_2 | ecosystem: Environmental > Terrestrial > Soil > Palsa > Peat permafrost | place: Sweden...
GGCTTTTCAGTCAGATAGACAACGCGCGCACCTGAGCGCGCGGCGGCGGGCACCTCCAGCTCCTCGCCGAGGAACACCAGGTCGACGTCGGCGAGCGCGGCCGGGTCGCGCCACTCTGCGGCGCCGTGACTGACCTGCCGCAACTCGATGCCGAGCGCCCGGCCAAAGTGGACCAGGGCCTGTGCGACACGCGCGTCGGAGACAGCGACGATCCCACGCTTGCCACGCAAACCGCTGACCTTATAGTGTTGCGTCTCGATGGGCATCACCACGCGCACGGTCATGCGGGTACCTACGCCGGGCGTGCTCTGCAAGTAGAGCGCCCCGCCCATCAATGCAATGAGCTTGCGGCAGATGGTCAGGCCAAGTCCTGTACCGCCGAAGCGCCGCGTCGTCGACGATTCAGCCTGCACGAACGGCTCGAACAAGGCCGCCTGAGCCTCTGGCTCGATACCGATACCGGTATCTTCCACGCTCATCTCAAGCGTCTGGGTCTGTTGTGTCTGCTCCACGATAGCAACGCGCACGTCGACCTCGCCGGTCAGCGTGAACTTGATCGCGTTGCCGAGCAGGTTGAACAGGATCTGTCGCAAACGCACACTGTCGCCGCGCAAACTGGCCGCAACTTCGGGCGCGATATCGACGCGCACCTTGAGGCCCTTTTCGTGCGCGCGCCCGGCGAGCAACCCGACAGCGTTGTCGACGAGGTCGCGCATGTCGATCGGTTCCGCCTCGAGGGTCAAACGGCCGGCTTCGATCTTCGAATAGTCGAGCAGGTCGTCCAGGATCTGCAGCAACGCGCCGGCGGACTCATGGATCATGCCCAGCATTTCGCCCTGATCGGCATTCAGCTGCGTGCGTTCGAGCACTTCGACGAGGCCAAGCACACCGTTCATTGGCGTACGGATCTCGTGGCTCATCATCGCCAGGAAATCGTCCTTGGCGCGCGACGCGGCCTCGGCCAGATCGCGGGCCCGTGCCAGTTCCTCCGAGCGCGCGTGCTCCGCGCTCGCATCGACCCAGTACCCACTCCATACCACGCTGCCCGCCGCTTCACGACGCGGCACCAGTTCGGCGCGCACCCATCGCAGACCGTCCGAACCTTCCGAGCGAAACTCCATGTGAATCGGAGTCTCGGAGCGCGCCGAGCGCTCGAGTTCAGCCACCACGCGCGGCCGGTCTGCCGCCCACACGCGCTTCAGATCGGTCTCGCCGGGCTTCGCGAGCGTGTCGCTGTCACGGCCCAGCAATTGCTGCGTGTTCCCGCCGATGTAGGGGAACGAGTAGCGACCGCGCTCGTCGCGCCGCAGTTGAAAAACCACCGCCGGCAGCGAGCGCGTCACGTCAAACAGACGCCGCTCGTTTTCCCGGGCCAGCATCTCGGCGCGCCGGATATCGGTGATGTCGACGACCGTGCCGAGCACGCAGGAAGGCTCGCCATCAACGCCGCGGCATAGGTTGGTCCAGAACAGACCAATCCGCATCTCGCCATTGCCGTCTGCGAACTCAAGCTCGAGCTGGAAGCGCTCGCCATTTTTTAGCATTTCGCGCGTCGCGCTTTCCAGCTTGCGGCTATTGTCTAGTCCCCACGCCTGCACATCGCGACTCGTCCGCCCCAGCACCTGGTCGCGCCGTAAGCCTGAACTCACCTCGTAAGCGCGATTGATCGCCATGTAGCGCCCGTCGAGATCTTTTGCGACTAGCGGATAAGGCACCATCTCCATCATCGTCTGCTGGAAGTTGAGCTGTGCCGCCAGTTCGCGCTCGGTGCGCTTGCGTAGCCGCACCTCGCGCTGCAGCAGCAGGTAAGCGCGCAGGGTTACCGCGAGCGCCACGCCGATACCTATCAGCAAAGGCAGCAGACGCAGCCATGCCTGCTCGGCCGGTGTCAGAACGACACGCCGTACAGCGTAGTCAGATGGCGGGTCGAAATTTGCCCCTAGCCAACGCGCGCGCATGGCGGCCTCGTCGACCGGATCCATGGCGGCCAGCGCGCGGTCCAACGCGTCGCGCAGGCCATGACGATTTCGCGCCACGGCAAAGCGCAGTTCGCTGGGCCTGCTGCTGTCCTCGAAACCGATACGCAAGCCGCGGAACACGTCATTCGCGAGCGCGTACTGAATCGATGGTGTGAAGCCGAAATAGGCATCCGCATCGCCCTTTGCGACAGCCCGCAAGGCCGAGACAGTGTCGGCGAACGCAGTAATCTGAGCGTGCGGGAAGCGCTCGCGCAGCAGCCGATCCATCGCAAAGCCCTTCTCGACCGCGATCCGGGCGTTGGCAAGCTGCGTGGCATCTTGCACGGCCTTGTCGTCAGTCCTGGTGACGACCGACGTGGAGGCCCGAAAATACGGGGCGGTGAAGCTTAGGCTGTGCTCGCGCTCCGCGGTGCGCGCCATGCTCATCACCAGATCGACCTTGCCGGACGAGAGGGCCGCAAGCAGTCGCGGCATATCGGGATAGGTCTGCGTCTCGATGACGACGTCCGGTCCGACGAGCGCCCGCAAATAGTCGCCGCTCAATCCGGTGAGGCGGCCATCGTCGATTGCCTCGAAAGGCGCCCATCCGTTCGCGAGCATACCGACGACGAGTCTGGCAGGAAACGCGCCGCTCGCCTGCGCCGGGGCGTCTGCCGGCAAATTGGCCGCATGCGCAAACGGCACGACAAAAAGCACGACCCACACCACAGCAGTCCGCAACAGACGCCGCAATAGTGCGCGCACACTCCAGCCCTCTGCCGGGTTCATGACAGGTATGGATCGCTCCGCGGGGGAGCGGAAATCAAACGACCTCACCTTGCTCTCCGCCTTGGCCACCACGGCTTGCCCGTGGCTTGCCCCACAGCCGTGCGTACAAAACACCAGCGGCGATGCTCCCCGCCAGCGGCGCCGCCCAGAACAGCCAGAGTTGATCCAGCGCCCAGTCGCCGACGAACAACGCCGGACCCGTGGAGCGAGCCGGATTGACCGACGCATTCGTGACAGGTAACGCAATCAGATAGATCAGCGCGAGGCTGGCACCCTTGACGAGGGGCGAAACGGAAGGCAAGACGTTTCTACCCGACATCAGCAGGTTCGTCATGGCCAGCGCGAAAGACATCACCAGCTCGATCACGAGAGCCGAATGAAACTGATAGTCCCCCGGAGAATGATCACCGAAACCATTCGCGCCGAACTCGCTTGCCGCCAGATCGAAGCCTGGGCGTCCGCTTGCCACGTACGCAAGCAGGGCAGCGCCGGCGATTGCGCCGAGGATCTGGGCGGCGATGTATGGCACCAGATCCCGAATCGGGAAGCGATTGGCAACAGCCAGGCCGACTGTGACGACAGGGTTGAAGTGGGCACCCGACAGGCGCTCGAGCGCGTAAGTCGCGGTAGTGAGCGCGAGCCCAAAAGCGAGCGCTACCTGGAGTACAGCATAGCCAGGCTGCGGCGCTGCTGTATTAAGAACAATGCTGCCGCACCCCACGAACACCAGCCATGCTGTGCCCGCACCTTCCACCATTAACCGTTTAACCAGGGTCATCACCTCTCCTCCCGCTCTCCGAGTTACACGGTGCGAAAGAGCGCACTGGGCGCAGGCCCGCGGCCATGCAGATTCTTCAATCAAATTTGCATGCCGAATCATCTTTCTGTGAGAGGTCATTGCAACCACCCATGAGACGCATGCCACTCGAAAGTATGGGAGAGCGACGCAGATCCACTAATCAGACGACTCTTAAATTCGTGGAACTGCCCGGCAACACTTGAGAACTTCTCTCACAGGCCCTCAGGTCAAACCAATCTGATGTGCATATTTGATCAGAGCCGTATCCGACTCGAGCCCAAGCTTGCGCATCGCACTTCGCTTTTGGGTGCTAATGGTTTTGCCGCTGCGGTCAAACCGCAGTGCGATCTCGCTGACAGGCATGCCCTCGATATAGAGCCGCAACACCTCCCATTCCCGCGCACTCAGAATACCGGCACGTGGTTGTGGGAAAGCGCCCGCCTCGTTGAAGACGGCTTTCACGCTGGCTGATAGAAAGTTGCGTCCGGCTACCGCAGCGTCGATCGCCTCCGTCAGCGCATCGACGATATCGCGCTTGTCGACGATAGCCGATACACCCAGATTCAACAGACCAGACAACGTGGGCGGATTGCAGATCATGGTCAGCACCACGACGCGCGGATGCGGCGCGTACCGCAAGATGCGCCGCAGAATCGGCGTGGCGTTGTTGAGCCCGTCGATATCCGGCATACCGATATCGGACACCACGACATCACAGGGGTAGGTGTCGACCAGTTCAGCCAGCGTTTGCGTGTCGGAGGCTTCGCCGACGATCGACAGGTGGGGCACGCCTTCCAGCAGATGCCGCACACCGACGCGCACACAGCAGTGGTCGTCGGCCACAATGACTCGAGTAGTCGGATTCATCGTTTTGTTGTGTTGTTATCTGACGCTCCGTGCACGCCGTGCATCCCCCGGAGTGGCCAGGTATTTTGCTTACCGCCGCGCAGACTCAGGGCGCGCGACGCCGTGCAGGATCAGCGCCGGTTTTGAGGAAGGTCGTCGGACAGCACGCCATACTCGACGGAAAACCTGAATAACTCGGAGTCGGTGCGTAGCGCGAGTTTTCGCATGGCGGTACATTTCTGCGCGCTGATCGTCTTGACGCTGCGGCCAAGGCGCGTCGCGATTTCCGTCACGCCTATGCCCGATGCGTATTGCTTGAGCACCTCCAACTCACGCGACGACAGGAGTTCGCGTACGAAGTTCAGACGCCGTGCCACGGTCGCCTCAGCGATCAGCGCGCGCACCGCTGGACCCACATAGCGCTCGTGAGCAAGTGCACTGACAATCGCCACATGGATCAGATCGACACGGTCGCGCTTGCTCATCACTGCGTCGACGCCTAGCGATAGCACATGCTCCAGCGCATCGGCATCCGTCTCCATGGTCAGGACCACTAGCGCCACCTCCGGGTAGAGCTTGCGAAACCGCCTGACGGTGGCGAAGCCATCCCCTGCGACACCGCCCGGCATGTACAGGTCCATCACGGCGAGATCGCATTCCACGCGATCGGCTTCGCTAAACAGCTCAGCTGTGTCGGATGCCCTGCCGACAACCGCTACGTTGGGAAATCCGGACATCAGGTTCTCGACGGCCAGCAGGACAAGCGGGTGATCGTCCGCGATGATGGCTCTGATGGGTGTGCTTATGTCGACGTTTTCGTTCATGGTGTCTGGCTCCCCCAGTTTCTCGTTTCCCAGTGCTCTCTATCGGAACAACTAGACTAGAGGCGAGCATCAAACATTTGCCAGGACATAAACATCGGATTGCTCCGAAATACTCATCGATAGTTTCCTCTACAAACTTTTTAATTCGCAATCCGATTTAATCGTCAAACGCCACCGTTGGCTTTGACATACGCGTACAGACCGGGATCGGTGGCTACACCGAGCTTCTTCATGGCAAAGCGCTTCTGTCGGCGGACGAAGTGAATATCGCGTCCGAGCGCAAGCGCGATTTCAGATATCGACTTGCCCTGTACGAACATTCCGATAACCTCCGACTCACGCGTCGACAAACGACGCGTCCGCGGCGCAACGTTCGATTCAATTCGGAGTTCGTTGAACGCTTCGAGGATAGACCGGCCGATGTACGGATGACCGGTGCTGGCGGAGCGCATCGCCATCACCAGTTCATCCATTGACGCAGTTTTGTTGAGTATGCTCACCGCATGATCGGATGCAGCCGAACGAAGAATGCCCGCGTTCGTCAGGTTGGTCAGCACCACCACGCCAAGCGCCGGCCAGTCACCTCGGATGAGCCGGATGAGACTCAAGCCATCCGCCGTCATGCCGCCAGGCTCGGGCATGTTCAGATCGGTGACGAGCACATCACAAGGGACGTTGCGCAGCAGGTCGATCAAACTGGTTGGGTTCGTCGCCTCACCGACGATCATGATCTCGCGATGCACGGTGACTGCGGACCGGACTCCAAGCAAAACGAACGGATGATCGTCCGCCAGGATGACACGAATGTTCACCATCATGTTCTCTCGATTGTTGTATGTGTATGCGCATCGGTCGATTCGACAAAACGCTGTCAGGCGTGACCCTGATCTGGCTCGAGTCGGCTCGGCCCGGCTCGGCACACGGCGTTGAAGCGGCCCGGAAGGCGCCTCCATAAAACCATCTCGTGAACAAAATTTGAATCGGAGCTTTCCGAATCAATTCACAATTTCGACGGCACATCCTAACGCGAGGAACGCAAAACTTATCTGCAGGAGCAAAGAAGCCGCTCGCGCCAAACCCGAATCCAAACCTGAACCGCTTACGGCTCGCACCGCACCTGCGCGGGAGCCGCAGCACAAGCACCGGCGAGCACCGCGCGTGGGAACACTGGCAGTGCGATCAACGCACACACACTGGCGAGTGCCCACACCAGCGGCCATGAGCCAACGGAGAGCAGCAGCGGAATGATCAACGGTGTCAGGAACAAGGTCGAAAAGGCAAAGGTATTGCCCATTGCGAGCGCGGTGCCGGCGCGACGGGTGCCGGCAAGTGTCGCGAGTTCGGTGAAGGCAACGCCATGCCAGGCCGAAGCGCTCACGCCGCCCAGCAAGATCAGTACGGTGAGAACCGCCGTCGACGCCGCGAGATGCGCACCGGCCACCACGGTCGCGAGCGCGAGCACCGCGAATAACCCGGCCGTGATCAGACTGCACGCGCGCATATAGGCTCGGCGGTTGCCGCGCCGGTCGGTCCAACCACCGCTCCACACGCGCGCGATCGCGGCGCCGGTTTGCAGCGCCGCCATCGTCGCGCTGATCAGCAGCACGCCGACGTGAGTGAAGTCGTGCAGAAACACTGTACCGAACGTCACCACGGCGATCTGCGGCACGCACAGCGTGCCAATGCCCAGCGCGACCCGCCACACGCGAGCATCTCGCAACGGGCTGACCGTCGTTGCGCTCGATACGCTCAATACGTCCGACGCCATCGCCCCGGCAACGCCAGGTCGACTGTCGGAATGCTCGTGTACCGATGGCTCATGCAGCCAGTACCACGCGAACGCCGCCGTCACCGCGCACAACAGCGCCAGCACCCCATACACACTGGCGAAGCCGAAGTGCGCCGCGAGCGCCGGCAGCATCAACGCGCCCAGACCGCCGCCCGCAGGCACGGCGGTCTGACGAATGCTCATGGCCAGTCCGCGTTCGCCGTCGCGGAACCACGCCATCACCGCACGGCCACTTGAGCCATTGACACTGCCGCCCAGCAACCCGACCAGCAGCAGGCCCGACGCCAACACCGTGAGACCGGGCACGTGCGCGCCGCATGGCACAACGAACAGCGCCATGCCAGCGAGCGCGACCGCCGTCGCTCCCAGGCCGAGCAACAGAACCCTCCGGTCGCCCCAGCGGTCGGTCAGGAGCCCCCACGGCAGTTCGCTGAGCGCAATGCCAAGCCCGAGCATGCCGAGTACCAGTCCAAGGCCGCTATTGCCGATGTGATAGCCCGAACGCAGAAACACTGCGGTCATCGGAATCCCGGAAAACGCGGCCGAAAAGCTCGCATTGGCGGCAAAGCCGACCCCCAGCACCTTCCACCGATGATTCGCGCCGCGTTCCCGCGACACCTGCGCCGCAACCAAGGAATCGCTTCCCATGATGCCTCCCCCAAAGAAGAATTGCGGCCATCGTACGACTGGACGAACCATCGGAAAAGCCGGAAAATCGGATCACTTCCATCGGAGATTCCGAATCATGAGCTGGCGCGGTTTCGATTTAGGCCAACTGCGAACCTTCGTCGCCGTTGCTGAGGCCGGCAGCGTGTCGGCGGGTTCGGAGCGGGTGTTCTTGTCGCAGTCGTCGGTGAGCGAGCAGTTGAAGAAACTGGAGGAGCGGGTGGGTCAACCGCTGTTCGTGCGCAGTAAGCAGGGCGTCGCCGCCACCCAGGCCGGCGCGCGGCTGCTCGATCACGCGCGCCGCATCCTTGCCATGAGCGAAGCGGCGTTCGAGGACCTGAAGGGTCATTCGCTCGATGGCGAACTGCGCATCGCCATCACGGACTACTACCGTCCGCACGACGTCGCCCGCATTCTGAAAACGTTCTCGGAGCAGTATCCGAGGCTGAAACTACACGTCACCGTGTTGCCGAGCGCGGCGATCGACGAGAGCGCCGGAGACGACGCAACCTTCGACATCGGCCTGTCGTTGCGTCTCGCGACACCGGGTAACCGGCGCGGCGGGGCGGCCAGCAATCGGCCGCAAGGTGTCGTGGTGCGGCGCGAGAAACTGCTATGGGCGATCGCAGCCGATGCGGATTCACGCGTGAGCCAACCGTTCCCGCTGGTATTGCTACCGTCCACCTGTCAGTTGCAGCGCTTTGTTGTCAAACTGCTCGACGATCTCAACGTCGCCTATCTGATCTCCCATTCGGCGTCGGGCGTCGCGGGGCTGCAACTGGCGTTGAAGGCCGGACTCGGGATTGGTTGCCTGAACGAATCGTCGATCGGCCCTGGGGTTGTCGCGTGTGCGCCGAGCGTGGGCCTGCCGGCGCTCCCCGCGGTCGAATTCCACCTGCTGCCGGGACGTGCCGGAGAAAGCGAACGCGTCAGCAGCGCGCGCGCCGCTTTGGTGCGGCTGTTTAGTTGAGGCACCGGACCCACGCAACCGCCACAGCCAGGCCATCTCGCGGCAACAGAAAAAGCGACGTTGAAAGCGCTGAGGATGCCGCCTATGATTAATCAGCTTTTATATGAGTTACCTGTTCGCAAGCGTTGACGGTAGCAGCAGACGGTAGACAAAGCGGTCAAACAAGATTTCGAAAAAGTAAATTCCCAGTCTCGTTGTTTCGCACTCCGCATAAATTCGCATCAAACCGTTCCAGTTCACGGTTTCGCTGTCGCGGTCTAAAGCAGGTTCGAAGGGCTGTCATGCATCGGCTTTCACATGCATGAAAACCAGACGTCAACTACACGTCCCCCGAGGCTTGGCGTGCATCGAAGAACTATCGAATCGTCGATTCTATTTGTGGTCTGCACCGCGTGGGCGTGCGCTACGCTCGCTGCCACTGATGCGGACGCCCCCATGCCCTCGGCGATGGACCAGCGGGTGCGTGCCTGCACCTCCTGTCACGGTGTGCAAGGACAAGGGCGCGACAACGATTACTTTCCGCGCATCGCGGGCAAGCCCGCCGACTATCTGTTCAATCAGTTGATCGCGTTTCGCGACGGCGGGCGGACCTATCCGCCAATGGGCTATCTGATCGCCTTCCTTCCCGACGACTACCTGCACAAGATCAGCGAGTACTTCGCCAACCTGCAGCCGCAGTATCCAAATGCCGACACCGGCGACGTCTCGCCTGCGGTACTGCAGTACGGCGAGCGCCTCGTCACGCACGGCGACCCGGCCCGCAAACTGCCCGCATGCGCCGCCTGCCACGGTGCACGGCTGACTGGCGCGCAACCCGGCATCCCGGGACTGCTCGGTCTGCATGCGAGCTATATCGCCGGACAGATGGGGACCTGGCGCTCCGGCACGCGGCATGCCGTCGCGCCGGATTGCATGCATGCGATCGCCGTCAAGCTGACCGACAAGGACATCACCGCCGTGTCGAGCTGGCTTGCCCGTCAGCCAAGGCCGGATGATCCGAGGCCGGCGTCGGCGAGCAGCGGCACGTTGCCGCTTGCCTGCGGGAGTCAGCCGCAATGAAGCCGATCTCCGCTCGTATCGCATGGGTTCTTGGGACGAGTCGCCGCGGATGTGCGCGTCTCACCGTCATCATCGCCGTCGTCGTCCTCGCGCTGAGCGCCCCGCATTCGCCGTTGATGCGCAGCGCGTCCGCCGCGACGAGTACCGCCCCGGCCAGCGCCGCGCCAACAACCGCCAACGCAGACACCGACACCCGCCCCGACATCGTCAAACGCGGTGAGTACCTCGCGCGCGCCGGCGATTGCATCGCCTGCCACACCGCGCCGCGCGGCAAGATGTTCGGCGGCGGACTCGCGATGGAAACGCCGTTCGGCACGCTCTACTCGCCGAACATCAGCCCCGACGCGCAGTACGGCATTGGCGCATGGAGTCCGGACGCGTTCTTCCACACCATGCGCACCGGCATCACACCCGACGGCAAGCTGCTCTACCCCGCCATGCCGATCGCGCAATACACCAAAGTCACGCGTGAGGACTCCGATGCGATCTTCGCCTATCTGCAGTCGGTGCCACCGGTGCGTGAGCCAAGCCATCCGCAGTCGCTGAAATTCCCCTTCAACCAGCGCAAGCTTCTGCTCGGCTGGCGCACGCTGTATTTCCGCGAAGGCGAGTACAAGCCCGACCCGACCCGCTCGGTAGAATGGAATCGCGGCGCGTATCTGGTCGAAGGACTCGGCCATTGCACGCTGTGCCACACGAAGATCAACCTGCTCGGCGGCTCGTCGCAGCGCGACCAGTTTGCCGGTGGCCTGATTCCGGTGCAGAACTGGTACGCCCCCTCGCTCACCTCCGACAAGGACGGCGGTCTCGGCGACTGGAGCGTGAAAGACATCGTCGATCTGCTACAGGCCGGCATCTCCGATCGCGGCGCGGTCTACGGTCCGATGGCCGAAGTCACCTATCACAGCCTGCAGTACATGACCGATGACGACATCAAGGCGATGGCAGCGTATCTGAAGACTCTGCCGGATAACGACCGCGGTCGCAAATCGGGGCCGCCGGCGCACACCAACACCAAAACGTTCGAACTCGGCGGTCAGATTTACATGGATAAGTGCGCGCTCTGTCACGGCCACAACGGCGAAGGCCAGTTGCAACATTACCCGCCGCTCGCGAGCAACCAGTCAATTGAAATGAATTCGGCCGTCAACCCGATTCGCATCGTGCTGAACGGCGGCTTTCCACCAGGCACGCAACGCAATTCAGAACCGTACGGCATGCCGCCGTTCGGACAGGAACTAAGCGATACGGACGCCGCCGCTGTCGTCACCTATATCCGCACTGCGTGGGGCAATCATGGCTCGCCGGTGACGGAGCGCGAGGTCAACGAACTGCGCAAGGCGCCCTTGCATTGAGCCGCGAGGCACACCCACCGCGCGAGCGAATGAACTGATCTAAACAAACGTTGCTCAGAAGGAGATCCTTCAGATGGACGTCAATGAGAATCCGAGCGCCGCGCCGCCCTCCGATGAAGACATCGAACGCGTGGTCGCGGCCGGACCGCACGGCGCGATCGCCGTGGCCGGGGTCGCCACGCTGATCGTCATGGCAATCTGGTTCGGCTTCTATCTCTTCGTCTTCCTGCCGCGTGGAGTCGTTCACTGATCATGGCGACGCCCACTCCTTCCTCTGACCATCCGGGTAGCGGCCATGCCGTCGCCCTGCGCGCCGAGCGGCGCTGGGCGATTTTTGCGTCGGCGCTGATCCTGTTGATGCTGGTGATCATCGTGTTTTCCGGCCTGCATTGGGCCATGATGCCGCCCTCACGTGTCGAGACCGTGGACCCCACACGCCTGCAGTTAAGCGGCGAATTCGTCGACGACAATCTCGGCTCCGCGGTCGAAACCGACGGCTCGGTCGTGGTGCGCTTCATTGCGCAGCAGTACTCATTTACGCCGCAGTGTCTGCTGGTGCCTGCCGGTACACCGGTCACCTTCCGCACCACCAGCGCGGATGTCGTGCACGGCCTGCTCGTCACGAACACGAACATCAACACGATGGTCGTGCCGGGCTACATCTCGACGTTGGAAACCAGCTTCGCACACCCCGGCGATCATCTGATGCCGTGCCACGAATTCTGCGGCTTCGGCCATCAAACGATGTGGGCGCACGTGAAGGTGATCGACAAGGACACCTTCTTCGCACAGGCAAAGCAATCAAGGAGGCTGAGCTGTGTTTCTCGCTAAGCGACTCGTTCTCGCGCACTTCTGGCTCGCCTTCATCGCGTTTCTGATAGCGCTCTTTCTCGGCTCGTGGCAGATGCTGGTCAGAAGTCCGCTGCTGCCGTGGGTAGGCAATCCTGAGTTGTACTACCGCTCGGTCACTGCACACGGCACGGTGATGGCATATGTGCTGCCGACTCTCGTAGCGATGGGTTTCGGTTATGCGATCGTCGAGCTCGCATTGCGCCAACCGCTGGTAGGACTCAAATGGGCGTGGGCCGCGTTCTTTGTGCTGGCAGTGGGCGCGGTGGTCGCCATGGTGCCTGTGTCGTTGGGGCAGGCGTCAGTGCTGTTCACCTTCTACCCGCCGATGATCGGCAGTCCGCTCTATTACATCGGCGTGGTGCTGGTGGTGGTCGGCTCGTGGATCTGGGTCGCGCTGATGCACGTGAACCTGCGCGTCTGGAAGCGTGCCAATCCCGTCAAGCCGGTGCCGCTTGCGATGTTCGCCAACGTGGCAGGCGCGTATCTATGGGCATGGACAGCGATCGGCGCGGCGCTTGAAATCCTGCTGCAGATTCTGCCGGTCGCGCTCGGCTGGAAAACCACCATCGATGCCGGCCTCGCCCGCGTGCTGTTCTCGTGGACGCTGCATGCGATCGTCTACTTCTGGCTGATCCCCGCGTATATCGCGTACTACACGATGGTGCCCGGCGCGATCGGCGGACGGCTCTACAGCGATTCGATGGCGCGCGTCTCGTTCATCCTGTTCCTGATCTTCGCGATGCCGATCGGTATTCACCATCTGTTCGCCGATCCGCAGGTCGGTGCCGGCTTCAAGTTCCTGCACGCGGTGTTCACAGGAATGGTGTCGGTGCCGACCCTGCTCACCGTATTCACGATTTGCGCGTCGGTTGAAATCGCCGGCCGACTGCGCGGCGGCAAGGGCGCGTTCGGCTGGTTGACCGCGCTGCCGTGGCGCAATCCGATGATGCTGGTGCTGGCGTTTTCGTTCGTGATGCTGGGGCTCGGTGGCGCGGGTGGCCTTATCAACATGAGCTACCAGTTGAATTCGACGGTCCACAACACGCAATGGGTGACCGGCCATTTCCATCTGATCTTCGGTGGCGCGGTCGTCATCATGTACTTCGCGATTGCGTACGAGTTATGGCCACAACTCACCGGACGCGCGTTGTGTTCGCTGAGTCTCGTGCGGACCCAACTATGGCTGTGGTTCATCGGCATGATGGTCGTGACGCTGCCGTGGCACTACGTCGGCCTGCTCGGCGCGCCGCGGCGCATGGCCTACTACGACTACAACGCACCGGGCCTCGAGCAACAGGCGGTGTGGGTGGCGATGTCGGCGATCGGTGGTTTCGTGCTGGTGATCTCCGGCGTGCTGTTCATCTACATCCTTGCGAAATCGCAGTTCGGACCGCTCGCGCCGCCCAGGGAATTTCGCTTTAGTGTCGCCATCCATCCGGTCGATCATGTGCCAGCCGCACTGAACAGCTTCGGCCTGTGGGTCTCGCTGATGATCGCGCTGACGGTCGTCAACTACAGCGTGCCGATCTTCCAGTTACTGCGGCTGCAGCAGACTTCCGTGCCGGCGGTCGTGGTCGGAGCGCAGCGATGAGTCACGAACGCGTCTTCAGCCTGCGCAACCCATGGTTCGTCACGAGCGTGGGCGGAACGCTCGCGATTGCGGTGATTTCGATTTTGATCGGCTTTATCTGGCTGCCTTCGGCCAACAGCGATTTCGCTGGACGCGGCTTGTGGGCAACCATCTGCAGCGCGGCAGGCGCACCGTCGAGCTGGTACGGCGGCGGAGCGAACATCGCCGGGCCCGCGCCTAGCGACGTGGTGGTGTTGCCGCCAGCGCGCTATGCGAATGCAGATGAGGTTTCGATTGGACGCGGCGCGACGATCGCCACGCAGAACTGCTCGATGTGCCACGGCGTGCTCGGCACCGTTCAGGTCACAGCGCCTGCATTAGCCGGTCAATACGCCGATGTGATCTACAAGGAGTTGCGCGACTATCAGAACGGTCTGCGTGCCAACGCGATCATGCAGCCAATCATCCACAATCGCAGCGACCAGGACCTGCACGATCTGGCGGCCTATTACGCGTCGCTGCAGCGTGCCGCGCCAGCAGAACCCGGCGCTTCCGACACCACTCAAGATGCCAACGCAGTCAGGCTCGCCATGCAAGGCGACCCGATCCGCAATATCGCACCGTGCGCAGCGTGCCACGGGCAACTCGACCGTAAAGGCGCTGCGCCGTGGCTAGGTGGACAATCGTCGATCTATCTGGCCGCGCAAATGCAGCGCTTTGCGAGCGGCGAGCGGCATAACGACATCAACGAACAGATGCGCAACGTCGCACGGCATCTGACGCCGCAGGAAATCGACGGGCTGGCGAAATACTATGCAGCGCAGCCTTGACAGTCCGGCCGCCGCCCGAGGTCAGCGGCACAGTTGCGCCGCTCACCACACGCTGCGCCGCTACCGGTCTCTCAGCCGCCGGTCAGCGGGTACCGCTCTACGCCGCGACCGGCTCCGTGCGGCCGACGCCCGTGTGCGCGCGAACGCCCGTTGCCGATGACCGTACGGACGCAGCGCCGGATCCCGATCCAGTACGGAACACCGCGACGGCGGACGTCAAACGGCGCGCCTGATCTTCCAGCGAACTGGCCGCGGCAGCCGCCTGCTCCACCAGCGCCGCGTTCTGCTGCGTGACTTCATCCATCTGCGCGACGGCGAGATTGACCTGATCGATGCCGGCGCTCTGCTCCGTCGCCGCAGCGGCAATCTCGCCCATGATCGCGCTCACGCGAGCAATTGCGCCGACGATTTCGGTCATCGTCGTGCCCGAACGCTCGACCAGTTGCGCCCCCGTCTGTACGCGCGCAGTCGAGTCGTCGATCATCGTCTTGATCTCTTTGGCTGCGCCCGCACTACGTTGTGCGAGCGAGCGCACTTCGCTCGCTACCACCGCGAAGCCGCGGCCTTGCTCGCCCGCGCGCGCCGCTTCGACCGCAGCATTGAGCGCGAGGATGTTGGTCTGGAATGCAATGCCCTCAATCACGCCGACGATGTCCGCGATCCGGCGCGAGTCGTCCACCATGTGATTCATGGTGCCCACCACCTGCTGGGTCAACTCTCCGCCCTGCGCTGCGAGCGTCGAAGCGCCCTGCGCCAGCGAGCTCGCCTGCTTGGCGTTTTCGGCGGTCTGCTTGACGGTAGAGGTGAGTTCCTCGATGCTTGCCGCGGTCTCTTCGAGCGAGGCTGCCTGCTCTTCCGTGCGTTGCGACAGGTCGGTATTGCCAGCGGCGATTTCGCTGACACCGGTGTCGATCGATTCGGTCCCCTGACGAACGATATTGACCGTCGAGATCAGCGAATCCTGCATCTTGCGCAGCGCTGCGGCAAGCTTGCCCATTTCGTTGTCGCTGATGACTTCGATGCGGCCCGTGAGGTCGCCCTCGGCGATCCGCTGAAACTGGCCGATCGTCGCATCCACCGGATGAACGATCGCCCGCACCAGCACCGCCCGCGCGAGCCACGAAAACACCAGCGCCAGCACCATGCCCACCGCCACTGCGACGCTAATCGCAAAGAAACGGTCCTGCGCGTCCTGGTAGCGCTGCGCGCCGTGGTTCAGTTGCAGTTGCTCCAGCGTGAGCATCGCCTTTTCATAAGCGTTGTAGAGCGATGGCAGCTTGTGCGCCTGCAGTTGCTGGAAAGATGTCTTGTCGCCCGACTTGAGCGCGGCCATCGCCGGTTCGACGCCTTCGTGCAGGAAGATGTCGCGCTTGTCCTGCATGTCCTTGATGAGGCGCTGCTCTTCGTCACCCGAACCGGCGCGGCTGAGATAGTGAGCAAGGCGGTCGTTCGAGATCTTCAGATACTGGTCGAAGCGCTGCAGGACCGCCGAGGCGCCATCCTGATCGTTCAGGTCGGAGAGCGAGGCGAAGGTAGCCAGCGCGAGACGCAGTCGCAACAATTGGCCGGCGCTCCCCTCGAGATCGGCAACCGCTGGCGTATCTACCGTATACATCTGCTGCAGCGAGTCGTTACTGGCGCGCAACGACAGCAGACCCGCGGCCGCCCCGATCAGCAGTACGACGCCGAAGAAGGCGACCATCAAGGTCAGGCAGGTGCGGATTGACAGCTTGTTAAGCATTTGGGCAAATCTCCATTGGGCGACCTGCCGGCGATTTAGCGAGAAGCTCCGGTCAGGTGTGCTGCGCCCAAGCCCCTCGGCCAGGTCCGCAACTTGATTAAAATTTAAGCGAATGCCCCACAGGATGGTCTACGGCTGTTTTGCCGAAAACTTTATGGTTCATCAGACAAATACCGTTACCGTTCCTCTTCACGACGCACAATCCTGGATACTGGTAGCGTTGCTCACCTCGCGCCGGCTGGATGGCGGCGCCCAACCGGACCGTGCTCATGCTCCGCGCCCTTGCGACCTTGCTGGTGTTTCAATGCCTCGGTGAAGGCGTTTCTTATCTGTTCAAGCTGCCGGTGCCGGGGCCGGTGATCGGCATGCTGTTGCTGTTCGGCTTTCTTATGCTGCGCCCACAGGTCGCAGACGCGATCGAGCCAACCGCGCTGGAACTGCTGCGTCATCTTTCGCTGCTGTTCATCCCGGCAGGTGTCGGCATCATGGTGTCGGCCGGCAAGGTTCGCGGCGATGCGCTAGCGGTGGTGGCATCGCTCATCGTCAGCACGACCTTGGCGATCGCCGTCACCGCGCTCGTCACTCGCGCGCTGCTGCGGCGTCAGCGCAATGAACCGGCTGCGCAGGGGCGTGCGCAATGAGCGCGATTCCTAAACTCGGCGCCATCTGGGTCTATCTCGCCGCGAGTCCGCTGCTCGGGCTGACCATCACGCTGCTGGCCTATCTGATCGCGCAAGCTTTGTATGCGAAGTCGCGCTTCAACCCGCTCGTCAATCCGGTGCTGATCGCGGTCGCGTTACTTGTGATGCTGCTCGAAATCACCGGCACTCCGTACGCGACCTACTTCGAAGGAGCGCAGTTCGTCCATTTCCTGCTTGGGCCGGCAACCGTCGCGCTGGCACTGCCCCTTTACCGGCAATGGCCGAAACTGCGGCGTGCGGCGTGGCCGTTGATCGGCGGTCTGGTGGCGGGTTCGTTGACGGCGATTGCGTCGGCGGTCGGCGTGGCGGCGTTGTTCGGCGCCTCGCATCAAACCATCGCATCGCTCGCACCTAAATCTGTGACGACGCCAATCGCGATGGCCGTGGCGGCTGAGATCGGCGGCATTCCGTCGCTGACTGCGGTGCTGGTGATTACGACCGGTGTGTTCGGAGCGGTCTTCGCCCGCTCGATCCTGAACCTGCTGCGCGTGACCGAACCCGAGGTGCGCGGCTTCGCGCTCGGCGTGGCCTCGCATGGGATCGGCACTGCGCGTGCCTTTCAGGTAAGTGAAGAGATGGGGGCATTCGCCGGACTCGGCATGGGCCTGAACGGAGTATTCACGGCGTTTGTCGTGCCAGTGCTGCTGCCGGCGATTGCGCCTTGGCTCATGCGTTGAGCCAAAGACGCGTGGCCGTCGTGCGTGAAGTTGCTTCACGCACGACGTGCTGGAGTATCTGAACCGCAAGCGGCCCGACTCCAGCGCGTCATTACATCAATGCATCGGCGCATGTTTGCGCCGCGGCCTCAGCAGGCCACCATCTTTTCCCGCGCCCACGCCACTGCGGCGCGTGCCGGAGCAACACCAGTGGCTCGCACGCGTTCCGCCAATTCGAAGACGCGCGGTCCGATCTGCGCGACTTCGGCGAGCACTGCCTGCTCTTCACCCGAGCCCTGATATTCCCGCACGCAACTAATAATGCCGCCCGCGTTCACGAGGAAGTCCGGCGCGTAGAAGATGCCACGCTGATGCAGCACATCGCCTTCCGCCAGCGAGATCAACTGGTTGTTCGCACCGCCCGCCACCACCTTGAAACGGCACTGCTTCGCGACCGATTCCGAGATCGAACCACCCAGCGCGCACGGTGCGAACACATCGGCTTCCACGTTGACGATTTCTGCCGTGTCCACCACAAGCGCATTGAAGAGCTGCTGCGCACGCGCTGTTTTAGCGGCGTCGATATCCGACACGATCAACTGCGCGCCGGCTTGATGCAGACGCTCGCACAGATCCCAACCCACCGACCCGAGGCCCTGCACGGCAACCGAAACGCCGTCGAGCGTCTTGCGTCCAAGCGCTGCTTGCACGGCCGCCTGCAGGCCGACGAACACGCCATACGCAGTACGCGGCGACGGGTTGCCACCGTAGACATCGTTATCGCGCGGGATGCCGCTCACGAAGCCGGTCTCACCCTGCACCGCGCGCATATCGTCGGCGGTCGTGCCGACGTCTTCCGCGGTGATGTAGATGCCCTCCAGCGATTGCACCAGCCGTCCGAACGCCTTGAACAATGCCGCGCGGTCGAGCACTTCCGGACGGCGCAGGATCACGGCCTTGCCGCCGCCGAACGGCAGATCGGCCAGCGCGTTCTTGAACGCCATGCCTTGCGACAGACGCAACGCGTCGTTGTACGCCTCGTGCTCGGACGCGTACTGCCAGAAGCGGCAACCGCCGAATGCAGGGCCGCGCGCCGTGCTGTAGACGGCAACGATAGCTTGCAGTCCGGAAGCGGCATCGGTAGCGAGCACGATGCGCTCGTGGGCGGGTTCACCGTGCAGTCCAAACAGGTTGCCGGCGGCAGTGGTCGTCAGTCGGTCCATCAGTATTCCTTCCTTGTGGGCGGAGAGTTCAGCATCCGCGCGAAGCGATGGCTTCGCGCCTGGCCGCATGCGGTCCGGATCGCGGTGGCATGCGGAGTACGGGCGAGGCGCGGGTATTCGTAATTTGAGCGCGCCTCAACGGCAAGAGTGTATGCGTCTAAATGTGGGGATTTCTTCTGTTTATCTGGCATGATGCGGGCCATGACAGAAGTAACACCTATTTTTATCTTCAATCAAAGACGAATCGTCTCCTCACGCGACGCGATGTGGGGGGGTACATCGGAGGACGACATGAAGCTCGACGCGATCGATCAGCGAATCCTGCGCGAACTGCGCAGCGACGGACGTCTGTCCAATGCCAAACTGGCCGAACGCGTCGGCCTGTCGGCCACGCCGTGCTGGAACCGGGTGCGGGCGCTGGAGGAGTCGGGCGTGATCGAAGGTTATGCGGCGCTGCTCAACCAGAAGGCGCTTGGGCTGCCCGATACGGTCATCATCGAAGTGACCCTCGAGAAGCACGACGAACGCACGCTGGAGCGCTTCGGCGAGGCGCTCGCGGACCTGCCGGAAGTAGTCGAAGCGTTTCTCGTGTCCGGCGAATACGACTATCTGATCAAGGTGGCGGTAGCAGGCACCGAAGGGTACGAGTCGTTCCTGCGACGCAAGCTCTACCGGTTGCCTGGCTTTCAGAACAGCCGCTCGATCTTTGCATTGCGCTGTCTCAAGCGCTCGATTTCGGTCGAGCCGTAAGAACAGCCGTACCAGGAGCCGCCCACAGTCGATTCCGATCTGGTGCACGCTGCACCAGGAAGCGGTAGGTGGTTTCCTCTACTTTGGGCGTTTCCAAAATCACGTTTTCTTTCGGCGTGATATAAGCGCGATACCGTTTCGACCGTGCCGGTAACCATGGACAACCATGCACGGCTGGCATTTTGTAATCCAATCAGCCGGTTACATCATGCCAAGCCTGACACCGGATGGATGGACGGAATCGAGCCATGTTTTTTGGCATGCCTTCTGCTTAGGCTGCCGTCGCCTCAAACCAGCGTGCCGCCGACACAATCGGCATCGCGCGCTGATGGGACTTTCGATAACGAATGTTGCGCGTCAACGGCAAAACGCTTGCCGGACAACGCACATGACTGCTGGTGCACGGCTCGTGCGCCAATGTGCAAGTCGCCCATGGTTGTGGCTACAACGACAGGAAGAATCGTAAGTGAAACGTATGCAAGTGATATTGGCCGCCAGACGGCGGCACCGCCAGTCTTCCGACACCCCATTCCTCATCCGATGTCCACGCCCGCACATGGGCCGGGACGTCTTGTCGCGCGGCCTCTTCGGCTAAGCCTCGTCGTGCTGCGACATCACGCTTTGCTCTGCGCCCCTTGCCGCCTTGATGCGCGGGGCGGGGACTTCTCTTGAACCTCCTTCTTCTTCGAAACAGCCTATGAAACTGTCGCAATCCCTTACTGCGGTGCTCTCAGCGATCACGCTCACTTTTGCCGGCGCAGCTTCGGCGGTCACAGTGCCACCGGGCACCACGCTCGCCGCCAAGCAGGAGCTAACGCGTCAGGTGCCAGCCGAAGTCGAGTCGCTTGACCCAGCGCATATCGAATCGTGGACAGGCGACACCATCGGGCTCGACCTGTTCGAAGGCCTCACCCGTATCGGCGCCTCCGGCGCAGTCGTGCCGGGCGTCGCAGAGTCGTGGACGCGTACTGCGCCCGACACCTGGGTGTTCAAGCTGCGTCATGACGCGAAATGGAGCAATGGCGATCCGGTCACTGCGACAGACTTCATCTACGCATGGCAGCGTGTGCTCGATCCGAAGACGGGCTCGAAATATACGATCCTGCCAGAGTTCATCAAGAACGCAAAAGCGATCCTCGCCGGCAAGGCGCCGCTTACGTCGCTGGCCGCACGAGCCGTCGACCCGTACACGCTTGAGGTCAAGACCGAAGTCCCGGTCGCTTTCTTCACCGAACTGACCGCCATGCCGGCCATGGCACCCGTGAACAAAGCAACGGTGGATAAATTCGGGGATAGCTGGACGCGCCCTGGCAACATGGTGAGCAACGGTCCGTACACGCTGAGTGACTGGGAGCCGAACAACCGCATCGTGATCGTCAAGAACGCCAAATACTGGAACGCGCCGCAAGTGGTGATCTCGAAGGTCACCTACGTGCCGGTGGAAAGCGACGAAACAGCGATGCGCATGTATCAGTCCGGCCAGATCGATTACACGTATTCGATCCCTTCGGGTGTTTATGCCCAGGTCAGCAAGCAGTTCGGCAAGGAACTGCAGACCGGTCTACAGCTCGCAACCTACTTCTACAGCCTGAACAACAGCGACCCGGCATTCCACGACCCGCGCGTGCGACTGGCGCTTTCGATGGTGATCGACCGCGACCTGCTCACCTCGAAACTCACTCAGGCGGGCGAAGTGCCGATGTACGGCCTGATCTCCAAAGGCACCAAGGGCTCTGCTGTCTACACACCTGACTGGGCAAGCTGGCCGATGGCCAAGCGCGTCGACTACGCGCGCGGCCTGCTGAAGGCAGCGGGCTATTCGGATGCGAAGCCGCTGACCTTCACCCTGACCTACAACACCAGCGATCTCCACAAGAAGGTGGCGCTCTTCTCCACCTCCGAATGGCGCACCAAGCTCGGCGTGAACGCAAAGCTGGAGAACGTCGAATACAAGGTGCTGCTGAGCGAACGCCATGCCGGCAAGGTGCAGGCCTCGCGCGATGGCTGGTTCGTCGACTATAACGACGCGATGTCGTACTTCGATCAGTTGCGTTGCAACGACGTGCAGAACGACCAGCAGTTCTGCGACCCGAAGGTCGACGCACTCATCGATCAGGGCAACATGCAACTCGACGACCAGAAGCGCACCGCCCTGCTCACACAGGCGCACAATCTGGCCATGAGCCAAACGCCGCTGATCCCGCTGTTCCAGTACTCGGCAGACCGGCTCGTGAAGCCGTACGTGGGCGGCTACCTGCCGACCAACTATGTGGATCAGCGTGCCTCGCAGGACATGTACCTGCTGGCGCACTAAGCCCCGCTCACTGACCACTGACCACCGACTGTTGAAGTAACGGAATCCGCCATGCTCGCCTACGCGCTGCGCCGCACCCTATGGGTCATTCCAACCGTTCTTGCCGTGATTACGGTGTGCTATCTGATGTTGCACGCGACGCCCGGCGGACCGTTCGACACCGAAAAGCACCTGTCCGCGGCCACCCTCGCGAACCTCAATGCAAAGTATCACCTCGACCAGCCGCTCTGGAAGCAGTACCTCCTGTATCTGAACGCGCTGCTGCATGGCGACCTCGGGCCATCGGTGCGCTACGTCGACTGGTCCGTTAATGATCTGGTCAGCAAGGCGCTGCCGGTCAGTCTCGGCGTGGGTGGCCTCTCGGTGCCGATCGCGCTCGTGATCGGCGTGTTGCTCGGCACAGCGGCCGCGGTGCGCCGCGACGGCATCACCGATCGCATCGTGATGCTGCTGGGTAACGTCGGCAACGTGATTCCACCGTTCGTGCTCGGCCCCGTGCTGGTGTGGGTATTCGCGATCCTGCTCAGGCGCTCGGATGGCCACGGCTGGCTGCCCGCCGGCGGCTGGGGCGACGGCGGCTGGCGCTATCGGGTACTGCCGATGGCGCTGCTTGTAATCATCAACGTTTCGTCGATTGCGCGGGTCATGCGCGGCAGCATGATCGAAGTGCTGTCGGGCAACTTCATCCGCACCGCGCGTGCGAAAGGCATGCCCGGTCACGTGATCGTCCTGCGGCATGCGCTCAAGCCCGCCTTGATGCCGGTGGTGTCGCTGCTCGGTTCGATCTGCATCTCGTCGATTACCGCCGCCGTGGTCACGGAGTCGGTGTTCGCGCTGCCTGGCCTCGGGCAACTGGTGGTGGACGGCGCCATCAATCGCGATTACACGCTCGTGCTCGGACTCGTGGTGCTCACGACCGTGGCGGCCGTCGTGTTCAACCTGCTCGTCGATCTGGCGTACGCGTGGCTCGACCCGCGCATCCGCTACTGAGATCCCCTGAACGGATCCCGCCTTGATCATCGAACTTCGCTTGAGACAGATAGAGACACCATGAACACCTCCCCTACCACTGCTGCGACTACGGCTACCGCCGCCCCGCGGCGCTCGCGCAGTCCGCTTGAGCTTGCCTTCAGGCAGTTTCTGCGCAACCGCGCTGCGCTTGCCAGCCTCGTGATCCTTGGGATCATCATCATTGCCTGTTTCGTGGGTCCCCTGCTCCTCTCCAACGATCCCGCCGCCAGCGACTGGAGCGC
>Ga0302316_10001038_pt1 | contig 22930 bp, 20 predicted proteins | sample III_Palsa_N3_2_FD_200456 | JGI IMG/M metagenome (GOLD analysis project Ga0302316, IMG submission 200456) | Peat permafrost microbial communities from Stordalen Mire near Abisko, Sweden - III_Palsa_N3_2 | ecosystem: Environmental > Terrestrial > Soil > Palsa > Peat permafrost | place: Sweden...
AGAAAGCAATCAAGTCTGGACTAGCTCGATAGGCTGAATAGAATTTTTCTATACCTGTTGCAGAATAGAAATCTTCTATTTGGGCTAATATGATCGAAATGACCTTTCCCGAAGCAGGGAATGGCCTGCTCGTTTCAAAATGCACTATTCGTTCGTCGCGCGGGTAGCTGAGCACGCCATTATCTTGTAAACAAAACCACTTGTGGAGAGAACAACTTGGACTTCGATTGGCTGGCCACATTCCTTGAAGTCGCGCGGCAGAAGAGCTTTTCGCGCGCTGGAGAAAAGCTGCATCTGACCCAGCCGTCGATCTCGGCGCAGATCCGGGCGTTAGAATCGCACCTGGGACATCGCCTGCTGAACCGCGGCGGTGGCAAAGTGACCCTGACCGCTGCAGGACGCGTCTTCCAGCCGTTTGCCGAGCAGTCGCTGTCCCAGTTGCGGCACATACACCTCACGTTGGCGGACATGGAGCGGATGCCGCGCGGCACGCTCACCGTGAGCGCCAACGATTCGACGGCGCTCTATGTCCTGCCACTGCTCATCAGCAAGTTCAAGAAGCAGTATCCCCGGGTGGCGCTGAACATTGTGCGAGCGGAGCGCACGAAGACCCTCGAACTAGTGCTGGAACGTGAGGTCGAGTTTGGCATCGTCTCCCTTCCGGTCAAGGATGCAAGGCTCCATGTGGATACCATTCACAAGGACAACCTTGTGCTGGTGGTCCCGGCGGGCCATCCGCTGACTGAGCTTGAAACCGTGACGTTGCCGCAGGTTGCAAAGTATGGCTTCCTTCTGCCCAATCGTGGCAGACGCAGGGAATTACTGGACTACATGTTCGAGCAGCACAAACTCACGCAGCGTATCACCATGGAACTCGATTCGAGCGAGTTACTGAAGCGGCTTATCCTTTCGGGTCTGGGTGTGGGCTTCTTACCGCGGATCAACGTCGTCAACGAGGTGAGGCAAGGGGTCTTGCAGACAGTTGATATCGAGGGGGTCGATCTCCCCAGGCATCTCGCGCTGATCAATCGTCAGGATGCCACGCTCACACGCGCCGGCAACGCGTTCTTCACCTTTGCGACGGGCCGGGCCCGCGGGGCACTGATGAAAGAGACAGTCGCGCTGAGTTCCGCGGCGGAGCTTGAAGAGTTCTAGGGAAACTCGTCAGCTTTCCTCCATCCGTGCTTTTTTCACACTGATAACGAGGGCCGGTCCCCCTGTCATAAGTGACAGTTGGCACTCATCCGATCCCGGTGATGTACTATCCGCGTGCGCTGAAACGCAAGAGGTATTCAGGCATGACCGGCAGGGCCACGCGCGCCTAAGAATACACCTGGTCGTGCCGTTACCTACTCACGAGGAAATTCAAAATGGTCTTGCCGAGCTTTCCCAATGTCGACTTGTTTTCCGCGGGTGTCAACGCCCTGAACGGCGCGGTCGTCGCCCAGAATCGATCACACAATCGCGGTTATACAGCCGCCGGCATTGTCATCATGGGCTTCTTCGGCGGCATCGGCGGAGGCGTGTCCCGCGACATACTGCTCAATCAAATTCCGTCGCCACTCAAAGATTGGAGATATTTCTTCGTGTGCGCCTTGATGGGGTTGCTCGGGATGGCGATTTATCACTTCATCCCCGCGACCGAGGAGACGTTCCACGCCAGGCTGCGGCAATACCTCAAGTCTTTCTCTCTACCGTGGTTCGCGATCCTGGGCGCCCATAAGGCGATCGACCAGGGGCTTGGATTGTGGGGCGCGATCCTTGTCGGTCTGATTGCGACCACCGCGGGTGGGGTGCTGATCGATCTCTTTTCCAGACTCACCCCCGTCATCGTGAGGGCCGACAACCAGCACGCCACGACGGCGGTGCTGGCGAGTACGGTGTACGTTTTACTCGCGCAGCATTTCAAGGACTCCAACGACTTTTTCCCGATCACCCTGGTTTCCGTAGCGGTTGCATTCACCTTCCGCGTCGTCGCTGTCCGAGAGCACTGGGGGTCGATCATGCCGTATTGTCCCCCCGGCCCTGAAGACACAGGGGTCGTGCCACCCGTAGCGCCACCTCCAACTGCGTGACTGAACGAGCGTGCCGCCAAAGAGAACGCTCCCTCTGGGGAGCGTTCTTAGTTAACCGTTGCGCGTTAGCTCCGAGGAACCAATGCTTTACCATCGGGTGGCGGGGGCGAAGGAGCTTTGCGATGGGATTGAGAACCGGTAAGGGCCCGTGGAGAACGCAGCCGCGAAAGCTGGCTGCAATGCTGCTCTTCTTCCTATGCGCACATGTGTTTGCTCAGCTATCTAGCCCAGCGACACCGGCGATAACAAGCACGCACTCCGAGACACAAGTCGATCCGTTTGGCCGCACAACCCCCCGAGGCACCGTCGCTGCGTTCATTCGAGCAAGCCAGCGCGGAGATTTTGCCGGCGCCACGCGGTTCCTCCAGCTGCCGCCCTCGCAATCAGCTCATGCAGAACTAGTGGCTCGCGAGCTCAAAGAGCTGATGGACCGTTACTACGATCATTCGATCGAAAGCATCAGTGATAAGCCCACAGGGGACGTGAATGATGGGCTCCCTTTGGATCGCGAAAACGTGGGGACGCTGAAGATCGCGTCGCAGAAGCTGGACCTCCTTCTCATCCACGTCAACAATCCGGAGGACGGCCAGATCTGGCTGATTTCGTCAGATACCCTTGCCCAGGTCCCAGAGATGTACGACCTGATGGAAGAGACGTGGGTCAACCGGCTGATGCCGCCAGTTCTGGTCGAGCACGCGTTTCTGGGGTATTCCGCGGCGCAATGGATCGTCTGGGCGGCATCGATCCTTTTTCCCCTTCTGCTGATGTGGTTAATTTGGCGACTCTGTCTCGCCGCGATTGAGCGAACAGCCATCAATGCCGTCGTCAAAGTACGCCTGCAACGATGGATCAGCGAAATTCGGCGGCCTGCAACCTTTCTCGTATTGCTCATCGTTCATTTGCTCACGGTGCGCACGCTCGGCTTCTCGCTTAGCTTCAGGTTGGCGTACACGCAAGCGGGAAACGTTCTCGTCCTCGTCGCGCTGACATGGCTCATCCGTCGCGTATTGAAGCTGCTCTTTGAGCGGGCGGGGACGGTTGCGTGGATTCAGGGGGAGACAAACAGAAAATCGCTGATCCTGCTGGGCGAGCGGTTGATGAACGTCTTCATCGTTGTGCTGGCGATCTTCGCGATCCTAACGGTACTGGGTGTTGACACAAAGACCGCGCTGGCCGGTGTCGGGATTGGCGGCGTCGCGGTCGCTCTCGGCGCGCAAAAGTCGATCGAGAATATACTCGGCGGGATTTTCCTGCTCATGGACAACGCCCTGGCCGTCGGCGACCGGTGTTCCATTTCCAACCGGCTTGGGTACATTGAGGACATCACCCTGCGCTCGGTGAAGCTGCGTACGGACGATCAGAGCCTGCTGTCGGTTCCAGCTGGAGCGCTTGCGCAGTCGAACATCGAGAACTTCGCGACGCGCAAGAAAACATTGATGGAGACGAAGGTGCGGCTTCGTTATGGAGCAACTGCGCAACTCCGCGACGTGCTTTCTAAAATCCAGGACCTCGCGGCCCATCATCGGCGAGTGGAGCAAGACACCAAACGTATTCGTCTGATTGATTTTGCGGAACGAGGCATGGAGATCGAGATTCATCTCTACGTCTTGACCGCAGACACGTTAACCTTCTACGAGATCCGCGAAAAGCTGCTGCTGCAAGTTGCGGAGATCGTCGAGACTTCGGGCAGCGGCTTCGCAGGGCCAACAGAGTTCGTCTACCTCGACGGACATGCAAGCGACGGAGTGAAAGACGGCGTTGCCGGTGGTGGCGATACCCGGCAACGCAATCCAGCCGAAGGATGACGTCCACGCGCGCTTTACAGCGTCAGGGATGAGCTCAAACTGAAGTGGACGATTGTCTCGGACGGCAGCGTGATGTCGCGGTTGGTGGTAGCTGCGCCGACCGTTCCCGCGCCCGCACCGATGAGGCCGCCGATGAGCGCGCCTTTGCCGCCACCTGCAATCCCGCCGATCAACGCTCCTCCGCCCGTTCCTCCGCCAACCATGGCAGCCGTTCGCTTTCCTTTACCCGTCGAGGTCTGAGCGTAGGTTGCGGTGCGAATGGAGTAAGTCTGACCGTTGAGCCGAATGGTGTTCAACCGCAGACTGAGCGTTGCTCCGCCCTTGAAACGTCCCGAGGCGTGGGCCTCGGTCACGGTACCGCCAGCCCGCGTGCCGGCGGGGATCGCCGTCACACCCTTAACCACCACGGGGGATGAGAATGTGGCCTCGAAACTCTGGCCGTCCATGCTGATCTTCGATCCCACCGCCTGCACTAGTCTGACCCGAAGAGTCGTGCCAGCTGGAACAACGACAGGGGCGGGAGGTGGCGGCGGCTCGGCAGCGACTGGCTCTGCCGGAGCGGCGGCTTCAGTCGACGGAGCCTCGGGGGAACCGGGCGACGGCTGGGTATTGGGCGCGGAGCCTGAGGGCGAGGCTGGAGACGGAGAGCCGGGGGCTGGTGCGGGTGCATTCGGGGAGGTCTGCGAGGTGCTCGTGTCAGTCGAAGCTGGCCCCGACGATGTGCTTTTGCACCCCGTGCACCAAACCACAAAACTCAGCAGCAATGTTGACGTAAGTACGATCCTGGTTCGCATCGAAACCTCTTTTCGGTTGAGTGTATGAGGCCTGACAGTATGGAATACCGTCAGGTTTGACTGCTTGGATGAGACTCTGCCTTCCCGCGATACATAATACTCCCGGCTATCTCGAAGCATGGTTGCTACGTGCAGCCCGTGAGCATGCCGCGCCAAAGAGCGGACAACTTTACTATCGACCCAGGGACTCAGAGAGGATGATGAGATTTCGCGGCTCGACGCGAATGAGTCCGGCTCGCGGGGATTCAATGTCCGCGATCAACAGGAAAGATATGGAAACGAACAGCGGAAGAATCAACGAGAGCAGCTTTTCTTGTGCTGGCCGACGCGCGGTATAACCGACCATCAGGTTGCAGCCGATGCCGATCGCTAGCAAGAGCATCCAGGCGGGCACGGGAATGTGGTCATCCCAGGCAAATTGCGTATAGCCCTGCGTGTTGATAACGTCATTCATGCCAGACGCGGCGAGGGCAACCACCGGCGTGGGTGTCAAGCTGGCCGGCTTTCGGACCGCGGACCACAGAGCCGTCTGAGTCTGCCCCGTTTCCGCAATATTTTGCTCAAGCTTGGGCCCATCAGCGGCTTCGTAAAACGCAATCCGTTGATCGAGATAGGTGCGCAATAGTTGATGCACCTGGTCAGCGTCCACAGCAGGCAGCAGGTCCGCTCTCAGATATTCCGTGCCGATTGCGTTGGCCTCCTCCTCTTCAAAGTTCTTGCGCTGGTCGAAGCGAGTTACAGCCATGGAGAAGGTGAACCCGATGATGAGCCCGAGCAACGTAAGCGCTGCCGTGAGGACTACATCAAAATCCGTACGGGCTTCGTCGCGCAAGGGACGCCGCTTGCGAATGGCCGCGCCTAACCTCTCGGCGAGCCAGAGCAGGATAAGCGATAAGAAGAAGAGGAAAATCGGAGAAGTCATTTCTCAGGATGTCCTTTAGGGCGCGATGGCGCTTAGTCTGGGTTGCAATCGCCCGGTACGGGGAGCTTCGAGAGTGCAATGCCGTGCTGCATGACGGATGAAGAAGAAAGCATAGCAGGTCAAGCGCTCCGAGAGCCTTCGGCGGAACTTGGCCGAAACCATGGCCGATCGACTGACAGCCTACAGACTGCGGAGGATTTCTTCCTTGGTCAAGGGCGGCCCGAGGAAGGTCATGCCGTACTTCTCAAAGCTCGCCTTGATCTGTTCAGGCGTAGCAGGCTCGTGGTCGTCGGGCTGCGGGTCCCACGAGAGGTCCATGGTGCCCGCCGGTGTGTAGAGGTGGATGGCACCGCAGGAAGGCAAGTCGGTGAGGCTCCAGCGATGCGGAACTTTTATGGGCAGGAGCAGAGAGTCGCCAGGTTTTAGCCGCATGCGCATTGGTGCGGTTCGAGGAGGACTATTGAAGCTGGGCCGTGCGAAGAAAATCGAAGCTTCCACCTGGATCGAGCGTCACGTTCGTCAGTCGCACGGAATGGATCACGATGTTGTCTGGATACCAGAGTGGGATCGTAGGAAGATCGGCGGCCAGGATCTGCTGAATCTGTAAGTAATCCCGTAGTCGAGTGGCGTCATCGGTGCTGGAGGTCGCACCTTGCAGCAGTAGATCGACGCGCGAGTTCGCGTAATGGCCGCGGTTTGCGCCCTTGGGCGGAAACGACTCCGAGGCATAGCAATAGTGGAAGATGTCGGGGTCTTCGTTGGAACCGATCCAGCGCAGCAGGTACATCTGAAACGCCCCCTTGGTGATGTCCGAGTAGAACGTACCAAATTCGGTCGAGCGTAACGAAAGCGCAATGCCGACATCGCGCAACTCGGCCTGCATGGCCTGGGCTTCCAGTCGCGTCGTCTCGTCTGTCGACGTTTTCATGGTGAGGTGAAGACGTACGCCGTGCCTGTCGCGCTTGAGACCTGCGGCATCGAGTAACTGGATCGCGCGCGCCGCGTCGTGCGGATATTGCGCGAGGTCGGCGTCGGTCGCGGCCGCCCAGTGGCCGCGCGGAAGCAGCGTGTCCGCGAGCTGCGCATGGCCACGCCAGAGTGCGGCGACCAGCGAAGGACGGTCAATCGCCAAAGCAATCGCCTGGCGCACGCGCGGATCGCGAAGCGCGGGATCCTGCACGTTGAAGTTGAGGTAGTCGACGCGCGCGCCGGGGCCTGTGGACACGCGAAGATTTCGCTCGCCGGCTAAAGCATGGACCATGTCCATCGTGAGAACGTTGCTCTCGACGTCGGCGGATCCCTTCTTCATCTCAAGCGCGGCGGTAATGGTGTCGGGCACAACCTGGAAGCGCACATGCTCAATGGTTGCGCTCGGACCTCCCGCCCAGTAGGTGGGGTTGCGGTCGAGAAGCACCTCCTTGTCCTGCACCTGCGAGACGAATCGGAAGGGCCCCGAGCCCATAGGGTGCAGCCCTTCGTCGCGCGCCGCGCCAGCCTCGGCCACACCAAAGAGGCCGTCACTCAAGTTGAACAGCAAGCTGGGCTGCGGCGTGTTGGTGTGCACGATGACCGTGAGCGGGTCAGGTGTGTCGACCGCGGTGATGGCTTTGAACGCACCGTCCTTCGCCGTGATGATGGCTCCGTTGGTCATGCTGCGGATCGACCACGCAACATCCGCGGCGGTCAGCGGATGGCCATCGTGAAATCGCACCCCCGCGCGCAGATGGAAGACCCAGGTCAGCGGGTCGGGACGATCCCAGGAACTGGCCAGCCACGGCTGTAGATTGAAGTGCGCATCCTTGCGTACCAGCGGATCGTAGATCAGCGCGCCGATTCGCTCGGATTGCGAGTCCGTCCCTTGACGCACGTCAAGGTTATTGGGCGAGGACTCGATGAGGAACGTGAGGGTATGCGGGTCTTTCGCCGACGGCGAGCATGCAACGAGTGACAGCAGCGCACTGAGCAAGAGCATGCTGCCGAGCCGACGTCTCACGCGTACGTCACCTTGCCGAGGATGACGGAGCGGCTCGCTCCCGTAGCGCTAGGGATGTTGCCGGGAAGCCCATGCCAGGTGAGCCATCCCATCAGCGCGAACGCCGCAGCCTCCTTGGCCTCTACGGGCAGCCCCGCGCTCGCGGTTGTCGATACCTTAACGCCGAGTTGCGCAAAGCCTTCTGCCAGCATGCGCATGAGGGTGAGGTTTTTGGTCCCGCCGCCGGCCGCAATAAGCTCAGTAGCGCGCGCGAGCGGCGCATACTGCCCCAGGTGCGGCCAGCAAAAACACCGGTATGCGTCGAGGACGGTCGCGGCTGTAAGCGCCGTAGCCGTGGCGATCACGTCCTGCTTCGGAGCTTGCTTGCACAGCGCGAGCAGTTGGTGCGCAAAGGCCGGGCCGAACTCTTCGCGGCCGCAGGATTTCGGTACCGGTGTAGAGAAATACGGTGTGGTCAGCAGTCGATCGAGGACAGGCTGGATGATCTGCCCGCTGGCGGCGACGACCCCATTCTTGTCGAAGCGACGGTTGTAAAGCTGCTGCATGAGCAGGTCGATGAGGATGCTCGCCGGCCCCGTGTCGAACGCGAGAACGTCGGAGGAGGCGCAGCCCGCGGGAAGCGCGGTGACGTTGGCGATCCCGCCGAGGTTGAGCAGCACGCGACTCTTCGTTGCATGCCGAAAGAGGCAGAAGTCGAGCATCGAGACGAGCGGCGCGCCTTGGCCGCCGGCAGCGAGATCCGCAGGGCGAAAGTCGCTGATTACGGGAATGCGCAGGCTCTCAGCAAGCACCGCGGGTTCGCCGATCTGCGAAGTGCAGCGAATCGGCACGCCGAGAAATTTCGCCGCCACGGCCTGGTGATACAGCGTCTGACCATGCATGGTGGCGAGCTGCGGTTTCAGATTGAGTTCGCGCGAGGTGGTCGCGATGCACTCGGCATAAAGTTCCCCGAGCCGCCACGACAGTTGGCTGAGTTCGGCGGCGGTGGTCTGGTTGCCGCCCGCAACGCTGAGGATCGTCGCGCGCAGCTTCTTGTCATACGCAAACGCTCGGTGGCCAAGCAGTTTGAGCCGAGGCGCTCCGCCGGCCCGAAGCGCCGGCGAGATCCGGCACATCGCAACATCGACTCCATCAGCGGACGTTCCCGACATAACCCCGGCGACAAGCAGGGCCTTAGGCTGTGGCCTCATGCGCCCCCTTTGAGCTCGCGTTGCAGTTCGGCCAAAAGCTGCAGTGCCTCCCGCGGCGTCAAACCGTCAACGTCGACCTGCTCGATGCGGTCAACGATGCGCTGTGAAAGTGGTGTAAACATCGTCATCTGAACCTTCGCTTCACGAGATGGTGCTGACTCGCGGACCTGCTGCGTCTCGGCGCGTTCGTGAACCTTGAGCACCTCGCGTGCGCGGCCGATAACGGCGTTCGGTAGGCCGGCGAGCCGCGCGACCTCGATTCCATAGCTCTTGTTCGCGGCGCCCGGCTCGACGGTGTGGAGGAAGACGATGCCGCCGGAGTTCTCGCGCACCGTAACCCGCACATTGCGCAGGTGGGCAAGCCGGTCTGCCAGCAGCGTGAGCTCGTGATAGTGCGTCGCGAACAGCGTTCGGCAACCGATCGCGTCATGCAGATGCTCGACCGTCGCCCACGCGAGCGAGAGGCCGTCGTACGTAGCGGTGCCGCGGCCCATTTCGTCAAGCAGCACCAGCGAACGCGACGTCGCAGTGTTAAGAATTGCGGCCGTCTCGGTCATCTCGACCATGAACGTAGATCGGCCGCGCGCCACGTTATCCGCCGCGCCAATGCGCGTGTAGATGCGATCAACCAATCCCAGCCGCATGCTCTCTGCCGGCACAAAGCATCCGCACTGCGCCATGATGACCAGTAGCGCGGCTTGCCGAAGATACGTACTTTTGCCCCCCATGTTGGGGCCGGTGATCAGCAGCAGGGAAGGCTTCGTGCCCGCCGTGTCGCCTGCGCACAGATGCAGCGAGTTGGGAATGAAGCGGCCAGCGCCCAGGTCTTCCAGCCGACGCTCGATGACTGGGTGACGCCCGGCGTGGAATTCGAGCAACCCGCGGTCGTCAATCTGCGGACGAACCCATCCGCGTAACGTCGCAAGATGCGCGAAGCAGCCGAGCAGATCGATGCGCGCGATCACTCGCGAGGTTTCGCGAATGCGCGCGGCATTATCGAGAAGCTGACGCCGCAGTTCCGCAAAGATGCGCCGCTCAATCTCCCCACAGCGCTCTTGCGCAGTCAGGATCTTCACCTCCAGCTCTTTCAGTTCAGGAGTCGTGAAGCGCTCGGCGTTCACCAGCGTCTGCTTCCGCTCATAGTCGGCGGGCACAGCCTTCGCATTCGCCTTGGTGACTTCGAGGTAGTAGCCGAAGACGGAGTTGAAGCGCACCTTGAGCGAGCCAATGCCGGTACGCTCGCGCTCGCGCTCCTCGATCGACGCAATGCGCTGGCGACCGTTCGTCGAAAGGTTGCGAACCGCGTCCAGATCCTCGTCGACGCCTTCGCGGATCGCACCCCCATCAGACAGCGCGGCCGGCGGCTCGTCAACCAGCGTCCGCCCGATCAGCTCGTTCAGGTCGTCAAGCGTATCGAGACCCGTAGCGAGCTCTGCCCAGCGGCTCTCGGAATTCATCACAACAAATTCCCCAACGGCCGCGCGCAGGCCAGGCAGTCGCGCAAGCGTCTTGCCCAGAGCCACCACCTCGCGCGGCCCCGCAGTCTCGAGTGACACGCGCCCCAGCAACCGCTCGAGGTCGAGGATGCCGTCCATGGAGCGCCGCAAACCCTCGCGGTGACGCAGCCCGGCGACGGCTTCCGCAACCGCATCGAGCCGCGCATTGATCGCATCGACCGACTGCATCGGCCGCAGCAGTTGAGCGCGCAGCAGGCGCTTGCCCATTGGCGTGCAGCAAGCGTCGAGCGTCCAGAAGAGCGTAGTCTGCGGGCCTTCGCTCGAAAACAGCGGCTCCACCAGCTCAAGATTCCTCACACTAACGGCGTCCAACTCCAGTGCGTCGTTGCGCTCGTAATACCGCAGCGTGTCGAGATGCGCCAGCGCCCCTTGCTTGGTCGCGAGAAGGTAATGCACGATCGCCCCCGCAGCGACTGCAGCCGCGTGATGATGTCCCAGCCCCATCCCATCCAGCGAGTGCACGCGCAATTGCTGGCGCAGCAGCGGCAGGGCATAGTCCTCGGTGAACGCCCAGTCTTCCACCTCGGTGCGCGCCCCGGAGATGTCGAGCTGCGCAGGCGCCTCACCCGATTCCTTCGCCTCCGCGCCCGTCTCGCGCAGCACCCCCTGGCGAACGCTCTGCGACGTGCTGCCAAAACCGGCGCTCCCGCGAGCGTACAAAACTTCCGCAGGCCGCATGCGCGAAAGCTCATCCAACGCCAGCGCCCACGCCGACGGCCCGGAAAATTCGGTAGCCCGGAAGTCGCCCGTAGAGAGATCGAGCGCGGCAACCCCCACTGCCGCAGCCCCCCCACCGCCCGCAGCCGAAATGCTCGCAAGCCATTGGCTCTCGCTGGCGTCGAGCGCCGCATCGACCGCTGTTCCCGGCGTCAGTACGCGCGTCACCTCGCGCCGGACGATCATCTTCGTCGCCTTGGGATCCTCCATCTGCTCGCACAGCGCCACGCGGTACCCCTTGCGCAGCAAGCGTTGCAGATAGGTGCCGGCGGAGTGGTACGGAACCCCGCACATGGGCACTGACTTCGTTTTGTCGCGCGACGTAAGGGTGAGTTGCAGCTCGCGCGAGGCGATCAGCGCGTCCTCGTAGAAGAGTTCGTAAAAGTCGCCCAGCCGAAAGAACAGCAGCGCGTCCGGATGCGCGTCCTTCGCCGCACGATACTGCCGCATGACCGGCGTGAGGTCGCGTTCCGTGGCAGCAGCGAGGTTTTCGGTGGAAAGGCTCATGCACTCGTATCTGAACGCCCAGAATATCGCAGACGCCTGTGCCACCCGTTTGGCGAAATCCCCTGCTGCCCCTAGACTGGCAGGATGATCGAGATTCCCATGTCTGAAGCGCAGTTCGCCGCCGCCACCCAACGTCTGCGTGCCAATGGTATTGAACTGGCTGGAACCACCGGGACCCTGAGCAAAGATGGCGTGACCGCAAAGTATGTTTACGGTGAGGGAAAGCTGGCCGTTGAGATCTTGGATCGCCCATTTATGCTGCCTATTTCGCTGATCGAGGGCAAGCTTCAGTCGTATCTCGAGCAATCGGTAGCGTACGACTCCTCCAAATCCTGATAAATGTGAAGTTTTCGATAGCCTCCGAGCCCGGATCGGTGTAAATTTATTTTCGCCTCACCGAGCGAGAACGAAAGGAACGTCTATGTTTAGCCAGCAGAATACGTTTTCTCCAAAGTTAGTTACTACCAATAAGGATTGGCGGCGCAAGAGCAGGGCAGCAAATGTCAGCCCGCGCAAGGTCCTTCGGCTGGCTATTGTTCTGATGATGTCCTTTCTGTGCTGGATCGGTGTCGGCTGCTTTGCGTTCGAGGTAGTTCAGCTGGCAGCGCGCTGAGGCGGTTGGAGTTCCGGTCTGTGAGCGTGGTCACAAACTGACCGGGCAATGCAGATATACTGGATTTTCGCGCATATCCAGCGTGCGAAGCCCAACGTATGACCCTGCTCTGGCTCCGACTTGCGGTGATTCTCTACGGCGTTGCCGCCCTCGCGGTACTGCCCGCCGCCCTCTATAACCGCCCACGCTGGCGGCATATCGCCATCCCCGCAGCGTTCATGGGCGCCTTCTTCCACTTTGTCTCCATCGCCGAGACCCTCTACGCCGCCCACCGCGCCCTCCCCGTCGATACTCACGAAACCCTCTCCATGCTCGGCCTGCTGCTGGTTTTAGGCTTCCTGATCCTCGCAGCACGCTACCGCACCGTCTCCTTTGGAATCTTTCTCCTCCCCATTGCAGTCCTGCTGGCCATCGTTCCAGCCTTCCATCCCGGCCACGAGCAGATCGCCTATCCGCTGGTCCGGACGGGCTGGATCCTGCTCCACATCGCGCTCCTGCTCGCGGCCTACGCGGCCATGTTCCTCTCGCTCATCGCCAGCCTGCTCTACCTCATCCAGGAACGCCGCCTGAAGGAGAAGCGCGCCGAGTCCAAGCGCGGATGGCTTCCCCCGCTCGAGACCCTCGACCAGATCGGCGTCAACTCCCTTCGCTTTGGCCTCCCCTGCATGACCGCCGGCCTCCTGATTGGCTCCGTACTCGCCCTCCAATCCATTGGCCCCGCCTTCTTCGCCGACCCCAAGGTGCTGCTCTCCATCGCAATGTGGATTGCCTACATCCTGATGATCTACATCCGCAGCAACAGCGGCCTGCGCGGACGCCGAGCGGTTTACCTCTCAAGCTTCGTTTTCCTCGTGATGGTCGCAGTCTGGGCGGCGAACTCACTCTCGGCCGTGCATAGGTTCAAGACGCCATGAGCGACCTCCGCATCCAGGCCGGCGAACACTCGGCACCGCAGACATCCCCGCACGGCGCAAAGCTGCTGCTCCTCGGCGTAAACCACACCACCGCCCCCATCGCCGTCCGCGAGCGCCTCGCCATCCCCGGCCACCGCCTCGCCGACGCCACCCGCACCCTCGCCGATCAGCCCGGCATACGCGAGGCCCTGATCCTCTCCACCTGCAACCGCGTCGAGATCCTCACCGTGCAGGATGGCGTAGACCAGGAAACTGCCGAGCTCCGCGCCGGCCTCCAGGCGCCCACGCTCAACGTGATCAAGTTCCTGCACGATTACCTGCAGATCCGCGAGACCGACCTCCAGCCGCACGTGTACGAGTACCGCGAGCGCGACGCCATCCGTCATCTGTTCCGCGTCGCCAGTTCGCTCGACTCCATGGTCGTGGGCGAACCGCAGATCCTCGGCCAGGTAAAGCAGTCGTGGACGGTAGGCCGCGAAGTTGGCGCCGTCAAGACAATGCTCGACCCTCTCCTGCAGCGCGCCTTCTCCGTCGCCAAGAAGGTCCGCACCGAGACGCAAATCGGCAACACGACAGTCTCCGTCGCCTCGGTCGCCGCCGAACTCGCGCGCAAGATCTTCGGCTCCCTCGCCGGCAAGACAGTCCTCCTCGTAGGCGCGGGCAAGATGAGCGACCTCACCGCCCGGCACCTCATCCATCAGGGCGCAACCACGCTGCTGGTCTGCAACCGCACCGAGGCCAGGGCGCAGGCCATTGCCGATGCGCTCCGCACCCCCGCCATTACCACCGGCGTCATTCCCCTCGACCAGCTTCACGAACAAGCTCACCGCGCCGACATCGTAATCACCAGCACGGGTGCCGGCCAAATCTTCACGCCGGAGAGCGCGCGGGCCGTATTGCAGCGCCGCAAAAATCGGCCAGTCTTCTTCATCGACATCGCCGTGCCGCGCGACGTCGCGCCCGAGGTCAACAAGGTCGACGGCTGCTTCGTCTATGACATCGACGACCTCCAGCAAGTGGCGATCCAAAATAAAGCCGTCCGCAATCGCGAGGCCGAGGCAGCCGAATCCATCGTCACCCGCGAGGTCGCCCGCTACACCGACCGCATCTCCCAGGCCCCAGTCACCGAATCCATCAAGGAGCTCTTGATGGGCGCAGAAGAGGTGCGGCACCAGGAGATGGCCCGCATCATCCATCAGCTGTCACGAGATCCCCTCACGCCCGAGCAACTGGCTGCTGTCGACCGCCTGACCAAGTCCCTCACCGGTAAACTGCTGCATCCGCAGATCGCCGCGTTGCGCGACACGGCCTCCGAACCGGAGTCAGACGACTAGCCCTTGGCTGCGTCTAATCCATATGTCCGGTTGCTGCGATTACCCGGCAAAATCCGGCACGCGACGCGGAGTTCTGCATCGATGAACTCGCCTCAAAGCGCTTGTTGACACCATCAATCCTTCACGCTCCTGAGGTAAACTTAAAAGGTTGGGGTGAAGTGGGCCGTGCATCAAACCAAGGGCGTAATCGCCAGGAGAGCAGCTGAATGAGTCCCATAGCGCCATTGCGGCCCGGCCGCCAATCGCGCCTTCGATTAGCCTATGTGCTCGCCGTGCTGCTACCCGTTCTTGGAACGGTCCTGACCCAGCACATGGCATTCCTGCACGGCATACCGAACTCCACCAACCTGCTGGCGGTCGTCATCGTCGGCATCCTCGGCGGCCTTGTGCCTTCGCTGGTTGCCATTGCGGTCGCGGTCGTCACGCGCATCCTTTACCTCGCCATCATCCCCGACCACACGTTTACCTTCTCCTACGAATTTCTGCATGTCCTGATCATGCTGGCAGCCGCATTCGTGGTCTGGTTCATGAGCCGCAACCGGCGGCGTTCGGAAGAGAAGCTCGAATCAACGCTGCTGGCCTTGCAGGAGCGCACCGATGACCTGGTCTCGTCGCTTAACAGCAGCCGTTGCGCCTGCTGGACCCTCGACCTCAATAGCGGCCGCAGCGAGCGCTGGTACAGCGGCAGTTATCAACTCTATGGACGCCCCTACAGCGAGCTCGAACAACTCTCCTCGCTCCAATCCCTCGTGCATCCAGAGGACGACGTCCGCCTCCGTGAGTTGATGCTGCGCATGCGCACCTCCTGGGAGCCGGTCGTCTTCGAGCATCGCGTCACCTGGCCCAACGGCGAAATTCATACCCTCGAAATGCGCGGCAATCGTGTAGCCGGTCGCGGCTGCGTGTGGCGCGGCGTCACCCTCGACATCACCGAGCGCAAGAAGACCGAAGCCGCCCTCCTTCGCGCCGAAAAACTCGCAGCCATGGGCCGGCTCGCCTCCACCGTCGCCCACGAGATCAACAATCCCCTCGAGTCGGTCACCAATCTGCTCTTCCTCGCGCAGTCCAGCCAGTCCCTCGATGCCGAGACGCAGATGTACCTCGCCACGGCCGAGCGCGAACTTGCCCGACTAAGCAACATCACGCGCCTCACCCTCGGCTTCGTTCGCACCAGCGCCAGCACCGACGAGACCGAGATGGCCGACGTAGTCGATGAAGTCCTATCGATCTTCAACCATCGTTTCGAAACCAAGGGCGTCCAGGTCGACCGCCAGTACGAGCCCGACGTCAGCATTACCATCGCTCCGCATGAGCTGCGTCAGATCGTCACCAACCTGATCGCCAACGCCGCCGACGCGGTAGGCCTTGAGCACGCACGCATCGGCATCCGCATTGCGCGCGAAGGCGAAAGGGCAGTGCTCGAGGTAGAAGATAACGGAGAAGGTATCGACCCCATCCACCTGCCGCGCATCTTTGAGGCCTTCTTCAGCACCAAGGAAGAAGTCGGCACCGGCATCGGTTTGTGGGTCACGCGCGAGCTGGTCGAGAAGAACGGCGGCCACATCTTCGCCGAAAGCAGCATCGAGCAGAAGCTGCCGTCCGGCGCAACTACCCAGTTCCGCATCGAGTTCCCGGTGACAGTCTAAGCCCCGTTCTTACGCTTGCGGAGAGCTTCCCGCGACCGGACCCGCCAGCCCCTTTGGCTTGCGCGTCAGCAGGAAAATCATCCCCGCCACGATCACCAGCGTAATCATCCCCGCGATCCCCAGGATCCGCACAATCGACACCGAATACTTGCCTACGGCCGGGCTGTAGTTGCAACAGTAAAGAATCAGCAGGTCAACCGGATTGCTGATCTTCTTCTCCCCCGCCTGCAGCAGCGCCATGCGCAAATCGCGCGCCGGGTAATCAATCCCGGAAAGATACCGAGCCATCCGCCCATCCGGCGTAGCAAACATGATCACGCTCGAATGCGCGAACTGGTCCATCTTGCCGTCCGGCCCGGGCACCCGCACATAATGAAATCCCGTAGCGCCCGTAATCGCATCAATGCTTGGCTGATCGGCAGTAAGAAAATGCACAGCATTAGCAGCAGCATTGCCCGTCCACCCGGCCTCGCTCAAAAACGTCTTCTTCTCCCCGACCGCATTCGCCGGCTTGTCCATCGTATCGATGCTGATCACCACCACCTCGTAATCCTGCCCCGGCTTCAACGTAGTCTGCGCAAGCCCCGTCGCGAGCCCATGCTGCACCTGCGGGCACATCATCGCGCACTGGTAATACACCTCGGCCATCACCACGGGTTTATCGCTGAACCAGCTGCTCAGCGGCCCCGTCCGCCCTGTCTCGTCAGTAAAGATCGCAGCCATCGGAAGCGGCTGACCAAGTCGCTGCTCAATCCCCGCATGCGCCAGATAGTCCGGCATCTGCTGCGCAGCCATCCCCATCGGCTTGTCCGCTTCATACCCCTGCGCGTGCAGCAGGGAAGCAAAGCCCGCCGCAACCACCACCAACGCCGCAACACTCCTCTGTCTCAACTTCAATCGCTTCACCGTTTCCTTACAACTCCATGATAAACGCGTGCTGTGACTCGAAGCACATGCGGCCGCCCACCCAAACCGCGTATCCTAGCGATGTGAATACCTACACCATCAGAATTGGATCGCGCGGCTCGCAGCTTGCCTTGTGGCAGGCCAACCATGTTGCCACCGAACTTCGCAGCCACGGCCACACCGTCGAGATCGAAGTCATCCGCACCGTCGGTGACCGTATGCAGGACCCAGGCTTCGTTACCCCCGCAACCTTCGAGGACGGTACACCGCTCGACGCCAAGGGCATCTTCATCAAAGAAATCGAAGACGCGCTCCTCGTCGGCCGCATCGACCTCGCCGTGCACTCCCTCAAAGATCTCCCCACCACCCTGCACGATCGCTTCACCCTCGCCGCCATCCCGCCCCGCGTCGACGCGCGCGATGCTTTCGTCTGCGAGAAATACTGGGGCCTGCACATGCTGCCCTCCGGCTCCACCATCGCCACCACCAGTCCACGCCGCCAGGCCATGATCCTCGCCCTCCGTCCCGACGTCCGCTTCGTCGAGATGCGCGGCAACATCGACACCCGCCTTCGCAAGTGGTCCGAAGGTCAGGCCGACGCCCTCGTCCTCGCCTGCGCCGGCCTCGACCGCCTCGGCCACACCGAGCATGTCCACCACCGCTTCTCCGTAGACGAACTCACTCCCGCGCCCGGCCAAGGCGCTCTCGGCCTCGAAACCCGCAGCGCCGAGCATCCCCTCGACACCGAAGATCCCGCGCGCGATCCCTTCATCTACAACGCCGTCCGCGCTCTCAATGATCCCGACGCCGAATACGCAACCCAAGCCGAGCGCACCGTCCTCAACGCCCTCGGCGGCGGCTGCCAGCTTCCTCTCGGCGCCTATTGCCATCGCGCCGACGACACCTGGCACCTCCACGCAATGGTCGTCTCCCGCGATGGCGAGCAAGCCGCACACGTCATCAAAAAAGCTCTCATCGGCACGCCCGCCTGCGAGCTCGGCGCGTCCGTAGCCGAGGCCCTCATCGAACGCGGCGCCCAGGAGCTACTCTCCGCAGTCGAGACCGTCTAGCGCGCGTCGAACTCTAACCGCGCCCGCTGAAAGCGTCCCACGCTCTGCGCCACCCAGATCCACAGCGGCTCGATATGCGAGAGCAGTTCCATCCCCAACGCTGTGATCGTGTACTCCACCCGCGGCGGCACCTCCGCGAACACCTCTCGCGTGATCAGCCCATCGCGCTCCAGCCCCCGCAGCGTCTTCGTCAGCGACTTCTGACTCACGCCCTCCACCTGCTCCATCACCCGCGTAAATCGCAGGGGCTCGCCCGCCTCCGCCAGCACCGCCATCGTCCATAACGACCACTTATCCGCCAGCCGCGTCACCATCTCCCGCGTCAACGCGTCTTCGCCTTCCGACAGCGCATCGCAAACCGCGGTCCCTTCTTTGAACCCGTTCACCTCGAGAACCGTCGAATCTCGCATTCGTTACCTCCAGGTACCTACACGCCAAAAAGGTGCCTACTTGCCAAAGGATACTAATGGGCCAATACTACTCCTATGAAGACTGAATGGACCACCGCCAACATCCCCTCGCAAGCCGGCCGCCGCATCCTGATCACCGGCGCCAACAGCGGCATCGGCTGGGAAGCCGCCCTCGAGCTCGCCCGCCGCGGCGCCGAAATCATCCTCCCAGCCCGCACGGAAGCTAAAGCCAACGACGCCATCGCCCGCATCCGCGCCCAGGTCCCCAACGCAAAACTCATCCCCGAGATACTCGATCTTGCCGACCTAAGCTCCGTCCACGCCTTCGCCCGGCGCGTCGCCGAAATGTTCCCCGGCCAGAGCCTCGACCTCCTCATCAACAACGCCGGCGTCATGGCCGTCCCCACCCGCGAGCTCACGGTCGACGGCTACGAGCGCCAGTTCGCCACCAACTACCTCGGCCCCTTCGCCCTCACCGCGCTGCTCTTCTGGTCCATCAAGCCGCAGCAGGGATCAAGAATCGTTACCCTTGCCAGCGGCGTCACCAACACCGCCAAGCTCGAGTTCGACAACCTGCAATCCCAGCGCCGGTATAGCCCCATGTTTCAGGCCTACTCCCAGTCCAAGCTCGCCGACCTCATCTTTCAGCAGGAGCTGCAGCGCCGCCTCACCGCCACCGGCTCACCCATCCTCAGTACGGGCGCCCACCCCGGTTACGCCATCACCAATCTGCAGGTCACCGGACCGGGCGAAAATATGCCGTTCATCTTGCGCTTGGGGACGATGATCCTCAAGCCACTCGCGTCGCAGGACGCTGCCCACGGCGCACTCCCCACGCTCTTCGCGGCCACCGCGCCCGAAGCCACTCCCGGAGGCTACTACGGCCCCAACGGCTTCCAGGAACTCAAAGGCTACCCAGTCCCCGCAAAGATCACGAAGGCCGCCCAAGACCCAGCCCTCGCCCAACGCCTCTGGACAGAAACCGAACGCCTAACCGGAGTCACCTTCGGCGCGCTCTCGGACGCAGCCTAGCGCCTATTCGCCGTAAGGAACCCACACATTCTTCACCTGCGTAGCGTGGCGGAGAAACCACCGCCCCTGCGCCTGTGCTGGATCAAACCAGTCCACCGCGCGTCCATCGTTGCTGAACACCTGCTTCAGATTCCCAATCGAAGCAGCCTTCACCATCGCCGAACTCGCCTCATCGCGGAAGCTCCAAATCGCGTCGACGTCGTCATGCTCTGCGAGCGTCTTCCCCAACTCGCCCGCCTTACCCGCGACAAGATTCACCACGCCACCCGGCAGATCGCTCGTATCGAACACCTGGTACAGCTCGCCCATGAGCGTAGCCGCGCGCTCGCTAGGCACCGCAACCACCGTGTTGCCCATAGCAATCGCCGGCAGTATGAGTGACAGCAGCGACAGCAGCGGAGCCTCATCCGGCGCTAGAATCCCCACCGTCCCCACAGCCTCCTTCATCGCCAGCGTCACCATCCGCGCCGGAGGATTGTGCACCGAGCCCTCAAACTTATCCGCCCACGCCGCATAGGTGAACGTCCGCTCAATACTCTGGTCGACTTCAACCTCCGCCTGCTCCGGCCCAACAAACGCCGCCAGCTTCGCCACCAACTCGTCATGCCGCTGCACCAAATTCTCAGCGATAAAGTACAGCACCTGCGCCCGCCCATGCGCCGAGCTCTTCGCCCACTTGCCCGCCGCCCGCGCAGCCTCCACGGCATTGCGAATATCCTTGCGACTTCCCAGCGGCGCCTCGCCCACCATCCGCCCATCGCGCCCAAACACCGGGTAGCTATACCCCGAATCTGGCCGCGCCTGCTTGCCCCCAATGTAATTCTTCACCGTCCGATCAATATCCGGAATGCCTCCAAACTCCCCACTCCCCACAGAACCGGGTGCCCCATGTCCCGCTTCTGGGACGTGGGCTTGCACAGGCTCGGGCAGGGAAGTCCCCGCCGTCACCTCACCCCGCAACCAAGCCGGCTCCAAATACTCATACATCCCCTCCTTGCCGCCCTCGCGCCCATACCCCGACTCGCGATAGCCACCAAACCCGCAAGCCGCGTCAAACAAGTTCGTAGCATTCACCCACACCACGCCAGCCTTCACCTGTGCTGCCACATCCAGCGCAACATTAATGTTTTCGCTCCAGATACTCGCCGCCAGCCCATACGCAGTATTGTTCGCGAGCTCGACAGCCTCTGCCGGAGTACGAAACGTCATCGCCACCAGCACCGGCCCAAAGATCTCCTCCTGCGCCACCGTCGCACTAGGAGCCACGCCGGTCAGCAGTGTCGGCTTGAAAAACAATCCCTTCGCCGGCAAGTCACCCTCCGGCTGATAGCACGTCGCTCCTTCCGCAATCCCCGTCTTCACCAGAGCCGCAATCCGGTCGTACTGCACCTGGTCGACGATCGCCCCAATATCAATCGCCTTATCCATCGGCGACCCAATCCGCAGCGTACTCATTCGCGCGCGTAGCTTCTCGAACAGCCGTTCCGCTACGCGCTCCTGCACCAGCAGCCGAGACCCCGCGCAGCACACCTGCCCCTGGTTAAACCAGATTCCATCGACTAAACCTTCCACCGCCGAGTTCAGGTCCGCATCATCGAACACCACAAACGGCGACTTCCCACCCAACTCCAGCGACAGCTTCTTCGAAGTCCCCGCCGTAGCCTTTCGAATGATCCGTCCCACCTCGGTCGATCCCGTGAACGCAATCTTGTCGATGCCAGGGTGCTCGACTATCGCCGCGCCCGTCCGCCCATCGCCGTTCACCACATTCAGCACACCCTTGGGCAGCCCAATCTCATCGGCAATCTCAGCAAACATAATGGCGGTCAGCGGAGTGTACTCGGCCGGCTTGATCACGACGGTGCATCCGGCCGCCAGCGCCGGCGCCACCTTCCACGCAAACATCAGCAGCGGAAAGTTCCACGGAATAATCTGCCCCACCACCCCCACCGGAGCATACCCCGCAAACTCGCCATCGAACTTGTTATCCCGGAGGTCTCCCAACAACTGCGCCCACCCGGCATGATGATAAAAATGCCGCGCCACCAGCGGAATATCAATGTCCCGCGACTCGCGAATCGACTTGCCATTATCCAGCGTCTCGAGCACCGCCAGCCGCCGCGCATGTTTCTGTACCTGCCGCGCCAGCGCATACAAATACCTCGCCCGCCAATGCCCCGGCAGCGCCTGCCACTCCGGCAACGCGGCCCGCGCAGCCGACACTGCGCGATCCACTTCCTCCGCCCCCGCGCAATCTACCGACGCCAACAATTCGCCCGTCGCCGGATTCTTCACCGCAAACGCCTCAAAGCTTGCGCCCTTCGCATACGACCCCACCGGCGTCCACGCACCATCGATGTAGTGCCCAAACATCCGCCCCCGCGCCTCCAGCCACCGAGTCACCTCACCCGAGTCTTCCAACGCCGGCCCATACTCCATCGATTCAAACTTCTCCACAATGCTGCTTGCCATGATGTCTACCTTTTCTGCTTCATCATCAAAACCAAATCTCGAATGTGTGTAACGGTGACATAGCGTCGACACGTTTCCTTGTTGAGGAACATGCACATCTCAGGCTCCGCGGAGTAATGGAAAATCCCGGTGAAGGTTGCCGTGATGGTCTTATCCAATTCAGTTGAAGGCCTAGCCGCATCTATTGCATCGTCGAGAGCCTTCTTTCCAGGCGTGTCAGCCGGCACGTCGGGCAGGAGTCCTCCATTCCCACGGCAAGACTTGTCGAACAACAGCGACCTTTCGATGTAATCCGTTTCAAACTGCGCCTGAAAACGGACAAACTTCCCGTCGAAATTAGTCGGGTTAGCAACTAATTCGCACACGCTCGTGGCGATTGGCTGAACGCGTACTTCGCTCGTTGTGGGCTTCGTTGAACCCGCGACGAGGAGTATAGCCGCCATGTGAACAATCATCATCACGCCATCGGGTGCCGATACCCACCCGAATACCTTCCCGTAACAAAATGCTCCAACTGCCGCTCAATATCTCCCAGCATCGAACTAGCCCCATACCGAAACAACGTCGGCTCCAGCCACGACCGCCCCAGCTCATCCTTCATCGTCGCCATCCAATCCAGCGCCTGCTTGGCCGTCTTGATCCCGCCCGCCGGCTTGAACCCCACCGCCATCCCCGTCCGCTCGCCATACTCCCGCAGCGCGCGAATCATCACCAGCGACACCGGCAGCGTAGCATTCACGGCCTCTTTCCCCGTGGACGTCTTAATGAAATCCGCCCCCGCCATCATGGCCACCCAGCTAGCCCGCGCAACGTTTCTCAAAGTAAGCAGGTCCCCGGTTCCCAGGATCGCCTTCATATGCGCCGCACCGCAAGCCTCCTTGAACGCCGCCACCTCGTCGTACAGCGCATTCCACTCGCCATTGAAAACATGCGCCCGCGTAATCACAATATCGATCTCGCCAGCCCCCGCCGCCACGCTCCGCCGAATCTCCTCCACCCGCGTCTCCAGCGGC
>Ga0302316_10001042_pt1 | contig 22883 bp, 22 predicted proteins | sample III_Palsa_N3_2_FD_200456 | JGI IMG/M metagenome (GOLD analysis project Ga0302316, IMG submission 200456) | Peat permafrost microbial communities from Stordalen Mire near Abisko, Sweden - III_Palsa_N3_2 | ecosystem: Environmental > Terrestrial > Soil > Palsa > Peat permafrost | place: Sweden...
GGGCGGGGAGAAACAGATGAGGTTTGATGCTCTTCAGGAGGCCACGGTCGGCAACTGCTTGGTCCGCATCCGTAGCTTGCACGTCGAGCTACCAGGGGTCACCGGATGGGTAGGAACGTGGGAGATCCATCGACTGCCTTGGCACCAAAGAAAGCTGCCGGTGCACATGGGTGAAACCGATTTGCAGTCGAGCGAGAGCTTGGCGGCTGGGATGGCGAGGACGATTGCTACGATGGTTGCGATTGCGTTCTGAAGGTAATGGAACGGTCACCCGTAACCTTTTCGCTATTATTGCGCGAATTGGGGCGTTAGCTCCGAAGCCAAGCGGCTAAAAACTGAGACCTAACCGCTCAAGAGGTCATCTACCCACTTTTTCGCCCACCCGCACGCATGGCGATTCGCAGCTCCTCTCGAAATGAAGCCTGCATATCGGTAGGACGACGCGACTAGGGTGTTGCCTGTCTCATCTGGGTGCACAACCACAGCAGTCTTTATGAACCTACCGCTTTCTAAGCGTGTGGGGTCGCACTTCAACAAGTACCCACGGTGGTAATGGCACCGCTCGAATGCTTCCACGGGAGCCCTCCGACTATGTATCGTGGACCACTCTAGTCCTTAAGTGTCTCAAGAAGACATTCATGGCGCACCGCTGAGCCGATCGCAGCCCATATCTTGCTAACCCCAAGCGCAGAGGTCCACCTGTTATCTGCAGCTAACATGGAAAGGCGTATGGTCAGTAGATGATGGAATTGGAAACGCTAGACACCACCAAGGACATAAGGCCTACCGACGCTTCGCGGTCCACCGGGCAACCGTGCGTCCTGATCATTGAAGACAACTATTTGCTCGCCTCGACACTCGTCGACGTCTTCGCCGAGCTCGGTTATGCACCAGTCGATTGTGAGGGCTCATACCGGGGTGCCATGGCAGCTGCCGAAACGGCGACGTATGAACTGGCGGTCGTTGACTTGAATCTAAACGGTGAATCTGCCTTGCCAATTCTTGACAAGCTGATACACCGCAGCATTCCCTATATCCTGGCTACCGCTGACAAGCGCGGGGAGATTCCGGCCATCTACACCTCGGCGCCGTTTATCTGCAAACCGTACAGCGCAGAGCAGTTGCGCCAAGCAATCATTGAGTGCACCGCCGGATCCGTATGACTCTTACGACGCGATGAGACCACTGCGCGTCGCAGCAGGCGAAGCGACAAAGTCTACGGCAGGCTCACGAATATATGTGCAGGATAACCCCAAGCAATCTGGGGCTATCGCGATCAATGTTTACGTTGAAGATCCCTTACGCACCGGTGCATCCAGGCGTATGGTCCGTGAACGCGGACGACCGCGATTTTCCCCAATTTAAGAGCCGTGTCGATGCGTTGCGATTTGCGATACGAGAGGCGTTGAAGTTCGAGCAGGATGGCCGTCCCGCACTCATCGCGGTGGAAGGAGTCGACGGTCAATGGCGCATGTTCGATCACGCAGGAAAAGGGGTTGCGTAGTCTGAGTTGTAAGGCAAATACAGCCAAGGCGGGTATCCATGACGAACTCTTCAGTCTAAATCGGAATCAAGTAGTCCGAGGTGATCCTTGTCGATCAAGATCTTTGCTTTGGCGATCGCAATCGCTTCGGATCGACAGTCGAAGGTTCTCGCTCCTGTAGGGAGACGGACCTCAACCCACACCGTGCCATCCGTCACATGGACGGTTTGTATTTCGACACTTTGGTAGATAGCGATGTTCATATGTACGGCTGGTAGTGCGAGGTCTGCCTGGCTCGATTCCGTCTCGAGTGACTTTGCTAGGTTGCACGCAAATCTCGACCGGCGAGGAGGTCGTTTTACCACAATCAACTGGCACGGCAGACAATCTGATTCTTCCCGCCCTCTGGCGGATCCGGCTGAGTAGTGTCTTTGCTCATCAATCAGCCTCGAATCGGTTTGTGATCTACTGCCGCAGGCGACCTAATTGCCCTAGTTTACGCTTGTACGGGACGGGGTCGTGTACGAAATAGTTCATGTACAAAAAAGCCCCTGAAATCAGAGGCTTAGATGCTTACTTGGCGGAGAGGGAGGGATTCGAACCCTCGGTACGCTCACACGTACGCCTGATTTCGAGTCAGGCACACGTGGGCGATGGGTCGACAAGCCGTTAGGGCTGGCTATAGGGTCGCGCCGATTTTTATGGGTGTTAGCCAACCCGGATACGATTGCCCTTTGGTACCCAGCGTCGCGAGAGTCGAAATGGATAGTAGCGAAATGGCTCACGCCGCAAAGGTGTGCCTACATATGCTTGGCTGGATACGGCAAGGCTTTAATGAAACAGGGACCGACAACGCAACCGATCGCGTCGGCATCGCCCGTCCGTTGTTGGCCTCGTCGATCGACCACGGGATTGCTCTCACGAAGCTCCTGTCGCTCGACCGGCCATATTTCGCCTACCCGGCGGTGGCCTTGTTTCGCCCGCAATTGGAGGCGCTTGGACGGGGAGTTTTCTTCGCGTTCCCAGAGTTTTCAGAAGAAAGGGAGGTCGCTCGGTTCATTTGCAAGGATGAAATGCCAAAGCGTGCGCAGGATGATGGCTCCATTCGTACAATTACTCTCAGCCAGTTGCTTGCTCTCTCACGGGAGGTAACTGCACAGTTGTTGCCCGAGCACCGCCGAGCACATATGGAGGAGGCTTTCACGTATGGACTGAAGGAGTACAACGGATTCATCCATGGTGGGGGCAAAGTCACTGTTGCCTACCGCCAGGAAGAATCTGCCTTTTTCTTCCAGCCCAATTTCGAGGAGCTTTACAAACTTGCTAAGCACGCCGTGGCTCTTGCAACGACGGCAGAGGCTGTAAATTCGCTCTTCGTATGCCGCGGACCGTCACTCTCAAGATCCGACCCGGGGCGACAGCAAGCCAAGGAGGCATTTCTGGCTCTCACGGCCGCCTGATGTGATCAATGTAGACGTCACCAGGAGCAACAACACAACCGTCCAAGGATTTGCAATGGAACACCTCAACCAACTGTGTTACGCATCCGAGCGATCCGACGCCGGACAACATTTTTTCGGCACGTATCAAATGTTCGGCTCCTTGCGCGCAGCGCGAGCCATTCTTCTTCATAAGTTCTGGTGGGAACAGCTCGAGAAATTGGGAGCAACAGAACAGCGCGCAAACGTTCGCCGCGACCGCGTTCTTCAGCAAATTCAAGGCCGCCTGGGGCGGTAGGAACCTCGACCTGGCGGACCAGAGGCAAAGGGAAGTGCTCGCCAACCTCGTGCTTCAGACTGCAGACCAGGAACGGATGACCACCCCCAACCTCGATTGGTCGCACCTAGCAAGTGATTTCGAAGATGTCATCAATCGTTGCTTGGTAAAGCCCCATCCGGGATCATTTACCGAACAAGAATTGGCGGATGAACGAGCGTCGTATGTGTCTGGCTTGCGCGAATGTGTCCGACGCATGTGCGAGCTCGGCCTCCTGAACCAGGGGTAAGAGCTGAGGTGCCCCAAATGCCTTCATCGAAACTGGGTAGCGCTCGGCGACCTGAAACCAACAGTGCCCTGCCAAGTTTGTCATCACCCGGGGGTATCCCCCGTGGATCGCCCCTGGCAATTCCGACTAAACGGATTTCTGCGTGAAACACTTCAACGTCACGGGATGACGCCCCTGTTCTGGGTTCTAGGTCGCTACCAACAAGAACCCATGAGCCAATCGCTTTGGTTCGAAGGGCCACTTTGCATCTACCTCGATGCGGATGCTTATCATCAAGGACAGGCCACGACAGACATTGATTTGACGATCGTTCAAGACGGCAAGGTCATCATGTGTGAAGCCAAGCGATCAGCGCGCGCCTTCAGAGAGCCCGAGAAAGCCGCTCAAATTTTTGCCCAATTACGTCCGGATGTGGCGCTCATTGCGGTCATGGAAGCCCCTTCTCTCGCGCTTCAAACCAGATTTGACACGTTTTGCAGCTGCCTTGGCGGGAACTAGCATCGAGCCCAGATTGTGGACGCTCGACGAAGCTAGGGATTTCAATGACGATCCAGCGTTTGATATTTAGACCATACGTAGCGGACATGCGCTTAATGCGCCTGCGGGGTGAGTGGACTTTGCATGTTTAGATCGCAGGTCATTAGGAACAAATGCATCCCAAAGTCGCTTGACTACCCTAGCGATGAATCCATGCCCCTGCGGTTACGCCGGCGACTTGCGGCAACGCTGCCAGTGCACACCGGATCAGATCCGGCGTTACCGCTCGCGCATTTCCGGGCCGCTGCTCGACCGCATCGATCTGTGCGTAGAGGTGCCGCAGGTGCCGTTGGCCAGCTTGGGTGCACCTCGCGGCTTGCACGACGAGGACTCGGCAACGGTGCGCGCACGGGTACTCAAGGCGCGGCGCCAATCGTTGATGCGCGCGGGACGGCCCAACGCAGAAATCAGTACGCGCGAACTGGAACGCGACTGTGCACTGGGGCCGGCCGAACGCCGCTGGTTCGAATCCGCGCTGGAGCGGCTGGGCTTGTCCGCGCGTGCCTATCACCGCGTCTTGCGCGTTGCGCGCACGATCGCGGATATCGACGGTGGCGCCGCGCTGCTGGATCAATCGCATCTGGCCGAAGCGCTGCAATACCGCAGGATGGGAAGCTGACGTAGGTTGGGGTGAGCGCAGCGATGCCCAACATTCGCGGAGCCCCGTTGGGCATGGCGGCGCTCACCCCAACGTACGATTACCCTGCTTGCTGGACGTGCATCGCTGCGCATGCTCCGATAGCGCTTCGATTTGGGCCTTGGGGATGTGATGACGATCGAGCTTGGCTTGATGCTTGCCGGTATGTTGATGATCGGCTTTCTGGCGCAATGGCTGGCATGGCGGGTAAAGCTGCCGGCGATCCTGTTTCTCTTGCTGGCCGGCATCCTGCTGGGGCCGGTTAGTGGCGTGCTCGATCCCGACAAACTGCTGGGCGGATTGTTGTTCCCCATCGTGTCGCTGGCAGTGGCACTGATCCTTTTTGAAGGCAGCCTGACGCTGCGCTTCCATGAATTGCCGGGGATCGGCCACGTAGTGCGGGGCCTGGTCAGCTACGGCGCGGTGACGGCGCTGCTGCTGCTGGCACTGGCCGCCCACATCGTCGCTGGTTTGAGCTGGTCGATTGCGTTGCTGTTCGGCGCGCTGGCCTGCGTGACCGGCCCAACTGTGATCGCGCCGATGTTGCGCACGCTGCGGCCGAACGCGCGTATCGCCAATACGTTGCGCTGGGAAGGCATCGTGATCGACCCGCTCGGCGCCTTGTTCGCGGTGCTGATCTTCGAGGCGATCGTGTCGCGGCAGGAAGGCCATACCATCGGCATTTTCATCGCCACGATCGGTTGCGGCTCGGTGATCGGCGCGCTGGCCGCGGTGCTGGTGGGATATCTGCTGCGTCGGCAGATGATCCCAGAGTACCTGCACAACTATGCCGTGCTGGCGGCGGTGCTGCTCGCCTTCAGCGTCTCCAATGGCATCACGCACGAGTCCGGTTTGCTGGCGGTGACCATCATGGGCATCGCGTTGGGCAACATGCGCGGCGTGCATATCGATGACATCCTCGATTTCAAGGAGAGCCTCACCACGGTGCTGGTGTCGGTGCTGTTTATTTTGCTGGCCGCCAGGCTGCACTGGCCATTGCCGAATGGAATGCTGCTTGCCGGCATCACGCTGTTCGTGATTGCCCAGTTGATCGTGCGGCCGGTGACGGTGCTGCTGGCCAGTCTGGGCAGCGGCTTGACCTGGCGAGAGCGCGCGTTGATCGCCTGGGTGGCGCCACGCGGCATCGTGGCAGCTTCCGTATCGGCGCTGTTCGCCCTGCGCCTGGATGCCTTGGGCGTAAGCGGCGGAGACGCGTTGGTGCCGCTGGTGTTTATCCTGATCATCGGCACGGTGGTTTTTCAGAGTGCGACCGCGCGACCGTTGGCCAAATGGTTGAAGGTGGCCGAGCCGGAGCCGCGCGGACTACTGATCTTCGGTTCTGATCACGTGGCGCGTGCGATTGCAGGTGCGCTGAACGAAGCAGGCTTTCACGTGCTGCTGGCTGACGACGACTGGGAAGGCATCCGCCTGGCCCGCATGGAAGGGCTCAGCACGTTTTTCGGCAACCCTACGTCACCGCATAGCGAGCGCCATCTGGATCTTACCGGTATCGGGCGGCTGTTGGCGCTATCCACCCATCGCGAACGCAACTCGCTGGCCTGCGTGCATTACCGGCAGGAGTTCGGGCGCGAAAAGGTGTACCGGTTGCGCAACCTGACGCCGCAGGAAAACACCGATCGCGCGGCGCTGTCCGGCAATCTGCTGGCGCCGCCTTTGTTCCAGGAGGAGATGACGCACGGCCGCTTTGCCGAAATGCTCGGACAGGGCTGGCGAATCAAATCCACCCGGCTCAGCACGACGTTCGACTGGCCACACTTCATCGAGCAGTACGGCTCCAACACCGTGCTGATGTTCGGTGTGGAGGAAAAGGGCGCGCTGCGCGTTGCGTCGGCCAAGCGCGAACTGGAGCCAAAGGCAGGGTGGCTGGTGATCGCGCTGGTCACGCCAGCGCCGTAGCGTAGGTGGGGTGAGCGCAGCGAGGCCCAACTTCCTCAAAATATCCCATGAGGCTGTTGGGCTTCGCGTTGCTCTGCCCAACCTACGAAGCGTTACGCAGCCGAGACATGACGCGCGGCGAACTGAGCTTCTTCGGTGGAGCCGCTCAATGCCGTGGTCGAGGACTGACCTTGCTGGATCGCCTGGGTCACTTGATCGAAGTAGCCGGTACCCACTTCGCGCTGATGCTTCACCGCGGTAAAGCCGCGTTCGGCGGCGGCGAACTCCTTTTCCTGCAGTTCTACGAACGCGCTCATCTGTCGACGTGCGTAGCCATGGGCGAGATCGAACATGCCGTAGTTCAAGCTGTGGAAACCCGCCAGCGTGATGAACTGGAACTTGTAGCCCATCGCGCCGAGTTCCTTTTGGAACGTTGCGATGGTGGCGTCGTCCAGATTCTTCTTCCAGTTGAAGCTGGGCGAGCAGTTGTACGCGAGCAGTTTGCCGGGGAATTTCGCGTGGATCGCCTCGGCGAATTTGCGCGCGTCATCCAGATTCGGCTTGCTGGTTTCGCACCAGATCAAATCGGCATACGGCGCATACGCGAGGCCGCGGCTGATCGCCTGGTCAAGGCCTGGTCGCACCTTGTAGAAGCCTTCCACCGTACGCTCGCCGGTGATGAAGGGCTGGTCGTTCACATCGATATCGGAGGTCAGCAGATCCGCAGCGTCGGCATCGGTACGCGCGACCAGCAAGGTCGGCACGCCGCAGACGTCGGCGGCCAGGCGCGCAGCGTTCAACTTGTCCACGGCTTCGCGGGTCGGCACCAGCACCTTGCCGCCCATGTGGCCGCACTTTTTCACCGAGGCCAGCTGATCCTCGAAATGCACACCGGCCGCGCCAGCTTCGATCATCGCCTTCATCAGCTCGAACGCGTTCAGCACGCCGCCAAAACCCGCCTCGGCGTCGGCCACGATCGGCACCAGCCAATCGGTGTCGTCCTTGCCCTCGGCGTGGTGCAGCTGGTCGGCGCGCAGCAAGGTGTTGTTGATTTTCTTGACGACCAGCGGCACCGAGTTGGCCGGATAAAGCGACTGGTCGGGATACATCTCGCCGGCGACGTTCGCGTCGGCGGCGACCTGCCAGCCGCTGAGGTAAATTGCCTGCAGACCGGCCTTCACCTGCTGCATCGCCTGGTTGCCGGTAAGCGCACCGAGGGCGTTGACGAAGTCCTCCTTGTGCAGCGATTTCCACAGTCGCTCGGCGCCACGACGGGCGAGCGAATGTTCGATCGCGACGGTGCCGCGCAGCCGCACGACATCTTCCGCACTGTAATTGCGCTGGATGCCGGCCCAGCGGGTATTGTTTTTCCAGTCCAGCGAAATTTGTTCGGCGGTGGGCAAGGTGTTCTTCATGGTGTGGCTCCGTGGAATCTAAGGTCGAGGCGAAGAAAATCAGGCGAGCTGGTCGTAAGCGGGAAGGGTGAGAAAATCGCCCAGCTGATCGGCGTGGGTGAGCGCGGACAGCAAGGCCGCTGCATCGTCGGCGCGCGTGGCGCCGGGCAGATCGCTGTCACGCAGCCGATGAACATGCGCGGCGAGCGCGTGATCGAACAGCGCGAAGTCGATCGGCGCGTGGTCGGGGAATTCGAGGCCGCCGTGATGCAGCCATTGCCATAGCTGTGCGCGTGCAATCTCGGCGGTCGCCGCGTCTTCCATCAGATGATGGATCGGCACGCAACCGAGGCCGTCCAGCCAGGCGGCGGTGTAGCGCAGACATACTTCGACGTTGTTGTCGAAGCCGGCGCGACTGATCGTGCCGGCGCAGGGTGCGACGAGTTGATCGCGCGTCACCTTCACGTCGTCGCGCAGCACATCGAGCTGGTTCGGCGTGGGCATGTATTCATCGAAGATCGCCTGCGCCACCGGCACCAATGCAGGGTGCGCGACCCAGGTGCCATCGTGGCCGGCCTGTACTTCACGCAGCTTGTCCGCGCGCACCTTGGCCAGTGCCGCGTCGTTTGCCGCATCGTCGCCCTTGATCGGAATCTGCGCGGCCATGCCGCCCATCGCAAACGCGCCTCGGCGATGACAGGTCTGGATCAGCAGCTCGGAATAATTCTTCAGGAAGGGCACCGTCATCGACACCTGACCGCGCTCCGGCAGCAGCCGGTCAGGGTGACTCCGCAACGTCTTCAGATAAGAGAAGATGTAATCCCAGCGACCACAATTGAGGCCCACGATACGGCCGCGCAGCGCGTGCAGGATTTCGTGCATCTGGAACGCCGCAGGCAGCGTCTCGATCAGCACCGTCGCCTTCATACAATTCGGCGGCAGGCCCAGCTCGGCTTCGGCTTGCGCCATGACCTCATTCCAAAGCGCGGCTTCTTCCATGGCCTGCAGTTTGGGCAGATAGAAATACGGACCGGCGTCGCACGCGAGTAGCGCCTTGGCGTTGTGGAAAACAAACAGGCCGAAGTCGATTAGCGCGCCGGCCACCGGCTCGCCGTCCACGCGGAAGTGCTTGTCGAGCAGATGCCAGCCGCGTGGACGCACTACCAGCACGGCCGGGTTGTCCTGCACGCGGTAGTGCTTGCCCTCGGGCGTCGTGAATTCGATGGTGCCATTCACCGCGTCACGCAGATTGATCTGGCCATCCATCTGGTTCACGAAGGTGGGCGCCGAGGAATCCTCGAAATCAGCCATGAAGACCTTCGCGCCGGAATTCAGCGCGTTGATGATCATCTTGCGCTCGACCGGGCCGGTGATTTCGACGCGACGATCCTGCAGGGCGGCAGGAATCGGCGCCACGCGCCAGTCGGACTCGCGGATGGCCACGGTGTCGGTACGGAAATCCGGCAATGCGCCGGCGTCGTAGCGGGCCTGGTGTTCGCGGCGGGTCTGCAGCAGGCGCTGCCGCGAGGCATCGAAATGGCGGTGCAGGCGGGTAAGAAACGCCAGTGCCGTGGGGGTCAGGATGCTTTCGTAACCCGTCCGGTCGGCTTGAATCTCAATGGCGTCGGCGTCGAACGCGCCGTTCTCGAGTATCTCCCTGGGTACTGCCATGACTGCGCTCCGTGGTCTTCGTTGGAGGCCCGAAGCTACGTTGCGGTGGCATGTTTGACAAAGTGAATGTTTTAATCATTACTATGAGCAATGCCAATACATACGCCAACGTATTGAAATATAGCCATGAAAAAGCCCACTTCAGCGCTGAACAAAACGAAAACAAAGCGCCAACGGGTCCCCAAAGGTGTGGCCAGTGCCGACGCGGGGGAAGGCGGGCGCTATTACTACAAAGGCAATCGGCACAAACAGCTGCGCGCGTTCGTGACCGTGGTGAAACTGGGGACGCTGACACGCGCGGCCGAGGCGTTGTACCTGTCGCAGCCGACGATAAGCCTGCAGCTGCAGGCTTTGGAGCGCGAACTGGGCGCAAATCTGGTCGAGCGCCGCCGTCGCCGCATCAATCTCACCAATGCCGGAGAAGCGCTGTATGAACTGGCGCGTCCGCTGGTCGAAGGCTGGGAAACGCTCGATCGCGACTTTCAGGCAAGGGTGCAAGGTTTGCAGGGCGGACGGCTGACGATCGCCGCCGGCACCTCGACGATCCAGTATTTGCTGCCCGAACTGGTGCGTCGTTATCGCGAGCAGTTCCCCGGCGTGCAACTGCAGCTGGAGAATGTTACCGGCAAGGACGGTCTGGCACTGCTGCGTGCGGACCAGGCGGACTTCGCAGTCGGCTCGATGCTGGACGTGCCCAACGACATCGCGTGGGCGCCGGTGCATCACTACGATCCGATGTTGATCATGCCTACGGATCATCCGCTGGCAAAAAGAGAAAAGATCACGCTGGAGGATCTTTCGCCTTACGGCTTGATCCTGCCGCCGCAGCGATTGTCGACATACCGGCTGGTCGATTTGATGTTCCAGCAACGCCAGGTGCCGTACCAGGTTGCGCTTGAGGTCGGCGGGTGGGATGTGATCAAGGAATACGTAGCAATGGGGATGGGCATCTCGATCGTCACCGGCATCTGTATCACCCAGGCCGATCTCGGACGTCTGGCCGTCCGCAACATGAAGCAGTATTTCCCGCAACGCAGTTACGGGGTGGTGATGCGCAAGGGCAAGTTCCTCAGCGCCGAAGCGCGTGCGTTCATCGACCTGATCCGACCCGGCCTGCTGACCCATCGCGATTACGACGAGTCAGGACATTCGCAGCGCTGAGGCGCCGACAGGTTTCCCGCGAATGCCCATCAAGGTGAGCGGATGTACTCACGTAGGTTGGGGTGAGCCAAGAGCCACCCCAACCCTTCCCTGCAAGCAGGGGAGGGAGCAGAACGAAGCCGCCTGCCCGCACTCAAACGTCGTGATGCTTGCCTTTGAACGGTGCGTAGAAGGTACGCAGGCGAGCGAGGTCGGCGTCCATGTCGGCGCTGGTTTCAAACAATGGGCCGACGCCGATGGTGCGGTTCGCATAGTTGAAGTACGCCGGCACGATCGGAACGCCAGCGGCGCGGGCGATATGCCAGAAACCGCTGCGCCAGCGCGCCACGTGTTTTCGCGTGCCTTCGGGCGCAATACCGAGCCATAGCACATCGCGTTGGCGAAACTGGTCGATCATCTGTTCGACCACGCCCTTGGCGGCGCTCCGATCGATCGGCATGCCGCCCAGTTGACGAAGCAAACTGCCTAGCGGCCCCGTGAACAGTTCCTGCTTGGCCATGAAATGCACGTCGGCGCCGATGCCTGCTTTCATCAGCAGTCCCCAGATACCGTCCCACCAGGACGAGTGCGGCGCGGCAATCAATACAGCTTTGGACACATCGGGAAATTCACCGAGCAGGCTCCAGCCGCACAGGCGCAGGATCAGGCGGCAGATCCGTCGGCGCAGTCCATCGCGTAGTCGCGGCATGCGCGGAGGCAGCAAATCCGGTGTCGGGATACGTCCGTTCATTCGACGTCCGGTTTGCGCGAACGGCTCTGCTTGATCTTGCCGCGTTGCTGCTTGCCCACCAGGCGACGTTCTTTCGACGCGCGCGTGGGCCGTGTGGCAACGCGCTTTTTGGGTGGAACCAGTACGCCGCGGATGATTTCGATCAATCGCTCGCGTACGTCATCGCGGTTGCGCGCCTGATCGCGGAAACGGCGCGCCTGGATCACCAGGATGCCTTCGCCAGTCAGTCGACGATCGCGTCGAGCCAGCAGCCGTGTACGGATTTCTTCGGGCAGCGACGGGGAGTTGACCACATCGAAACGCAATTCGACCGCGCTCTCGGTGCGATTCACATGCTGGCCGCCCGGGCCATCGGCGCGCAGGAATCGCTCCACGAGTTCGGACTCGGGCAAGGTGATGGTGGGGCTGACGATCAACATGGTCGAAGTGTAGGGGGAAGCAGGGGCGAGAGACGAGGGGCGCCCGCAAGTGGCAAGCGGTCGTCCGATGCCACGGCACCGCCGATGCTACCGGGCGGCTCGACATGCGTGTCTTCGTCACTCGGCCGGCAATGACCAATGGAAGCGCGCAAGCAGCGCCGTATAGGCCGCATCCAGCGGCGCTTCGACAATCATTCGCGCCCCGCTGATGGGATGAGCGAAGCTCAGTCGCCATGCATGCAGCAGCATCCGATGGCATTGGAAATATTGCTTGTACAGACGGTTGTGGTCGCCGCGTCCATGCTGGCAATCGCCGATGATCGGGTGATGGATATGCGCAAGATGCTTGCGTATCTGTCGGAAGCGACCGCTCTCCGGCTCGGCCGATACCAGCGCATAGCGCTGCTGCGGGTAGCGGCCCAGTTCGATCGGAACCTCGACCGTCGCGAGCCGCTGATAGTGAGTGCGCGCCTCGCGTCGTGGTCCGGTTTCACGCGAGCCGGGTAGTGGATAGTCGATCATCCCTGCATCCGGCTCGGGCCAGCCGCGCACGACGGCAAGGTACTGCTTGCGCACGGCGCGGCCCATAAACTGCTCGCCGAGAGTCGCCGCGATTTCGCTGGACCGTGCGATCAGCAGCACGCCGCTGGTGGCACGGTCCAGCCGGTGCGCCAGGTACACGATGCCGCCGACCTGCTCACGCAGCTGATCGATCAGGAACTCCTCGGCATTGCCGACCATCTTCGAGCGATGCACAGCCAGGCCCGCGGGTTTGTTCACCGCGATCAATGCCTCGTCCTGGTAGAGAATTTCGAGCATGTCGGCGTTGGGATTAGTCGTAACCGTGGAGTGAATACAAGGGAGGCCAAAAAGCTGGCCCTCGTCATCCCTGCGAAGGCAGGGACCCAGGGCGCCTTGAAGTCACTGGATCCCTGCCTTCGCTGGGATGACGGGCTGTTGGTTGCAGATGTGTCTCAGCGCGAACGTGGCCAGCCGGTTGCAAACGCCATCAGGCCAGCGCAGGCGACCAACAGTGGCGCCCAGATCCCGTGTTGTGGAGTGAGTGTCCACAGCAGCGTGGCGCCGATCAGCAACGAACTGCCGAGCAGGCTGCAGGCGATCAGTCGGTGTTGACGATGGGCCTGATCACGCAGCAGCTTGAGCGCTTGCGGATCGCTCACCGAGCGTTGTTCGCCGCGCCCGATCTGGCGCAACGCATCGCGTACCAGTTCGGGAATCTGCGGCGCGCTGTGCAGCCACTCCGGCAGGCGCTTGCGCACTTCATGCAGCGTGCGCAGCGGGCTATAGCGTTCGCGCAGGATGCGCTTGAGCACGGGATGCGCGACGGCCCAGATGTCGATCTCGGGATCGAGCATGCGGCCGACGCCCTCGATATTCAGCAAGGTCTTCTGCAGCAGGATCAGCTGTGGTTGCAACGTCAGTTCGAAACGGCGCGCCGTCTGGAACAGTTTCACCACCAGCTCGGCCAGCGAAATCTGCGACAGCGGACGAGTGAAGTAGGGCTCGCACACTGTGCGTACTGCGGCTTCCAGTTCATCCAGACGCACATCGGCGGGCATCCAACCGGCGGCGACATGCAGTTGCGCAATCCGCGCATAGTCACGCTCGAACAAGGCGATGAAGTTCTGCGCCAGCCAGTACTGGTCGGTCTCCGGCAGCGAACCCATGATGCCGAAATCGAGCGCGATGAAGCGGGGCTCGGCGATGCATGACGGATCCACCCAGATATTGCCGGGGTGTGCGTCGGCATGGAAAAAATTGTCGCGAAACACCTGTTCGTAGAACACCCGAACGCCTTTCGCGGCGAGCGCCTTGCGATCGAGTCCAGCCGCATCGATCGCGGCGATGTCGTCCGAGCTGAGGCCGTGCACGCGCTCCAGCGTCAGCACGCGCTGCGCAGTCAGCTCCCAGTGCACCGCGGGTACGTACAGGTCAACGCCGCTCGCGAAATTGCGCTTGAGCAGGCTGGCACTGGCGCCTTCGCGCTGCAGGTCCAGTTCGTTCTCCAGCATTTTCTCGACTTCGGCGACGACGTCGAGCGGGCGGATCTTGTCGGCGTTCGGATGCCAGCGTTGCGCCAGTGCGCCGAGTGAGCGCAGCAGGTTCACGTCGCGCGCGATCTGCGCATCGATACCCGGGCGCAGCACCTTTACCACCACCTCGCGACCATCGTGCAGCGTGGCAGCGTGTACCTGGGCGATCGAGGCGGAGGCGAGTGGCGTTTCATCGAACTGGGCGTATAGAAGGCCAACCGGAGATTTCAGTTCGCGCTCGACGATGGCGCGCGCTTCGCTGCCGGGGAATGGCGCCACCTGATCCTGCAGCAGCGACAGCTCGTCGGCGATATCGGCGGGGATGAGGTCGCGTCGTGTCGACAGCACCTGGCCAGCCTTGACGAAGATGGGCCCCAGCTCGGTCAAGGCCAGACGCAGGCGCTCGCCACGGGACAACTGCGCCACATCGGCGCGCGGTCGCTTCAGCAAGGGGCGAACCAGTTTCAGTGGGCGAAAAAGATGCGCGGCGTCGACCAGCTCGTCGAGCCGGTACGCCAGCAGCACGGAGGCGACTCGCAGCAATCGTGGTACGACCTTCAGCGGCGTCACGCGGCGTTGCCCTGCAGGCGAAAGAGGAGACGCTGCACTCGTGACTCCAGCCGCTCGCTGCGTTCGCGCAGATGATCTACGCCGTCGAGAAAGGTTTCGACTTCGCCAGGTGCCAGTGCGATCCGCGTCTCCTCGCGCAGCCAGTCGGCGCCATCCTCGGTGAGATGTGAGGCGGTTTCCCGCGCGTGCGTCAGACCTTTTCGTACCGCCTTGGCCAGCGGCACGCCCATCACGTCGCCGAATGTTCGGGCGAACGCTTCTTCGAAATCGGGGGCGAATTTGCTGGCGAGCTTTTCAAGCCGGCGTGCCAGTTCGGCGTCTCCGGCGATCTCCACTTTGCCCGGTGCCATGCCGTCATCGTCACGCCGGAACATCATTGCCAGCAGACTGCCGGGTGTGGCGGCGACGCGCAGATGGCTGTCGTCCTGCGGAGGACCGACTTTCAGGCGTGCATTTTCGACGGTAACCGCCAACGCGATTTCCGGTCCGCGCACATGCAGCTGCACGCTACGTCCGTTCAGCGCAGCAAGCCGTTGCTGGGTATCCGGGTCGAGCGAAAGCGTATGGTTCAGCGCAGTTTCCAGTGCGCGTCCGGCGAGTTTGCGCAGTGGTTGCGGCAACCAGGAGTTGGGAGTGGCGGCATTCATCCGGCGATTGTAGCCGTGCTGGCTGCGATCTGTAGGAGCTGCCGTGTGCGCCCGATAGCTTTAGCTTACGGGCACCGGGTGGTCGCGCGCTGGTTGCGCTCCGGCAAAGCCAAGCTGACGCCAGGCCTCGTAGACGGCTACGGCCACCGTGTTGGACAGATTCAGGCTGCGGCTGTCGGCGCACATCGGCAAGCGCAGACGTTGTGCCGCCGGAATGGATTCCAGTACCTCAGTGGGCAGGCCCGCGGTTTCGCAACCGAACAGCAGCGCGTCGCCATCGGCAAACTGTGCATCGACGTGGGCTATGTGCCCGCGAGTGGTGAAGGCGAACACGCGCGGCGCATCGATGGTGGCCAGGCAGCTGGCCAGATCGTCATGTACGTTGACGCGGGCGTACTCGTGGTAATCCAGTCCGGCGCGGCGCAGGCGGGCGTCGTCAAGCGTGAAGCCCAGTGGGCGAATCAGGTGCAGGGCGGCGCCGGTATTCGCACAAAGGCGAATCACGTTGCCGGTGTTCGGCGGAATCTCGGGACGGAACAGAATGACATGCAGCATCCGCACATTATCGCCTGCTCTGCCGCGGTTGTGCCCAACACCACTTCAAATGCGACCCGCTGAATTCGACCGCACCGGTGGGCAGACCACTCCGTCCGCAGGCAGCGCGCAAGTCGTCGGCGCGGTCAGCAGAATCGAGCTCAGCGTCTGCGTCGAGGCCAACTGAACCGTGCGTGGCGTGGCGGTCAGCATCGCGCCCAGGATCAACGCGCACATGGCAAAGCACGCGGCAAACAGGCTGTGCAACATCAATGTTTCGTATTTCATGATCATCTCTCCGGTGGTACGAATGAAGCCCTGTGATGCTAGAAGAGCAAGTGCTGTGCCAACTATTTTGCGCCGCATAAATCGTTGATAGATAAAGATGTTTCTGACCTGCGCCCGTGGCGCGAAGTTGTCCGCGGACAGCCCGTCAGCCACTGCGGACAGCCGAACACAGACTCACTCGACACAGCCAGCCCATTGCCGAAAAACATCCGTCACGGGTGACCAACGCCTACCGCGTTTTGGCTTCATTGGGGAAGTACTGGCGACCTCGCGTTAGGATGGAGGCCAGGTCGGCGACGACCTCATCTCTCTCAAGTCACTGCTGCGGAGCCATCCATGCGCAAGACCCTGTTGTTGCTCGTCCCCATGTTGCTGAGCGCCTGTACCTGGGGGATCACCCTGGACGATGCCGCCCGCAACGTGCGCACAGTCTGGAACGGCGACGTTTCCGGCTGCCGCGATCTAGGCAAGGTGACTGTTTCCGTGATGGACCGGGTCGGTCCGATCGATCGCAACAACATCACCGTGCGCGACGAGCTGGAAGTGATGGCGCGCAATCAGGCGGCGCAGATGCATGCCGACACCATCAAGCCGCTGGCTGAACCGAACGATGGCTCGCAGCCTTGGGGGGCCTATCAGTGCGGTACGCGCCAGATAGCACCGGCGATGTCCCCTGGCGCGCCGGCGATGCCGACCACGGCGCCTGGCAACACGCAGACTTTCCCGGTCAAGGGCGGCTGACCGCCGCTACATCTGATGTGGAAAGGCGCCCACGTGGCGCCTTTTTTCATGGCCGCCATGTTCGGAAATTGCGTCCATCAATCAATCGGGATATCCTTCACATATAGATATTACATAAATGTAATACATCGACGTCACCGAAGACTTTCCTCATGACCAGCTTTCTCCCCACCGAACAGCGCCTCGCTGTGACCTGTAGCCGTTACCCCGAATTTCCGCAGCGGCCCGGCACGCTGGTTCGGCTTATCAAGCACATCTACAAGTCGTTGCATGACGAAGCGAATGCCTTGCTCAAGCCTTACGGCATCAATCATCCCGAGTACAACTTGTTGATGATGATGTACGGCACGCGGAGTGGGACGATGTCACCCACCGAGCTGGCGGAGGCGGCTGGTGAGAAGTCGGCCAATATCACCCGACTGACCAATCACCTGAGCGAGATGGGCCTGGTCGCCCGTGCGGCCAGCACCGATGACAGGCGCAAGATAGAGCTGACCTTGACGCCCGCTGGGCAGGCTTTGATCGCGAGTTTTCTTCCCGACATCTGCAGGCTGCTCGAACGGCAGGGACGCCAGTTGTCGGATGCGGAGCAGGGCCAGCTGGAAAAGCTGCTGAAGAAGATGCTGGACGGACTGGATGACTGATGTCCACGAACGAAGCCAATGCTGTCCTGCCGACGCCGCGCAAGCTGGTCGTCAATAGCCTCGCCGAAGAGGCCGGTATCTGGCTGTTCGTCTTCAAGACATTGCTGGCGTTTTACCTTACGGGTTGGCTGGCGATGCGACTGTCGTTGCCGCAGCCATCCAGCGCGATGCTTACTACCATCATCGTCGCCAATCGCCAGTCCGGCATGGTGCTGGCCAAGAGCTTCTATCGCTGCATCGGCACGCTTGCCGGGGCGGTAGCGGCGTTTTTCATTGTCGGTTTGTTTCCGCAACAACGTGAACTCTTTCTGGCGGCGCTGTCGTTGTGGGTCGGTCTATGTGCTGGCGGCGCCACCCTGTATCGCAACTTCACGTCGTATGCGTTTGTACTGGCGGGTTACTCGGCGGCCATCATCGCCATCCCCGTCATCAACGATCCGCCGGCAGTTTTCGATTCGGCGGTCGCGCGGATCAGCGAGGTGTTGCTCGGCCTGCTGGTCTCCGGCGTGGTCAGCGACATCGTTTTTCCGAGCCGCATGCGCGATGTACTGCGGCGCACCGCACATGCCCAGTTCGCGCATTTCATCGGTTTCGTGCAGGGCAGCACCGGCGGCAACATTGCGCGTGATTCAATGGAGAAAGCGCACCTGCGTTTCGTTCGTGACGCGGTGGCGCTGGAGGACCTGCGCAGCTCGGTGATCTTCGAGGATGCCGAGGCGCGTGCCCGCAGCGGACACATGCTGCTGTTCAACCAGCGCTTCATGGCGGCATCGACCAGCTTCCAGTCACTGCACCACCTGATCAACCGGCTCCAGCGGGGTGCCCATACCGCCGCGGCGCAGGCGTTGATCGCGCTTTACGCTCCGATCGGAACGGCACTCGACGCACCGATCGAAGCGGGCGCCGCCGCCCGAGTTCTATTGCCTCGGCTGGTGACGGCGCGGCAGCAGGTGGCCGCGCTGGCAGTCACCCTGCGTGACCGCCTGGCTTCCGATTCGCAGGCGCTCGATTTTGATACCGGCGCCACTTTGCTGAACCGTTTCGCCGACGAACTGCGTGACTACGTGGACAGTGCCGCATCGCTGCAGTCCACGGGCCGGCTGGCAAATTCGGTCGAGCGTGTGCGTTTCACGCGTGGCAATGACTTCATGGATGCGGGGCTCGCCACGCTGCGTACCACGATGACCATGCTCGCCCTGGGTGCCTTCTGGATCGCTTCGGCATGGCCCATGGGCGCGTCGGCAATGCTGGTCGCGACCATATTCGCGGGTCTGTTTGCGACCAGGCCGCATCCAAATCAGGCTGTCAAAGCGATGACCTTGGGTTATGCCGTGGGCATGTCGGCTGGCTTTGTCTGCGTGTTTTTCGTACTTACCCGAATGGATGGCTATATGTTGTTCGTGGCCGGGTCGGCGCCTTTCCTGATAGCAGGCCTGGTAGCCATGATGTGGCCCTCGCTGGCCAGTCATGGGCTGGGCTACTCGATGGGGTTTGCCTACATCCTGGCGGTGAAGAACACGATGGTGTTCGATCCGGTGAACTTCATGAATGACTCGATCGCACAGATTGTCGGCCTTGCATTCACCGCCATCGCGTTTGTTGTAGTGCCGCCGGCCATCGGCAGCCGCTGGCTACGCCGTCGTCAGCTTGAGCGTTTGCGACGGCAGGTTGGATTGGCGGCCAATGCACCGCTGGCGGGTTTGCGTCATCGGTTTGAAAGTGTGAATCACGATCTTTTCAGTCAGGTAGTCGAACAGACCGAGCCCGGTAGCAACGACTCCCGTGCGTTGTTGGCCTGGGCGTTGGCGGTACACGAAACCGGGCGGGCGTTGATCGAATTGCGCAACGACATGGTGGCCTCACCGCTGCCGACCGATGTCAGCCGTGCGATAGCTCTGGCCGTCGGAGTGCTTGCGCGGTTCTACGAGAATCCGGATACCGCCGGCTACCTGCTGGCGCGCGATTCGTTGAATTCGGCGATCAGGGCGGCCAGCGAAAACGCGATCGCACGCCCGCTGCTCAATCATCTGCAGTTGATCCGTCTGGGATTGCTGGATGGAGATTCGGTGCTTGCCGACTACATGCCTGTGGCGCCGATATCCACGGAGACCGCTCATGCCTCGTGAAATTGCCCTCGGCGACGCGCTCGTGCCGGGTCTTCTGGTGGTGTTCGTCGCGTCGCTCGCCGTGCTCTGGTTGCTCGACTGGATAGCTGGGCGATTCGGTCTATACCGCCTGGTCTGGCATCCGTCGTTATTTCGACTTGCGCTGTTCGTCTGCGTCTTTGGCAGCTTTGCGCTGCTCCTATTTTGATAACGAACGTTGTGACCTCATGAAAATTGCCACCGTAATCCGTATTGCTCTGACGGCCGTCGTCCTGCTCATTGCGATCATTGTCGCCCACGCGTTGTGGAAGCACTACATGTATTCGCCGTGGACACGCGATGGCCGCGTACGTGCCGAGATCGTGCGCATCGCACCGGACGTCACCGGCCTGGTGACCCAGGTCAATGTCATCGACAACCAGACAGTGAAGAAGGGTGACTTGCTGCTCGTCATCGATCGCGCGCGATATCAGGATGCGGTTGATATGGCCAAAGCCAACCTCGGTGCTGCGCAGGCAGGGGCGCGCGCCGCCGTCGCCAACATCGACGTGGCGATGGCCGGTGCGGCGCAAAGCAAGTCCAGCTACGACATGTATGCCGCGCAATCCAGTCGTCGCGAACAACTCAACGACGTCATTTCCGCTGAAGATCGCGCCAATGCCCAATCAGCCGCAATGACGGCGCGTGCCGGCCTGAGTCGGGCACAGGCGAGTCAGGAGCAGGCCAGCGCAAGCCAGCAGCAGGCATTGGCCGCGGTGACGCAGGCACAGGTAGCGCTGGCGGCCGCGCAGCTCAATCTCGATCGCACCGAAGTGCGCGCGCCCGTCGATGGTTACGTGACCAATCTCAGCGTGCGTGTCGGCGATTACGCCAGCGTCGGCGTTCCGCGCCTGGCGCTGATCGACAGACACTCATACTGGATTTACGGCTACTTCGAGGAGACCAAGCTGCCGCAGGTGCATGTCGGCGACAGCGTGGACATCCGCTTGATGAGCGGAGGCATCCGGCTGCGAGGCACGGTGGAGAGCATCGCTCGCGGCATCACCGACGCTGCCGCTCCGGCGGGTTCGGACCTGCTTGCCAACGTGAATCCCACGTTCAACTGGGTGCGTCTGGCGCAGCGCGTGCCGGTGCGCGTGCGCATCGATACGGATCACATGCCGGCAGGCACGGTGCTGGCCGCGGGCATGACCGCGACGTTGATCGTGCATCCGCACGAAGCGGCGGCATCGCGATGAAAAGCATGTGCCGCATCGTTCCAACCGCGATCGCTTTCTGCTTCGCCCTGGCTGGCTGTGCCAGCAGCGGTGGGCTGCAGACCAGCGGCAAGCTCACCGATCCGCACAGCCTGAAGGCCGAACGCAGCCTCGCGCAGGCATCGCTCAGCCCTACGGCATGGCCTGCGCAGGATTGGTGGGTGGCGTTTGGCGATCCGCAACTGACGGCTCTGATCAATGAAGCATTGAAAACCAACCCCACCCTGGATGCGGCCGAAGCGCGAGCCCGACTGGCGCAGGCCGCAGCCGACGGCATGGACGCCGCGCGCAAGCCGCAGGTGAATCTGGACGCCGGTGCTACTGGCGAACGACTTTCCAGCAAGGACCCGATCTATGCCCCCTATACGCTGGGCACGTTCGCCTGGGGCAAGTCAGCCACGCTGGATTTTTCCTGGGATCTGGATCTGTGGGGCGGCAAGCGCGACGCGTGGGAAGCGTCGCTCGGACGCAGCCGTGCAGCGCAGATCGACGCTTACGCCGCACGCATCCAGCTATCCGTGAACGTGGCACGTGCGTACGTGCGACTGGGCTACGCGTTTGCCGAACAGGACGTAGCCGAGGCCGAACGGCAACGTGCCGATACATCGTTGGGATTGACTCGCCGGCTGGTCGGCGGCGGTCTGGGCACACCGCAACAGGAGTATCTCGCGGACTCGCAGGCGACCAGTGCCGAACAGCAAAAGGTGCAGGCCGATCGCGCCATTGACGCCGCGCGCAGCAGTCTTTCGGTGCTGCTTGGACAAGGACCGGATCGCGGACTTCTCATCACGCGGCCGCGCTTGCTCGATCCCGGCATGGCGGCGCTGCCTGACCAATTGCCGGCAGATCTGATTGGACGACGCGCCGATCTGGTCGCCGCACGCTGGCAGGTCGAAGCCGCTGCAAAGGACATCAAGGCGGCCAAAACCGAATTCCTACCCAACATCAGCCTCGGCGCCATGGCTGGTTTTGTGGCGATCGGCGGAAGCACCAGCTTGTTCCAGTTGCCAGCGCGGACTTACAGCGTCGGCCCCGCGCTGAGCTTGCCGATTTTCGACGGTGGCCGACTGCGCGCTCATCTTGCGGCGGCGGACGCCAACTACGATCAACTCGTTGCGCGCTACAACACGTTGCTGGTGGGCGCACTCAACGAAGCGTCCGATCAACTCTCCGCGCTGGCATCGACGCGAACCCAGATCGCGCTGGAAAAACGCTCCCAGCAGGACGCTCGCAAGAGCTGGGAAGACGCGATAAGGGCGTACAAAGGCGGTGTCAGCGGCCCGCTCACGCCGCTGATCAGTCGTCAGCAATTGCTGCTCACCGAGCAACGCCTGGCGGCGCTTGAAAGCCAGCAGGCGGACGCCTCCATCCGTCTCATCGAGGCACTGGGTGGTGGCTATGGCGCCGGCGGCGGGATAGATTCGCGGTCGACGACAGCTCCGGGCTGGGTATCTGCTGCCACGGACAGCGGGGTTCACTGAACGGTCTGACCTATCGCAACCTGGTGCGGCAAAACCCCGCAAGATGCACCGGGTAGGCGCACCTGCAATGGTTTGCGATGATGAGCAATGTTGCGGATGCCAGACCACCCATGAACAAGCTGATGAACACGCCCCGTCGCCTGGCGCGGCGGATCCTTTCACCGCTGCGTGCGCCGAAGGCGCAGGCGGTGCTGGAAGCGCTGCCTTCATTCGCGGTACCGGCCACGGCGATCGAAGTGCTGCCCGACCCGTCGACATTTCGCAAAACGCTGCTGCAGCTGATCGCGCAGGCAACGCGGCGCATCGTTATCGTGACGCTGTATCTGCAGGACGATGACGGTGGTCGCGAGGTGCTGGATGCGTTGTATGCGGCGAAGGTGGCACATCCGGCGTTGCAGATTTCAGTGTTCGTCGACTGGCACCGCGCGCAGCGGGGGTTGATCGGCAAGCAGAAGAGCGAAGGCAACGCGGGTATGTACCGCCAGTACGCAGAGCGGTTCGGCCCGGGCGTGAACATCTATGGCGTACCCGTGCAGAACCGCGAGTTGTTCGGCGTGCTGCATCTGAAGGGCTTCGTTATCGATGACGTCGTGTTGTATAGCGGCGCGAGTATCAATGACGTCTATCTGG
>Ga0302316_10001045_pt1 | contig 22844 bp, 16 predicted proteins | sample III_Palsa_N3_2_FD_200456 | JGI IMG/M metagenome (GOLD analysis project Ga0302316, IMG submission 200456) | Peat permafrost microbial communities from Stordalen Mire near Abisko, Sweden - III_Palsa_N3_2 | ecosystem: Environmental > Terrestrial > Soil > Palsa > Peat permafrost | place: Sweden...
GGGACGATCAGCATGCAAGGTGATGGTCGCAGGCGGAGTCGTGGTCTGCGCGAAGGTTTTGAGAGTTGCAGCGGTGGCGGCGGTGAGAGCGAGAAAGCGGCGGCGATCCATCGAGGTCATGGATTGAAGCGTACTAGTCAAGCCTTTGAACGTGCAAACCGCAGAGCGGGTTTTTGGTGTGGGGAAAAGAAAGCCCGGGCGAGATGGTGCTCGCCCGGGGCTGGTTGGAGGTTGGGTTAGAAGATGATCTTGGCCCCTAGCTGCGCGTTGAACGGTTCGCCGGCACCAATGCCGGGTGCGCCGTTGTAGTCGCCGATGGTGTCGAAGAGAGCTGAAGAGCTGGCGGTGAGATCGGTAAGTCCCGGCGTGCATGTTCCTCCGCTGGAGGAGATGCCAGTGCTTGGGCAGGCCGCGTAGGTGATGCTTGGTGGTGCGAAGTTGGTTCGGTTGAAGAGGTTGAACAACTCTGCCCGCAGTTGGAAGGTGACCCGGTCGGTGATTCGGGTGTTCTTGAATACCGAGAGATCAACGTCGGAGTATCCGGGAGAGTAGTAGCCATTGCGACGTGTGGTCCCGAACGTACCCGGAGCGGGTAGCGCGAAGGCACTCATGTCAACCCAATTAGCGTTGGGAACCTGGCCCTGGTACCCCTTGTGAACCGGTCCGATCTGGTCGAGACGATCGTTCCCCTCGTCTGTGCCACTAATATCGGTACCGGCCAGCATGGTGAAGGGTTGGCCGCCGTGGAAGGTGAGCAGACCATTGACCTGCCAGCCCTGTGTCAGCCATTTGAGACGCTGACTGCCGGGTGCCTCATAGCTGAGGAAGCTGACGAAGGTGTTGCGGGTGTCAAAGTCCGAGTTGCTGTAGTCCCCCTTAAAGTTGAGGTTGTTCTGTGGGAGAGCGCCGCGGTAGGCAGTGACTTCATCGAGGGCGTGCGACCAGGTGTAAGCGGTCGAGCCGGAGAGATGATGCCAACTGGTGAGGCGAATAGTGGCCTGGAGGGAGTTGTAGTTCGAGGTGCCAATGCTCTGAACCTGATTGATGTTGCTGTATGTGGGGTATTGGATGAAGAAGGGCCGATTGCTCTGAAGCTGGTAGGCAGCAGTCTTCGTGGGATCTGTGTTCCCCGGTGGAGTGACATAGTTTCCCGGCAGACCCTGGTTGATATCGATGAGGCTGAGCAGGTGACGGGCTTCGGAACCGACATAGCCCAGCTGCGCGATGATGTTGGGAGCCAGAGTGCGCTCCATATTGATGTTGTAGTTCTCGTTGTAGGAAGAGCGGAAGTTGGGGGCAATGGAGAAGCCGCCGCAGGGTGAGATTGCTGTGCAGGGAGAGCCATTGAGAGCCGACGGAAAGATTGGCACATTAGCCTGAATCGCTATCTGGGCCTGGGCAGTGGCGCCAACGGTATAGACCGGGTTAGGACCACCGGGGTTGCCTTCTACGCCGTTGGGCGCGGCGTTGCCGGGACGGTTATCGAGGAAGGGGTTGAGGTTGGGTGTATCCGCATAGAAGCCATAGCCGGCGCGGATAACGGTTTTGCTATCCAACGAGTAGGCGAGGCCAAGACGGGGGCTGAAGTTCTTGAAGTAGCGCGGATAGAGGTTCGCGATCTGGGCCCCCTGGAAGGCGAGACCGTTGTTTGCGATCTCCGAGGGGACGAAGATGGACATGTCCTTGCTGCTGTTATGCAGCGGGCCTTCGTAGTCGTAACGGATGCCGTAGTTGATATTGAGCTTGGGGGTTACCTGCCAGTTGTCGCCGGCGTTGAGGAACCATGTGTTGACGTAGACGAAGCGCTCCGGATCGCCGATGGCGATGGAGGCCTCAGAGAACTGGCCGGCGAGGAAGTCGGCGAGTGCGCCGGCGTAACCGGAGCCGCCGCCGCGTGATCCATCGAAGGTGAAGGAGCCGACGGAGTGGCGCTTGTAGAACTCGTCGAGGCGAGCGTTACGATACTCGCCGCCGAAGCGTAACTGATGCTTGCCCTTGACCCATGAGAGCTGATCGGTGAGGTGGCCGGTCATATCGCTGCGGCCCTCGGGAGGTGTTTCGCCGACTGGATCGAAGCTGCCGATGGTGATGTTGGGAGCGTTGGGGTAGGGCGCGCCAGTGCTGAAACCGAGGCTCTGGACGTTGTAGTTGGTATTGAAGTCGTTGAAGAACTGGTTGAAGTAGTTGACGCCTGCCAGCAACTGGTTAGACATGGACGACGAGATGACACGGTCGTAGACGATGGCGATGTTCTGCACGTGGAGCGGTGCTGCCTCGTAGTAAGAGAGGAGTTGCGAGCCGACTGGAGCGACCTGATTGCCCTGGCCGACGAACCAGTGAGCACTGATGCTGTCCTTGGAGGTGGGGTGGTAGTCAACCTTGCCGAGACCGTTCCAGCTATAGCCGTACTCGGGATCGGAGGAGTGGTAGTTGTCGACGACGCCGACGGTGTCCTGCGCGAGGACGTTGGCACCCCAAAGGGTGTTGAGGACGCTCACCATGACCGGGCTGACGGGGGTGTTGTTTGCCGCGAGAATGGCCTCGGCCTGGTTCTGCCAACCGACGGAGGGCTCAGTAGCGGAGCCGGATTCGCCGATGACGAAGCGCTGATGCTCAAAGGTGAGGAAGCCAAAGAGCTTGTCCTTGAGGAATGGACCGCCTACGGAGAAGCCGGTGTTGTAGTTGCGGACCTTCTGCTTGGTCTCGGCGAAAGGGCTCTTGGCACCGTAGGCTTCGTTGCGATTGAAGTAGTAGACCGTGCCGTGAAGCGAGTTGGTGCCGGACTTGAGTGTGAGGTTGATGGTACCGCCGGGGTTACGACCACCTTCAGGGCCGGCCTGTGTCTGCGCGGAGAACTGGTCTACCGCGTCGATGGGAAGAACGATGCCGGCGATGCCGGAGACGCCGCCCTGGTTGACGGCGGGAATGTTATGCCAGAGATCGTTGTTGTCGACACCATCGATCTGCCAGTTCATCTGGTTGGCGCGGGTGCCGTTGAGCGAGCCGTAGCCGCCGCCGGAGTATCCAGCGTAGCCCGGGGTGAGCGAGATCAACTGGGTGAAGTCGCGTCCGTTGAGAGGGATGTCCTGGACGGTCTTGGAGTCGAGTACCGTGGTCTGCGTGACGGTGGTGGTATCGAGCGCGATGCCGGCGGCGTCGACTTCGATAGTGGTGTTGGTGCTGGAGATGGCGAGCTTGACGGGGAGGGTATACGTGACGCCCGCTGAGACCGGGATCTTATCGAACTTGGCGGTAGCGAAACCATTCAAGGTGACGGAAACGGAGTAGGTGCCGAGAGGAAGATCCTGAAAGAGGAACTCGCCGCCTGAAGAACTGACCGTTTTCTGCGCGACGCCCGTGCCCGTGTCCGTAGCTACAACGGTGGCATTGGCTATGAGAGCACCCTGAACATCGGTGACTGTGCCATTGATTCCGCCGCGGAATGTCTGGGCGTTTAGAGTTGCGTTGAAGGCAAAGAGGACGAGAAGGCTCAGCAGTAGTCGGGGGACGTTCTTCATCAAGAGATCTCCAAAATAGAGCGCAGCCTGCCGAGCCGTCGATAAGACGGTGACCGGAGGGTTATGGGGAGAAAGTGAATCAGATACAGATTTCCTCAACGATATCGCGAGAGATTTCGCGGTACCTGAAGGGCCAGGAATTGATAAATTCTTCGTACCTTACGCTGAAATTCACCATCAATGCAAGAGAAAAATGTTATGCACGCAGAAATATTTTCTGCCTGCGCAACAGCTTGCATGAATGAGGGAGTGCGAAAGAGATAGAAGGAAGGCTAACCGAGGAGAGCGCGCATGAGGCGGTCGATGGAGACGATGCCCTGGAACTGACACTGGTTGTCGATGACGGCGAAGGGGTCGAAGCGAGAGAAGATGCCTGACCTACTCGCGTAGATGCTTGATGAGTTGGGTGGGATGGATGGGCTTGGGCAGGAGCTCGAAGGTGTGGCCGCGCTTGCTGGCGCGCTCCAGGATTTCGACTGTCGCCGACTGGCCGCTGAAGAGAACGATGCGGGTGTCCGGGCAGAATGCGCGGATCGCGATGGCAGCTTCGACGCCGTCGAGATGAGGCATCAGGACGTCGGAGAGAAGGAGATCCGGGCAGCTGCGTTTGGCGATCTCGATGGCTTCCGTGCCGCTGTAGGCGGCCTCGGCGATGAAGCCGTTGCGGTTGAGGATTTGTACGATGGTGTCCGCGATGAGGGCTTCGTCGTCGACGACCAAGATGCGGGGGAGGTGGGTGCTGCTGTCGGAGTCGCTGGCTGATTCGGCTGTAGCGCGGAACAGCGGTTTTAGCGAATTGCCGCTGAACAGAAAGGGGTTCGTCGAGGTCATGGGGTCCTGGCAAGTGTCCGTACGGAAATAATATTCGTACACCGGAAATTTCCGGCAAGTCTCACAAGCGGGGGAAGATGCACCAATTATACAAGCTGGGCTCTGCTCCACGGATAAGTTTACTGGAGAAACCTGGATTGCGTGGGGATGAATTTATTGGGGCTGAGGAATTCCGCGGGGAGGAAGACGCGGAAGATTGTGCCGGAGGGCTTTTCGGAGCTGGTGCGGAAGCGGATGGTGCCTCCCTGCTTTTCTACGATGCCTCGTGTGACCCAGAGACCGAGGCCGGTGCCGACGGACTCTTTGGTGGTGAAGAACGGGGAGAAGAGACGCTCTCGCACGGAGGCAGGGATGCCGCTGCCCTGATCGGCGATGAGGACGCTGACGCCGGGGCGGCCGTTGTGGGTGCGGCGACGGGCGCGGACCTGGATGACGCCTTTGGAGGAGGCGTCGATGGCGTTGACGAGGAGATTGGAGAAGACCTGACGGACTTCGCCCTGCAGGCCGAAGATGTGGAGATCGGGTTCGACATCGAGCTTGCACTCGAGCCTTTTGTACTGGCACTTGCGGGAGAAGAGATTGACGACGCCTTCGAGCAGGGCGGTGAGATCGATGTCGGTGGGGCGCGTGGTGTCGCGATAGAAGCCGAGGGTTTGTTGGGCGATCTGCGCTACTCGGGCTAGCTCGTTGTCGGCGGTTTCGAGCAGATGCTGGATGGGCGGAGGGACGCCGGGGTCGGTCTTGGAGAGATAGATGAGGTTGGTGACGGCTTCTAGCGGGTTGTTGATCTCGTGGGCGATGGTGGCCGCTAGGCGGCCGGTCGCGGCCAGTTTTTCGGTCTGGCGGAGGGTGGCTTCCTGGGTCTTGCGGGCGGTGATGTCTTGCACGGTGCCGATCATGCCGGTGCTTTCCTGGGGCGCAGCGCCGGGGGATTGCGGGGTCGGGTCGTCGAAGGTTGCGGTGCCGCGACTGGAGATCCAGCGCTGCTGGCCATCGCGGGTTTTGACGCGGTACTCCGCGCCATAGGTGGCGCCAAAGAGGGCTACATCGCGAAGATCGGCGGCGGTCATGCCGATGTCGTCCTCATGGACGATGCGCTTGCGAAGTTCGGTGCGCGAGATGGGGACATGGGGATCGGCATCGAGTAGCTCGGCGGCACGTTCGTCGAGGTCGAGCATGTCGGTGGCGCGATTCCAACTCCAGGTGCCGAGCTGGGCGGCGTCAAGCGCCTGGCGGAGGCGACGGGAGCTATCGGCACTGGCGCGTTGGGCTGAATCGGTGAGGGCGATTTCCTGGGTGAGGGTTTCGGCAAGGCGGGCGTTTTCGATGGCAGCACAGGCCTGGGCGGCGATGGTGAGGAGCTGGGACTCGTTGTAGGCGGTGAAGACGTCTGGGTCGGGGTGGCCGAAGAGCATGACGCCGAGATGGTCGCCAGTGCGGGTGCGGACGGCGAGGTAGCTGCGGACGGCAAGATGACCGAGCGGCGTGCCGCTGAAGGGACTGTTGCCGTCAAAGCGAGAGTCGTGCGTGATGTCGTCGGAGCGGAAGACGGAGTCGTCGTAGAAGCCTGGGCTGAGGAGATCGACCCGTGGGACGTGGCCGATGCCGGCGAGGATGGCGGGATCTTCCGCGGAGAGCTTGTAGTGCTGGATGCTGCCGCCGTCGGGGCTGAGGGTATCGTAAAAGAAGACGCCGAAGCAGGCGCAGGCGAGTTCCCGCGCTGCGTCGAGTGCTACTTGCAGGATAGTCTCCAGATTGCGCTCGCCGGCCAGAGTGAGGCCGGTATCAATCAGCAGCCGAAGGCGGGCTTCGTGATCTTCCGGCGTGGATGCACCCGTTTGCAGATTGTGTCTTTGAACGGCCATCGTTCCAAGTGAGATGCGCTGTGGGGGGCAAAGCGGTGCCGCGAGCCTTTTTTGAGTGCAAAGAGGTGTGGTTATCGCCCGAAGTGGAAGTTGATGCCGGAACCCAGCCAGAGGGTGTTCTGGATGTTTGATCCGCCGTTGGGGAGTTGGGTGCGGACCAGGCCGGCCTCGAGGAGGCGGAGGTCGAAGCGGTGGTAGATGGTGAAGTTGATGCCGGCGCCTCCTTCGTAGGTGATGGAGGAGGCGTGGGTGAGCTCTACGCCGTTGCTGGGGTAGAGACCGGCGGGGGCGATGGTGTAGCCTACCTTGCCTTCGACGAAGATGGCGGCGTGGCGGTTCCAGGCAGTATCGGTGATGTGGCCGATGTTGTAAGTGTAGCGAGGGCCGACGAGGAACTGGATGTGCTGGATATCGATGCTGCCACGCTGGTTGGTGGCGGCGAGACCGGCAGCCGTGGCGGAGGCTCCGAGGCCATGCCAGAGGTTGATGGTGTAGTCGAGCTTGGCGCCGCGGAGATAGAAGTAATCGGCGGAGGATGCGCCGACAAACTTGGCGCGCTCCTGGACGTAGGTCATGCCGAAGTCTATGGGCCGCTGGCTGAAGATTTGCGCATGGGCAGACGGGAGCGAGAGCAGAGCCGCCGCGAAGACCGCAGTCACAGCCGGGCGAAGGACGCGGCGAGGCGCTCGGTGTCTGAGCCGGGATTGGCGGGTTAGGAGTGGCATAACAGTTGGAGCTCCTGAGTAATTAGGCCTGCAAGACAGCAAGATAACGCGTGAATCTTTTTATTGAACTATTGAGCTATTGAACTATTGAACTATGAGAGTTACGGTGGTCGCGTGCGTGAGTGTTCCAGATGTTGCAGTGACGGTGAGGTTGTAGGTGCCGGGAGTGGTGCCGTAGTAGCCGCTGGAGGCATCTGAGAGGCAGCCGGTGAGGCCGATGGCGGAGACGCAAAGCAAGAGCCAAAGGAAGAGTGCGGCAGGGCGTCGGCCACGGCGGCGACGGAAGGCGAAGGGCAGTAGCAGGAACGCGAGGACGATAGGAGCGTCATGCGTTGTTGTGTGGCGGAGAGATGGTCCGCGATCGAGATGAGCCTGCGGTGCGGGTGGTGGCTTGACGGTAAGGGTGATCGTGGTGGGGCCGCTGCCGGCGGAGACTGTTACTGGCAAGAAGGTTGCCGTGGTTCCCACGGGGAATCCGCTGAGACCGAAGTTGATGGGACCGATCAGAGTGGGTCCGCCGACGGGAGCGACTGTGAAGGTATAGCTGGTGGAGTAGCCGCCGAGGACGGTGGCCGTTCCGCTGCCGCCTGAGGCGACAGCGATGGAGAAGTCTTCGACGACCTCATTAAGGATGGGCGAGGTTGCGGTGAGGAAGTAGGCGTCGCCGGAGTAGACGGCGGTGATCGCGTAGATGCCGATGGCGCTAAAGGTGAGCGGCAGATTGGCTTGACCCGCGATGATCGTAGCTGTGCCCAGCGGCGCTGTGCCGTTGAAGAACGTTACGGTGCCGGTGGGTGCGGTTTGGGCTCCCTGACCGGATGCCGCGACTACGGAGGCAGTTAGGGTGATGGGGCTATCGATCAACGTGGGACTGATGGAACTGGTGAGGGATACCAGCGCGGTGTACTGGTTGACGAGCTGAGGCAGGACAGGCGAGGTGAGGGTGAGGTAGTTGGTATCGCCACTGTAGACCACGGTGAGGGGGTATGATCCGGCGGCGCTGAAGCTGACGGGGAGAGTTGCTTGTCCGTTGACGAGCGTTGCCGCGCCGAGGATGGTTGTGCCGTTTTTGAAGGTGACAGTGCCGGTGGGTGCGGGCGGAGTTCCCTGCCCTGCTGCCGCGATTACGGTGGCGGTGAGGGTGGTCTGCTGATTCACGAAGGAGGGATTGATCGAACTGGTGAGGGACGCCTGCCCGGCGTAGTCGGTGACGACCTGGGAGGCGGAGGGTGAGGTGAGGGCGAGGAAGTTGGTGTCGCCACTGTAGACGATGGTGAGGGCGTAGGTTCCCGCCGTGCTGAAGCTGGTTGGGAGCGTGGCCTGTCCGTTGACGAGGGCCGCGGTGCCGAGAATGGCTGCGCCGTTTTTGAAGGTGACCGTGCCGCTGGGTGCGGGTGCGGTTCCTTGACCTGCTGCTGCGACTACCGTGGCAGTGAGGGTGGTCTGCTGGTTTACGAAGGACGGATTGATCGAACTGGTGAGGGACGCCTGCGCGGCGTAGTCGGTGACGACTTGAGACAGTACCGTCGAGGTGAGGGTGAGGTAGTTTGTGTCGCCGCCGTAGACGATGGTGAGGGGATAGGTTCCCGCCGTGCTGAAGCTGACGGGGAGAGTGGCCTGTCCATTGACGAGAGTGGCTGTACCGAGGATCGCTGTGCCGTTTTTGAAGGTGACCGTGCCCGCGGGGGTGGGTGCCGTTCCCTGCCCTGCTGCCGCGACTACGGTGGCAGTGAGGTTGAACGTGGTGTTGATGAAGGCGGGGTTGGAAGAGCTGGTGATCGTGGCCTGGGCGGCGTAGTCGTTGACGACCTGAGAGACGGCGGGCGAGGTGACGGTGAGGTAGCTAGCGTCACCTGCATAGACCACGGTGAGGGTGTAGGTTCCGGCGGTGCTGAAGCTGACGGGGAGGGTGGCTTGTCCGTTGACGAGAGTTCCTGTGCCGAGAGTCGCTGTGCCGTTCTTGAAGGTGACGGACCCTGTGGGGATGGGGGTGGTCCCCTGTCCGGCTACCGCAGTGACGGTGGCGGTGAGGTTGAAGGTGGTGTTGACAAAGGCCGGATTAGAGGAGCTGGTGAGAGTGGCCTGGGCGGCGTAGTTGCCGACGACCTGAGAGACGGCGGACGAGGTTGCGGTGAGGTAGGTGGAGTTGCCCGCATAGACCGCGGTGAGGGAGTAGGTCCCGGCGGTGCTGAAGCCGGCGAGGAACGTTGCCTGTCCGTTGACCAGGGGGGCGGTGCCGAGAGTCGACGTACCGCTCATGAAGGTGACCATACCTGTCGGAGTAGGAGCGTTCGAGCCGGCGGGCGCCTGGAGGGTTGCGGTGAGCGTGGTCTGCTGGTTTACGAAGGACGGGTTGATCGAGCTGGTGAGCGCGATCTGCGGCATGTTGGTGACGGTGACGGCGTTGCTGATGCCGGTGAGCGAGCCGGTAAGCGCGCTGATGGTGAAGACGCCGACCTGATTGAACTGTGCGCCAGTGGCGGCAGGGAAGGTATGGATGCCGGCGTCTGCGGCGGTGAAGGCGTAGCTGACGCCGCTGAGGAATATGCCGGTGGAGTCGGTTGTGGTGAAGGTGACCGTGCCGAGGAAGTCGGTGGCTACCGCGGTGCCGACGAGGGCGGTGACGGTGAAGCCGACGGGCACTCCCTGGGAGGTGACGGAAGGCGAAGCGACGACCTGGAGGGAGGTGACGTTGCTGATGGCCGAGGCAGTGAGCTGCGCGGTCGCGCTGATAGGGGCGCTGGTGCCGGTTGCGGTGCCATTGACGCTGAAGACGGCTACATTTGGACCGACTAGCGTGGGGGTAAAGCCGACGGTGTAGGTGCAGACCGTGGAGGTAGGCAGCACGGGCGTTCCAGAGGTGGAAGGCAGCGAGGCGCAGGTGCCGGTGGTGCCGAGGGCGAAGGCCGGGTTGGTAAAGGTGGGGTCGGTGGCGCCGGTGAGTTGGACGGGTTGGTTGCCGGAGTTCTGGAGGGTCAGCGTGGCGTAGCCGTCGGTGGCATCGAAGGTATCGATTTTGGTGGGGGTTGGGAAGTTGATGGTGGGGTTGTTGCGGGTGATGGTGACGAGGCCGAGGGTGGAATCGGCAGAGAGTAGGTCGCCGTTGGGCTTGAGGGCGATGGCGCGGGGGGTGGTGGCCGTGGTGATGCCGGCGGCGATGGGAAAGCTGAAGACCGTGCCGGAGGGTGTGACCTGGAGGATGTTTCCGGCACCGGTGTTGGCGACGATGATGGGTCCCGAGGCGTCAACGGCGATTCCGGTGGGGTTGGAGAGTCCGCCGCCGGGGTTAAGGACCGTGGCTACGCCGGTGGAGAACGAGAGCACTACGATGCGGTTGTTGCCGGAGTCCGCGATGTAGAGATTGGTGTTATCGAGCGTGAGGCCGGTAGGACCGGAGAGTGGCGTGGTGAGGCCGGTGATCGGGACGACGATGGAGCCGGAGCCGTCGAGGGCGACGCGGATGATCTGGTTGGCCAGCGAATCGGCGATGTAGAGATAGCCGAGGGAGTCTGCTGCGACGCCGGTGGGGTGAGTGAGGGGTAGCGGGGATGTGGAGAGTGTCGAGAGGACGCCAGTGGGGGAGATGGCGTTGATGGATTGCGTAGAGGGTGAGGAGATGTAGAGAGTGCCGTCGCCGGAGATGGTCATGGCGGACTGCGCGGCGCCGACGAGATTGGCGACCGTGGAGAGTGTGCCGCCGAAGGTTTGCTCAAGGATGCGGCCGTTGGCGATGTCGTTGAAGTAGAGATCGCCGGCGCCATCGTAGACCGCTGCCGTGGGAGTGAAACTGGAAGGTGAGAGCGGCGAGACGGCGGCCATTGCGGTGGCCGAGACCGGGCCTAATAACAGTTGCGGGCCGAGGCCGACGCCGTGCAGGAAGGTGCGGTTTCCGACGGAGCCGTTGCCTTCGATGATGGAGAGTGCGCCTTTGCGGAGGCCGATCTGCAAAGGGGAAAAAGCCAGCGTGATGTTGCAGGTTTCAAACTGGAGGAGGGTTCCGACACAGTTCTGCGAGACGAGGACGAAGTCCTGGCTGCTTGATCCGTCGGTGGTGACGAGGACGGAGGAGATGGTAGTGGTGGTGGGGGCGTAGAAGCTGAGGATGACGGTGCTGGAGGTGCTGCCAAGCGCGACGGGGCCGAAGTTTACCGGGCCACCGGGCTGGAGCGACTGAGCGGAGAGCCGGACTGGGATGAGGAATGCGGCGAGCAGGAAGAGGCCTAGCAGGATGGAACTGGTGAATGGGAGTCTGCCGGTTATGCGTGGCGGTGCTCCCGTATCGAATCCGGTCGCAGGTTCGCCCTTGAACACAGTCATTGCCCCTCCGGCACGTGTATTGCCGACACCACTGGCTAAGGCTCCGCTGTCCGAATCGACCCGAGAATTTTAACCGGGACTGCCCTGCAACAGGTGGTGTCTGAAGATCCTCAACTTTTAAATTGCTTCTCCCCTATGATGCACTGACAAAGCGCTGGATGAAGAACTTCTTTTATCCAGGTTGACTGTCATGCCATCACCAGAGTGATTAACAGAGGATGTATGGAGGGAAATTATTTGCCGTTGTAGTCGTGGTAGAGGTTGGGAAATTCTGCCTTGAGGGTCGCGATCTTGGGGCGGTCGCAGACCATGATGTAGGGATTGTCGGGATTATGGAGGGCGTAGTCCTGGTGGTAGGACTCGGCGTCGTAGAAGCCCTTGAGGGCATTGACCTGGGTGACGATGGGTGCGGGAAAGGCTTTTTCGGCGTCGAGCTGCGCGATATAGGCTGAGGCGATCTTCTGCTGCTCGGGGGTGTTGAAGAAGATGGCCGAACGATAGGAGGTGCCTTTGTCTGGGCCCTGACGGTTGAGGGTGGTGGGGTCGTGGACGGCGAAGAAGATTTGGAGGAGCTGGCCGTAGGTGATCTTTGCGGGATCGAAGACGACCTTGACGGATTCGGCGTGGCCGGTGGTTTCGGTGGTGACCTGGGCGTAGGTGGCGGTGGCCGAAGAGCCTCCGGCGTAACCGGCGGTGGTGTCGAGGACACCCTTGACGCGCTCAAAGACGGCTTGCTGGCCCCAGAAACAGCCGCCGGCGAAGACTGCGGTGTCGCGGCCGTGCTTGGCGGCGAGTGGGGCGTCGATCTTGGGAGCGGGGGGCGGGGTGGCAGCCTTGCAGCCGAGGAACGAGGAGAAGCCAAAGAGTGAGGCGAGGATGGTGAGGCGCACGGGGCGGCTGGCTAGCATTGTGATTCTCCTGAGGCAGGCGACTTTCGCTTCCCTCTGAGTGTAAGACGCGCGGGGGGAGGGGATGGATTCCGCGCGAGCGAAATGCTTCGAGGTTGTTGGTGGCTTGACCCTTGTTACTCGTGGGTCGTAGTCTCGCGGCGAGATGAATAAAGTGTTTGAGAGCGCGGATGCGGCGGTACACGATGTGCCGGATGGCGCGACGGTGATGCTGGGTGGGTTTGGGCTTTGTGGGATTCCGGAGAACTGCATTGCGGCGCTGGTGAGGCGCGGGGTGCGGGGGTTGCATACGATCTCGAACAATATGGGGGTGGATGGATTCGGGATGGGGTTGATGCTGGAGGCGGGGATGATCGCCTCGCATACCGGGAGCTATGTGGGAGAGAACAAACTGCTGGAGCAGCAGGTGATCGCTGGAAAGCTGAAGGTGACTTTGATTCCGCAGGGGACGCTGGCGGAGAGGATTCGCGCAGGAGGTGCGGGGATTCCGGCTTTCTATACCCCGGCGGGTGTGGGGACGGTGGTTGCCGAGGGGAAAGAGACTAGGGAGTTCGAGGGGAAGGCTTATCTGTTGGAGACTGCGTTGCGGGCGGACTTTGCGCTGGTTAAGGCTTGGAAGGGCGATACGGCGGGGAACCTGGTTTATCGGAGGACGGCGAGGAACTTCAATCCGATGATGGCGACCGCGGCGAGGGTGACGATTGCCGAGGTAGAACATTTGGTTGAGGTGGGGGAGCTTGATCCGGATTTGATCCATACGCCGGGGATTTATGTGAAGCGGATCTTTTGTGGGGCTTGTGAGAAGAGAGTTGAACGGCGGACGGTTAGGAAGACGGATTTGTAGAGGGATGAGAGCGTGAGGGATGAGGAGTGAGGTTTAGTGGCTGAAGATACGGCAAAGCGGGATCGGATTGTGCGGCGAGTGGCGCGGGAGCTGCGCGATGGGTTCTATGTGAACCTGGGGATTGGGATGCCTACGATGATTGCGAACCATGTGCCGGTGGGAATGGATGTGGTGTTGCAGTCGGAGAATGGGATGCTGGGGATTGGGCCTTATCCGCTGGAGAGTGAGGTCGATCCGGATTTGATTAATGCAGGCAAGGAGACGGTTAGCGTGTTGCCGGGGACTAGCTTCTTTTCATCAGCGGAGAGCTTTGCGATGATTCGGGGTGGGCATATCGACTTGAGTATCCTGGGGGCGATGGAGGTGGATGAGCAGGGGTCTTTGGCGAACTGGATGATTCCGGGGAAGGTGGTGAAGGGTATGGGTGGAGCGATGGACCTGGTGGCGAGCGCGCGACGGGTGATCGTGGCGATGGAGCATACGACGCGGGATGGGCGGCCGAAGATTCTGAGGGGGTGTACGCTGCCGCTGACCGGCTTTGGTGTGGTGCAAACGATTGCGACAGAGATGGCGTGGATTGCGGTGACGGCGGAGGGGTTGATGCTGGAAGAGATTGCCGAGGGGGTGTCGGTGGAGGATGTGCAGGCGGCTACTGAGGCGCGGCTGATCGTTTCACCGGGGTTGAAGGTGATGCCGTAGCGGCGGGATGCTATCCTTCCCGAAATCATTCTTGAGCGTTTTTCCGCGGACGGCGCGGTAGGACAGAAGAACCAGGAGACCGCCGATGGCGTCGTACGACCCGATGGAACCTATTGAGCCTGTAGAACCGCATGAGGCGGCTGTGCCCGAGAACAATGGCTGGCTGGCGCCGGCGAAGGTGCCGGTTGGGTCGGTGCCGGCACCGGCCGGTGCGCCGATGTACGATCTGCGGCCGCTGACGCTGGGTGAGGTGCTGGACCGGACGTTTTCGGTGTACCGGTCGCGGTTCTGGTTGTTTGCGGGGATCGCGTCGATCTCGGGAGCGGTGCAGCTTGTGGCGCAGGCGGTGCAGATGTTCCTGCAACACTTGACGCTGCACCGGTCGAAGTTTGCTACCGGCTACATCGTTGGATTCATTGCGTTGGTAGTGGTGTACCTGGCGTTCTTTCTGGCCTACAGCGTGACGCAGGCGGCGACGGCGTTTGCGGTGAGTGAGATCTACCTGGGCCGGGTGACGAGCGTGAAGGAGTCGCTGCGGGCGACGATTGGGAGATGGCTGGCGTATATCGGGATTGCGCTGTGGCAACTGGGCAGCGGTGCATGGGTACCCTTCCTGGTGCTTGTTCCGTCGTTCGTGCTCGTAAAGTTGCTTCCAAAGAGTCCCGGGATGCTTGTGTTTGCCGGGCTTCTGATGTTTGTGGGCATACTGGGCGGTGGAGTGGTGGGCTACATCCTGTATCTGCGGAACTCCCTGGGCGTGCCGGCGGCGGTGATTGAGAGGCTGAAGGTTCGCGCGGCGATGCGACGCAGCAAGGTGCTGATGTCCGGAGCGAAGGGCCGTATCTTTGTGATCACACTGATCTCAGGTTGCCTCTACATGGTTGTCGGTGTCTTGCAGATGCCGTTCGCGGTGCTGATGGTGTTTGCGTTGCAGAAAGGCAAGGAGTCGGTGGTGGCGCAGGCAGTTACGCTGCTGATTGGGTTCCTGGGGCACTCGGTGGTGACGCCGGTGGCGATGATTGGGTTTACGCTGGTGTACTTTGACCAGCGGGTGCGCAAAGAGGCCTTCGACATTGCGGTGCTGCTGGGCGAAGACCAGCCCGCTATTGCGAGTGTGCCAGTGGTGGAGCAGACGCCGGTTGCGAACGAACCGGTGGAGGGCCAGACGGACGATGGGATTGCGCTTTAAGACGACCTGCCGGGTGATGCTGGGCGCTGCGTTGATCTCCGTGATGGCGGGCGGGCGGGCGATGGCAGAGGACTTGCGAGAGGTCTCGCGGGCGCAGTTTCAGGCCGAGGTGGCGCGGCTGGAGCAGGCGGTGGCGGCTTGCAAGACGGCGGCTAACGGCTGCGACGAAAAAGACGTGAGCACGGATGAACGCGTGAAGGCCGAGGGCAGCGCGCAGGGTTTTGTGATGCGGTGGGAGTGGTTGCAAACGGCGATCCGCGATGCGAGCAAGGCGAAGACGGATGAGCGCGTGAAGTCGATGGGGTTTGCTGAACAGCATCTTGAGGAGTTGGCGGCGGAGGGTGCGGCAGCCGATTTAAGCGGCGGAGATGCAGCGTTCGCGAAGGCGCGGGAGCAGGCTTCGCTAGTGTTGTCGAGAGCGGAATTTGATAGGGCTACGGGGCCGACCTGGTGGGAGCGGCAGATGTCGAGGGTGGGAGTTTGGCTGGGAGCGATCTTCGGCGGCATTGGTGCGCTGGGCGAGTACGCTCCGTGGCTGGGTACGCTGCTGGAGGTGTTGTTCTATCTGGCTGCGGCGGTGGGCATTCTCTTTTTTGTAAGGCGAGCGTTTGTGCGGCAGCGGTTGGCGATCTCTCTGGGCGCGGGAGCGGCGAAGGCTGGTGCGTGGGATAAAGAGGCTGACGACTGGGCGGCGCTGGCCGATGGCTGCGCGGCCCAGCAGCAGTGGCGCGAGGCGGTGCATTGCCTTTACTGGGCGGCGATCGTACGGCTGGAGGCGAGGCGCGCGTGGCGGCATAATCCTACGCGGACGCCGAGAGAGTATGTGCGGCTGCTGAAGCCGGGGTCGCAGCAGCAGGGTGCGCTGCGCAGCCTGACGCAGATTCTGGAGCGCGTCTGGTATGGACTGCGCGATGCCAGCGATGAGGATTATCAGCAGGCTCGGAGCTTGTTCGATGGACTGGGCGAGACGCAGCAGACGACGGTGGGGAACGCGTGAGCCTGGGAGATAACAAGAGCGACCGCAAGATGTTGCTGTGGCTGAGCGGCGCGATGGTGTTGGTCATCGTGCTGGTGTGCGTGTTTGCGCCGGCTTCGGCGGCAAACAATCCGCAGCCTACGACCTACAACACAGACGCGGGTGGCGCGAAGGCGGCGTTTCTTACGCTGCAGGCGTTGGGCAGGGATGTGCAGCGGTGGGACAAACCGATGAATGAGTTGGATAGCGTGGATGCCGATCACACGACGCTGGTGCTAGCTATGCCGATGGTGCCGGGAACGCAGATGGTTGAGATTGCGAGGCAGTTGAACCTCTTTATGAATCGCGGCGGGCGAGTGTTGCTGACGGAGGGGCCGGGCTCGCTGCTGACGGATGGGGAGAGCGGTGGGCCGAGCATGTTTCAAAAAGGGCTTTGCGAGACGACGCCCGAGGGGCCTGGAACGCTAGCGAGTGTGGGTTCGGTGGAGATGAATGAAGTGCAGCGGTGGACGGCGGCGGGGACGCGGTTTCGCGTGGACCAGCGGTGTGGGAAGGATGCGGTGGTGGTGAACTATCCGGTGGGTAAGGGCGAGGCTGTGTGGTGGGGTTCGTCGATGCCGCTATCGAATGCGGGGCTGAAGAAGGATGAGAACTTGAAGCTGCTGCTAGCGAGCGTGGGCGACGGGCGGACGGTGTTGTTCGATGAGTATCTGCATACGCTGCATGGGGAGACCGATCCGACCAAAGGCCTGCCGCTGTTCTGGTTGAAGATTCAAGGGGTGGTGCTGTTTGTGCTGCTGGTATTGAGTTTCAGCCGCAGGAAAGGACCGCTGCGGATGCCGGTGGTGCTGCCGCGCAGTTCGCCGCTGGAGTTCGCGGAGTCGATGGGTGATTTGTATGCGAAGGCTGGGGCTACAGCCGCTGCCACGACCGCGACGCAGAGGCGGTTGGTGCGCATGTTGCAACGCGAGGCGGGAGTGGCCAAGGCTACTATCGACCTTGGACCGCAGGCGGTGGGCGAGGCGTTGCAGACGAGGCTTGGCGGCGATTGGTCGCGGTTGGCGGAGCATCTCCGGAGAGCCGAGGAAGCAGCGAATGTGGAAGTGGCTCCACGGAGTGCGCTGGCGTTAGTGAAGGCGCTGGCGGAAGATGAAGCAGAGGTTCGTGCGGCGTTGAAGCCGCGTGGGGTAGTTGTGGTTCCTGTAGAAGTTTGAGCATTTGAGGAGAGTTGATGAGCGAGAACGAGATGGGAGTACGGGCGGCGAGTGAGCTGTTTGCGCGGGGGCAGGAGCAGATTGGACGCGTGATTGCCGGACAGGACGAGGCTATCGCGCAGGCGCTGCTGACCATGCTGTGCGGCGGACATGCGCTGATTGAAGGCGTGCCCGGTGTGGCTAAGACGTTGGCCGTGAAGACGCTGGCGCGGTTTCTGCAGCTTGACTTCCGGCGTGTGCAGGCGACGCCGGATATGATGCCCGCGGACATTCTGGGGACGAATGTGTTCTCGCAGAAGACGGGCGAGTTTTCGTTTCATAAGGGGCCGGTGTTTACGCAGTTTCTGCTGGTCGACGAGATCAACCGGATGCCTCCGAGGACGCAGGCGGCGCTGCTGGAAAGCATGGAAGAGCGGCAGGTGACCGCCGACGGCGAACGCATGTTGCTGGATGAATACTTCACTGTGTTTGCGACGCAGAATCCGGTGGAGTTTGAAGGCACGTATCCGCTGCCGGAGGCGCAGCTTGATCGCTTTCTGCTGAAGATCAAAGTGGGGTATCCCGACGCGGCGGACGAACGCATTGTGCTGGAGCGGCATCATGCTTCGCATAGCTCGTCGGGGCTTGCAGACACGCCGATTGAGCCTGTGCCCTTCGAGGTGCTGGCGGCAGCGCGGCGGGAGATTCGCTCGGTGAGGGTTGAGCCGGCGATCTTTGATTACCTGCTGGCGATTGTGCGCAGGACGCGTGAGTGGCCTTCGATTTCTCTGGGGGCCAGCCCGAGAGCGGCGGCTAGTTTATTGCTTGTGGCAAAGGCTTATGCGGCGCGAGAGGGTCGGGACTTTGTGATTCCTGATGATGTGAAGGAAGCAGCGGTGCCGGCGTTGCGGCATCGGTTGACACTACGACCGGAGGCGGAGCTGGAGGGCTTCGATACGGATCGCGTGGTACAGGATGTACTGGCGGCGACGACGCTGCCGAAGTAAATGCAGACACTGATTCCACAACCCGCGAGCGCGAGGGCGCAGTCGATTGGCCGCACTGGGCGGCTGCTTGGCTTTGGGCTTACGCCGCTGGCGATGCTGCTGATTGCTGGCGGATTTGCGCTGGCTGCGCCGGCGTTCTGGCATCCGCGATGGATATGGGGGATGTTTGCGTGGGATGGGTTGGTGCTGCTGCTGGCGCTGCTGGATGCGGCGCTGCTTCCCCGCCCTGCTGCGTTTTTTGTGACGCGGAGCTTTCTGGATTCGCCGCAGTTGGGACAGCCTACGCGGGTGGAGTTGAACGTGGTGATGCAGACGGATTCGCTGATCGATCTGCGGCTGACGGATGATCTGCATACGGCGCTGGTGGCTTCGCCGGGGACGCAGCGGGTGCAGGTATATCCGAGGGATCCGGCGGTGAGTGTGACGACGATCTATCCGCGAGAGCGGGGTGATTTTGCGATGCGGCGAGTGTATCTGCGATATCGCGGAGTGATGAGGCTGGTGGAGCGGTGGGCGGCGGCGGAGCCGGTGGAAGCGAACGGCGAAGCGCAGCGGGTGAGGGTGTTTCCGGCGCTGGAGGAGAGCCGTGAGAATACGAATTTTTATCTGCTGCGGGCGCGACAGATCGAGATGCAGAAGCGGCGGCTGCGAATGCGCGGTGTGGGACGGGACTTTGAGAGCCTAAGGGACTATCAGCAGGGGGATGAGCTGCGGAATGTTTCGTGGACAGCGACGGCGCGGCGGAACAAGCTGGTGTCGCGACAGTACACGGTGGAGCGGTCGCAACAGGTTTGGATTGTGCTCGATGCGGGAAGGCTTTCGCGGACGGCGTTTGTGCTGAAACGCGGCGGCATGGAAAGCTTCAGCGAGACCGAGGCCGAGCGAACGGCAGCGCATCTGCTGTCGGTGACGCAGCTCGACCAAGCGACGCAAGCGGCGGCGATGCTGGCGCAGGTGATCCAGGGGTCGGGCGATAAGTTCGCGATGATGGCCTATGGGCGACAGATCCAACAACTGCTGCCGCCGGGTGCGGGGCCGACGCATCTGCGAATGCTAATCGACCAGTTAAGCCGGACGCGGAGTGAGCGGTCGGAGGGTGACCATCTAAGTGCGATGGCGAGACTGAAGACGCTGCAGCGGCGGCGTGGACTGATTGTGTGGGTAACGGAGCTTACGGATAGTGCGGGGCGTCCGGAGATTGTGGCAGCGGCCGCAGAGCTTGTGAGGCGGCACCTGGTGGTGCTGGTGCTGCTGAAGCATCCGGAGCTGGATGAGCTGGCTGCGAGGACGCCAAAGACGCGAGCGGAGATGTTTCATGCGGCGGCGGCGCAGGAGATGATCGAGCGGCGCAGGGAGACCGTGGCACAGTTGGAGCGGCAGGGGGTGTTGATCGTGGAGACGACTGCAGCAGAGGTTGGGGTGAATGCGATCTCGAAGTATCTAGAGGTAAAGGCTAAGGGGATGCTTTAGCAGTTGAGAAGTTTGTGCTGGCACGAGCAGAAATGCAGATTCCTTCGCTGCGCTACGGAATGACAACCATTTCAAGGGTTGGCTTCTGCTACGGTCTTTCTTCCGCCTTCGCCTAGCCATAGGCAGAGGCCGGTGAAGAGGACGGCGCCAACGGAGAACTTTACCGCTACAGGGACGTGGGTTGGCGAGAGGAAGGCTTCGAAGGTTCCGGCGATGATGAGCAGCGGGATGGTGGCGGAGACTAGCTGCACGGCTTCGGTGCCGGCGAGGGCAAGGGCGTCGCGGCGGCGGAGTTGGCCGGGGAAGAGGATTCCGGCACCGAGGCGCAGACCAGCGGCGCCCGCTAGCATGATTGAAGGCAGTTCCAACGCGCCGTGGGCGGCGATGAAGCTCCAGAGGCTGAGGGCCATGTGGTGGCGGGCGCAGACGACGCCAATGACACCGATCATGAAGCCGTTGTTGAAGAGTGAGTACAGCGTAAGCAGGCCGGCGGTAATGCCTCCCGCGAAGGTGAAGCAGCAGACGAAGATGTTATTCGTCATGATGGCTGAGGAGGTCTGCGGTTTGATGCTGAGGATGCCTTCCGTCCACATCCTGTGCTTGTCGAGGTCAGCGATGGCGTTCGGGCCGAGGTGCTGAGTGAAGAACATCACGCCGTAGTCAGGACGGACGAGCGTGATAACCGCGCCGAGGGCTGCGGCAGCGACGGAGATCACCGTTGCCAGCAGAACGTAGGTTGAGAGGCGGCGGAGCAGGCGGGGGTATCCGTGGGCGAAGAAGTGCCAGATGCCGGCGGCGGAGACGCGGTTGCCGGAGTAGACGTAGTTGTGGGCGCGGCCGACTAGGCGGTTGAGGTATTGCTCCAGCGCGCGCGAGGAGGTATCGGCGCGGGCTGCGCTGAGATCGGCGGCGGCCTGGCGGTAAAGGAGGCCGAAATCGCGCAGATCTGAGCGGCTGAGCGACTTGATGCCGCTGGATTCTACCTGTCGGAGCAGCGTATCGAGGCGATTCCAGTTATTCTTGCGTAGGCTAATCCACAGGTTGCTTATCATGGCGAGTTTTGGGCAGGACGATTTTGTGGGACACCAGCAAGGGCTGGCACAACAACTTTATATTGACACGCCGGAGCAGGTGGAGCTGCAGTTTGCTGTTGCGGGCATCGGCAGCCGGTTTGTGGCGCAGTTGCTGGATTTTCTTATTGTTTTCGTCTCGTTGGTCCTCGAGCTTCTGTTTTTTGCCTGGGTGGGGGCGAACGCGCCTAAGAGCCAGAGTGCTTCGCTTGATACCGCGGGCAAGTGGGCCCTTGCGGTCCTTATTTTTTTGAATTTTGCCTTTGTCGTGGGTTATTTTGCATTGTTTGAGGCTTACTGGCATGGGCAGACGCCGGGAAAACGGGTGATGAAGCTGCGGGTAATCAAGGATTCCGGGCGGCAGATTACGTTTTTTGAGGCGCTGGCGCGGAATACTGTGAGGCTGATCGATTACATGCCGGGGCTGTATCTGGCGGGTGTGATTACGATGCTTTGCAATAAGCAGAATAAGCGGTTGGGGGATTTGGCGGCGGGGACGCTGGTGGTGCATGAATCGCGTGATGAACAGCCGCTTTTGCCGCAACATAATGCGTTTTTGCCCGCGCGCGAGGCGGCGGAGTGGAAGAATCCGGTAGTTTCCGGGGTTTTTGCAGCGGATGATGTGGCGAAGTTGAAGGCGGTGGATCTGGTGGTGATCGATACGTTTTTTGCGCGGGCGTTGGATTTGGATGTGGACGTCCGGGCGGCGATGGCGTTGCGGATTGCGCAGCAAATGGCTGTAAAGATGGGGGTTACGCTTCCGGAGGGGAACCCGGAGCGGGCGCTGGAGGCTATTGCCGTGGCGATGCGGGGCGGGATTCGGTAAGACGTCGTTGTGGCTGGCTGCATCTGAAAAGGCGGAGGTTGCGCATGGCCGAGACGCCTAAACCCGAGATGGCGACGGTCAAAAGCAGCCGGAAGGATCACAGCATTGGGGACGTAAATCCTTTAGGGCAAAGGATTTGGGACTACGTTGCGCGGTCGCCGCTGCATAACCTTTGGGACTTTCAGGGTGCGCCGGTGGGGCTGGTGATGCTGCGGACGCTGAAGTCGTTTCTGGATGACAATTTGCTTTCAAGGGCGGCGGAGTTGGGGTATTACTTCCTGTTTGCGTTGTTTCCTACGCTGGTTAGTGCGAGTGCGATCCTGGGGTTGGCGGCGAAGAGGGCTTCGCAGATATATGTGCATCTGTTGCATTATTTGGCTTTAGTGATTCCGCGGGCGGCGTTTGCGATGGTGGTGGAGACGTTCAATCAGACTACGGCGGCGGCTACGGGAGGGAAGATTACGCTGGGGCTGGTGGCGGCGGTTTGGTCGGCTTCTGTGGGGTTTTCGGCGATTCAGGATGGGATGAATACTGTTTATCGGGTGCGGGAGACTCGGCCTTATTGGAAGGCGCGGGGGTCGGCGATCCTGGTGACGATGCTGCTATCTGTCATTGTTACGTTGAACTTAGCGGTTCTGCTGGGTGGGGATTTTACGGCTCGATATGCGTTGAAGCATATATGGCACCGGTGGCTGGGGATGACTGCGGCTGGGGTATTGCATGGGATCTCGTGGATCGTGGCTAGTGCGACTTTAATGCTGATTTTCGCGGTTATTTACTACTTTGCGCCGGATTTGAGGGTGAAGCGGTGGCATTGGATCTCGCCGGGGGCTGCGATTGGGATACTGGGGTGGTTGGGGGCTTCGATTGGGTTGAGGGTGTATCTCCATTATTTTGATAGCTTTTCGCTGACTTATGGGTCGCTGGGGGCGGTGATTATTCTGCTGACCTGGTTTTATATCACCGGGTTGATGTTGTTGATTGGGGCGGAGATTAATTCTGAGATTGCGGCGGCTGTGGCGGAGAAAAATCTGAAGGAAGTGGGGGCGGTGCCACCGGAGGCGTCGACAGACCCGGAACACCCGATTTTGGCTGGAATACGGTGATTTTTACGGTGAGGGGCCGGATTGGGGACGGTGGGATTTACGGTGGGTGCGGATGGTTTTTACGGTGGATTTCACCGTGCGGTGAGGCTGGCTACTAGTTTATTAGTTGTTGGTCGCCCCAGAAAGGTTCGGGGTTGAAAGGGTCGGGCAGTGTGCTGGGGTTGGAGGCGTGGCAGGTCCTTCGACTGCGGCTCGCAAAAGCGCGAGCCTTCGCTCAGGATGAAAGATTTGGGGTGAGGTTGGGGAGAGCCAATACAGGGGTTTCTCCACTGCGCAGAATGATGAAGCCATTCTGCTCCG
>Ga0302316_10001050_pt1 | contig 22788 bp, 15 predicted proteins | sample III_Palsa_N3_2_FD_200456 | JGI IMG/M metagenome (GOLD analysis project Ga0302316, IMG submission 200456) | Peat permafrost microbial communities from Stordalen Mire near Abisko, Sweden - III_Palsa_N3_2 | ecosystem: Environmental > Terrestrial > Soil > Palsa > Peat permafrost | place: Sweden...
GTTGCAACCGGCACCGTAGGCGGCGGTGTCGGTGGAGGTGGCGCGGACTTGCAGGACGTAAGAAGTCCAGCAGAAACTGTCACGGCGCCCAGCAATATAGTGTTTGTCAGGTGCTTCATCGTCTCGCTCCTTTAGTTCAAGAGTCCGGTTGCGAAATCCAGTTCTGCTCTGCGGCTCAGGTAGGTATATGTAGCGTCTGCCGCTGAGATTTCTGCTGAGGTTTCGTTCAATTGGGCTTCGTTGAGCTCGACAATGCTTCCGAGCCCCGCTTCGTAGCGGTCCTGCGCAAGACGCAATGCTTCTTTGCTCTGCGATACAAGTCGCGCCGTTACATCGAGGCTTTTGTAAGCTTCATCTGCGCTATACCACGCATTGCGTACCTGTTCAGTAACTTCGAGCTTCAATTCCTGAACATCGCTGGTGCGTGCATTCGCTTCCTGCTCTGCTTCCGCACGCCTGGCGGCAAAAAGGCCACCATTGAAGACGGGGATGTTGAGATTGAATCCCGCCGCGGCATAGTCGTCGTGCAGTGTGTGGTCGTGGTATGGAACCTGGCCTGCTGCAGCCAGTGCATTCAGTGTTGGATAGCTCAGACGCTTTTCCGATGAGGCAAACTCCTGGGCTGCATGTTGCTGAGCCTGAGCGGCGCTCAAATCAGCACGCTGAACTTGAGCTTGCTGCGTGAGGTCGTCTGGCGCAGCTGGCTGAGGCTCAGAAGTGGGGGGTATTTCTGCCAAAGGAGCACTCACAGGCTGAGTCAGTCCCATTGCCGTTGTAAGGCGATTCCGCTGCCGGGCTACTACACTTTGCGCTTTTACCACCGCGAGTTCTGCCTCGCTTTCTAGCACCTTGGCAAAGTTCACATCCAGTGTGGACCGAAGTTCACTTTGTGCCAGGGCAGAAAGCTGTCGTGAAATCAGTGCGCGGTTCGCCTGTGCGGCCTGTGCAGCGCGTAGAACAGATTCAGCACCCAGTACTTGGTAATAAGCTTCGCGGACATTCAACCGGACTTGCGCCCGCGTAAGCGTCGCCAGGTCGTTTTGTGCCTCAGCCGTTGCCTTGGCGCTTCCAATCAGCGCACTGGTTCTTCCGAAGTCCGTAACCAACTGCGATAGGTTGCCACCGTATGCGAACCTGTCTGATACAGAAGAGGTTGTTATATTGCCTGCTGCCGTCGAAGTGCCCGTGTCGGCGACTAAAACTCCCGTGGCGTTGAAACCAACCGTGGGAAGTAGTCCTGCACGGGCCTCACGGATTCGTTCTGCAGACGCTCGTGCCCTCAATTGTGCCGCTAGCATTCGGGGTTGATTTGCCAGCGCAGTTGTTTCTGCTTGCTCAAGTGTCAATATCTGACCGGAGGTTGAATTGCTGCTCTGAGCCCATGATCCCGAAGTTCCCGGTATCGCAAGAAGCAGACTGATGAGGAAAACTACCTGACATCTCTTCATTCAGGAGATCACCTTCTCTGATGAAGAGACATTCTTCAGCACCGTTGTCGGATGTGCCTCAACAAGGCCATCGGTAATCAAAGATAGAAGTTCTTCTCGAATGGCATCGAATTTTTGCTGCTGTTCGATGAAATAAATCACAACCGGGAGGTGCAGGCCTGCGACATCTCCTGCACCAAACGTATGTAGATGGCGGTGCGCTCCATACCCGGCATGGGCCTGTAGCACCGTGGCTCCCTCGATCCCACGATTTTGCAGAAAAGCGACGATGTCATCGGCCAGGAACCCATGTGCTGCTCCGGTATCGTGATTTAGATGGATCGTCACCTTGAGAGCCGGTCCATTTTCTAGCATTGTTTCAATCTCCTGGTTTACCGCTCGATAGCTTTTACCGTGAAGCCATTGTTTGCTGGGTGGGCAGGACTTCAAGCAAAGCCGTGCTGTGCTTCCAAATTTTGGGAGAGGTTCTCGAAGAGACTAGCGTGATCGTCGAAGGCGCAGCAACTGAGCCAAACTCCGTTGCCGCAACGTTGCTGAAACCGTAGAGCCCGCAAGCGGAGGTTGAATAAATTCCCACAGACACTTCGACATCGCTTCCATCGCAGCGACCATTCGAAATCAAGTGCGCGTAGACCCCATTGTGTTTGTTGTAAGCTACGACATCTCCATCCATATTTCGCACTTCAGATTGCGACGGGATGAGTTGGTCGCCGCCAATCTGGGTCACAGTGGCAAGCGAATCAAGGTCGGAAGATTTAGGTTCCCGGGCTCCCCAACTCGTAAGCGGATCGGCCATGGCTCGAACGGTTACATCCAGTGGCAATGACGCGCCAGCGACTTCTATAGAGTCAAATTTGATGGAAAGTGCCGATTGTTGCTGATGAGCATAGGGCGTCTTGTCATAAATGAATCCCTTGGCCGCGACGACATGGCCAGTAATCTTGGTCCCGGCTGGAATCACCGTGCCGTTAGAAAGATGGGCTTCCTGGTTCGTTCTCGCTAGAATCACATCACCTACATGAGCGTCGCCCGCGCTGATGGATTTGGTGAAAACGATGGGGAGAGTTGTCGGCGCCTGCAAAGATGTCGCCGTTGGAGCGATGTTCCCTTGAGCCAGCGCAGCGGTAGAAGATAGAAGCAGTGTCACCAGCATTCCACGAATCGACATTTGGATCACCTCCGGACCAAGCACGCTTGGTAATGGCAGTGAACCACTCCATCTCCTTACATTTCCTTACAAGTTTCTGACATCTTTAAGGGTGCTATTGTCGTGAGGACTACATCTGCGAAATCATATGTTTGGAGCCATATACCGCATGACATCGGCGCGTCCGAAGATTCTGATTATCGAAGACGACAGAAAGATGTCGGCGGCTCTCGTTTCCGGAATTGAAGCTGCCGGGTACGACGTGATTGCTGCCGGTTCGGCAGAAGAGGGATTCTTTCTCGTTCACAGCACGCAGCCAGATTTGCTGCTTCTCGATCTCACGCTCCCGCAACGAAACGGTCTGGATATCCTGAAGCAAATTCGCAGTGAAGGCATCGATGTTCGCGTCCTGATCCTCACATCCCACAACACTGTGGAAGACCGTGTCGCAGGACTCAGGACAGGTGCGGACGATTACTTGGGCAAACCATTTTCTTTCCCGGAACTGATAGCGCGGATTGACGCGCTCCTGCGCCGGATTCTGCCGATCTCTCAGAGCAATGCTTTCGTGATTGGCGATCTTACTATCGACACCAGGACAAGAAATGCCTCAAGAAATGGCAAGCTTCTTGAGTTGACTGCGAGGGAGTTCGATCTACTTCTCTATCTGGCGGAAAATCGCGGACGAACCGTCTCGCGTGAAATGCTGGCTAAAGATGTGTGGCGCGAAACAGCCCGCTACACGCCTATCGACAACGTCATTGATGTACAGATAGCACGGTTACGGAGAAAAGTAGATGACCCGTTTGCCGTAAAACTGCTGCAGACTGTGCGCGGTCTAGGCTTCAGCCTAAGGGAGCCGCAACCTTGAGGATTTCGCGACCCACTAATCTGCGAACCCGGCTTACTCTTTGGTACGTTGCAGTGCTGGCTGTTTTGCTACTTGTCTATGCTGCGCTTGTTTTTGCTTTTCAGTATGCGCTTTTGACTCGTCAGCTTGCGCACGATGAAGTACAGGATGTTGTCACAGTAGAAGGGCTTCTGTACTTCGACACTCAAGACAAACTTCAACTTCATCAGGACTACTACTCTCGGCCGCAATCCCATCTTCTTGTAGACAGGTTGATGGAAGTGCGCGATCTGTCAGGCAATGTCCTCTATCGCAGCTCTGTTCTGCACGACATGCCGCTCGGTGGGCCTAACCGCGATGGTGAAGGCGATAAAGCTTTCGATGAACGAGTTGTTCGGTTGCGGGATGGTTCATATGTATTCCTTGTGAGTCATATTCACGTGATGCAGGGGCACACGCTGCTGATTCGCCTGGGATACAGTCTCGCGCCACTCCGTGTACGGATGATTCAATTTATGGGTATGCTCCTTGTCGCGATTCCTCTGGCCCTGTTGCTCGCGGGTGCAGCGGGTCAACTAATCGCTCGGAGAGCGCTTCGCCCGTTGGAAAAAATGTCCAATCGAGCAGAAGGTATCACCGCCAGCAACTTGGACCAGCGTCTTGAAATCCAGAACCCTGATGACGAGCTGGGACAGATGGCAAGGGTTTTCAACCTTCTACTGGATCGTCTTGAACAAGCCTTCTTCCAGCTACAGCGGTTTACCGCCGATGCGGCACACGAGCTCCGCACGCCTTTAGCTTCATTGCGGACGATTGGTGAGGTGGCCTTGGAACGAGACCAAAATGATGATGCCTATCGCGAAGCCCTGGAAGACATTTTGGAAGAGAGTGCGCGCTTGAGCGAGACGATCGACAGTCTTCTTCTCTTGGCGAGAGCGGAAACCACACAACCGGGAACCGAACAGACTGTATTCATCGTGGCCGATCTTGTGAACGAGGTCCTCAACTTACTCGGAATCGTTATCGAAGAAAAGCATGTGAGGGTACTTCGGGAGGGAGAGGCTACCGGTTGTGTAGGTGTGCGAGCGGACCGAAGCTTATTGCGTGTTGCAATCCTCAACCTGCTTCATAACGCATTGAAGTTCTCCCCAAATGATTCCATTTTGAGGATTGCTTACTCACGTCCCGAAAATGTGGATCCAAAGTTGATCATTGCTTTCCAGGACGAAGGTCCCGGCATTCAGGCAGGAGAGCATGAAAGGATATTCGAACGATTCTTTACAAGCAGAACTTCATCTACCGCTTCACACAGCGGTACGGGCCTTGGATTATCGATTACGAAGCTTATTATCGACCGGCTTGGCGGGAGTGTCCGGTTTGATCAAGATCTGCAACAAGGGGCTAGATGCATCATCGAACTGCCGATAGCAGAATAAAGTTGGGACTTTTATGCCTTGTACGCACTCGCAAATTTGAGCGCTGATCGGTTCCAGCAGAAACGACTATTGCGGTGTGATTGGGCCGTCGGGTCCTATCTCAATATAGTCAACCGGGGCGAATTCGCGGAGGTCTGGTGTGTGCTTGCCCGTGGATGGAGCGAGTTCGTGGCGTACATCAGGTGTGCCTCGGAGCATGAGTGTGTCACCCGGTTGAAGTGCGACGTTGTGAGCAGTAAAGCGCGTGCTGTCCTGACCATCGAGGTGCGTGTCCGGTTGTGCGGGAGGTAAAGTGTCATTCGCGTCCCAGGTTGCGACCGAACGGCCATTGATCATGAGATCGTAAGCGGACATGCCGTGCCAAAGGTCGAAGTATTGCACCGCGATGTCGTATTTCCCCGCTGGCTTATTGACGATTGTAGTCAGCGTGCAAGGCTCGAGACCGTGGCAGATGACGGCTTTGCCACTGGAGGCTGTTTCCCATGGATCGATATCCACGGGAGTGTAGCCGACGGCCTTCATGTTCTCGGCTTCTATCCGATTGGGATCATGGCCTATGCGTCCGCGAGTGTCCGCAATACCGGAGATTCGCTGGAACCAGTTGTCGATGGCATCGCGCCAGACGATTGCGTGGCCGACCTGGAAGTTGAAGAGACGGAGGGTCTGTTCGTAGCGGTCGTCATCCACGAGACCCTTGAGCGACTGCCACTGCGGAACATACTCAGCGGCCGCGAGTGCGCCTTCGTAGTGTGTGTCATAGATGCTCTGCACAAGAGTCTTCCCGGAGTGCAGTCGATAGTCGTATCGGACGTGGTGAAAGAAAAGCAGGAGATCGTCGGGGCACATCGCCAGCGATTCATACTTCGCAGCAAGCTCAGGAGGATACTGCCCGATGTAGCCGGTACCTGTCGCGGTCGTGCGATCCATGCCAATGCCATCTTTTTCGCCGCGAAACCATTGTCCCCAGCCATTGCGCTCGGCAGATTCGATGCCGGGTCCGAAGTGATACCCGAGAATGTTAGTGAGCGTACCCATACCGTTGGGGCCGGTATAGCTTTCATAGTTGTGCCATGAGGCGAGCTGCATGGCGTCGATCGTGGAGTCGACTTTAGGGTTGTTGCCCCAGGTAAGGCGTGTCCATGTATCGATGATGTCGTGGAGCGGTTCATCCGGATTCCAGGCGAGCTTGCCAAAGCCGTAGAGATTAGCCATGGCCATAGGGTGATGCAGCCAGTTGGGTTCGAGGCCGACATTCACCACGGAAACATAACCACCGGTTGGCTGATTGAAAGCCTTGCCTTCGATGATGGATTTGACGGGTGTGTGGCGGCCTTCTGCGCGCATGTCGGTATCGAGTACCCATTGCCACATGGGAGGTAACCAAACCATATGACGTTGCTGGCCGGTGTACTCCTGTGTTGTTTGTGTCTCGATGGCTTGCGGTGTTTGGCGCAGTGTAGCGAACAGAGGAGAAACTGGCTCGCGTGCCTGAAAGTCGATGGGGCCTTCCTTGATCTGAATGATGACGTTTGGCTCGAACTTGCCGTCAAGCGCGGCGAAGTTGTCCACGCCGGCGCGCGCGCGGTCAGCTTTGAGATCGTGCCAGTCAAGATGATTGTTGTAAACGAAACCACGATAGAGCACCACGCCGCCATGCGGGGCGAGCGCGTGAGCCAACACATTGGCGGCATCGGCAGGAGAGCGGCCGTATTTTGAAGGCCCGACGCGACCCTCAGAGTCAGCTTTTACAGTGAAGCCGGCGAAGTTTGGGATCAACGCGTAGATTTCGTCCACCTTCTTTTGCCACCACTCGATCACAGAAGGATCTTTGGGGTCGAAGGTGGAGAGACCGCCGACAGTCTGCGGACTGGAGAGATCGATGGAGAGCGCGAGTTTGACGCCCCAGGGTCGGAAGGCATCGGCGATACGCGCGAATTCGTGAAGGTGTGCGGTGGTGAGCAGATCGAGATCCGCATTCACGTTGTTGACATTGCAACCGTTGATGCCTATGGAGGCGAGAAGGCGGGCATAGTCGCCGGCGCGGGTGAGATCCTGGCGGACATGGCCGCTGTCGAAAAAGATAGAGCGGCCCGCGTAGCCGCGCTCGATCGTGCCGTTGAGATTGTCCCACTCATCGACCCAGCGGATTGGCGCAGAGGGTGATTCACTATCGAGAGATGGAATAGGTTTTTGAGCGCCGACTTCTTCGAGAAGATGAAAGACGGCATAGAGGTTAGCTTGCGGTGATCCACCAAGGATGATCAGTTGCGCGTGGCCGGAGCCCGGTGTGAAGGTGATGCGGTAAGACTCGTTGCGGAGCGAAGGTTTGGTTTGTGTGAGCGTCGATGTGGCATCGCGCGACTCAATGACGATGGCATCATTTGTAGTTCGTGCTGCTTCTATGGTGAACGGTCGGCCCAGTATCGATGACAGGCCGCGCTGCAGTTCAGTTGCTGCTACCCGCTCCACAGGCGATGCGCCGACAACGACGATACGGGAAGGCAAATTGGCATAGCGAGCCGCCTCAGGTATAGGTGCATAACGAAGCCAGGCAGTGGAACCGTCTTCGGCGTCAGCCGCCGCGGTCAGCGCCGCGAACAGGAGCGCAGTGCTGACCGCTAGTTCGCATCGGAACTTGCTCAATGGGGCAGTTCCTGCGAGCCGACAATAGTGAAGGAGGCTGCTTGTGGTTTCGCACTTGCAAGAGCGTCGTTGGGTTGTGAGCCTCCGACGGAAAGCTGGTAATTGCCGGGCTGCACGGAACGCATGCCTTTCGCGTCAACTTCAGAAAGCTCGCGGGGATTGAGCTTGAAGACAATGTGCTTGATCTGGCCGGGTGCAAGGTGAATTCGTTGGAAGCCCTCAAGCTGCACGGAGGGTGAGAGGCCATCGTTGCCTGTCTTCGGTGGTGTGAGATAGAGCTCGGCAACTTCGTCGCCTGCAACCTTGCCGGTGTTGCGAACATCGGCTTCAACGGTCAAAGGATTGCCGGCCGTGAGTTTCTCCGTAGACAGTTTGAGGTGCGAGTAACTGAAGGCTGTATAGCTGAGGCCGTAGCCGAAGCTATAGAGCGGCTTGCCGTTGAAGTAACGATAGGTGCGGTTCTGCATGGAGTAATCGGTGAAGGCAGGCAGGTCGTCGAGCGAGGAATAGAAGGTGATCGGAAGACGTCCGGCTGGATTGTTTTTGCCCGTGAGCGTGTCGGCGATGGCTTTTCCGCCGGCCTGTCCTGGGTACCAGGCTTCAAGAATGGCGTTGGCATGTTGCTGTGCCCAGTTGACCGCAAGAGCCGAGCCATTGAGCAGGACAACAACGAGCGGCTTACCGGTAGCGGCAACTTGTTCCAGCAGATGCTCCTGCGGTGCAGGAAGTTTGATGTCGGTGCGATCTCCGCCTGAGAAGCCCTCAACGTGGATGGGCATCTCTTCGCCTTCAAGCTGAGGCGAAAGGCCTACCATCGCGACAACAAGGTCGGCGTTCTTCGCGGTGTCGACAGCTTGCTTCAAGAGAACATCGGCGGGCGGTTGCCAGTCGATAGAGACGCCGCCGCCCATCATGGACGAGGAGCGTGTCATTTCAATTGTGACGGTTCGTGGGCGAGTGTCGATGGCATCCAATGTGAAGTGTGGCGGCCCGGTTGGATGTGGGTCCTCGACCAAGCCTGTGGTTCCGTTGACGTGCGAGAAACCCATACCAAGTGCGGGTGACGCGTCCTTCACGCCAGCTACTTCCTTGCCATCAACGATAACGGAGAGGCGATCATGACCACCACAGAGACGGCAACGCCCAAGACGTACGGTGAACTCATATTTGCCCGGTGCAGGTGGGACGAGAACGCCGGTCCAACGAACTGAGAACCCATTCGGAGTGATGGCGGGAATAGGGCTGATGGATGTCCAGTCGAAGTCAAGCTGTGGATCGACGCGTGAGATCACCGGCGCACCGGAAAAACTATCCCCTGCGAAGTATTCGGCTTTGAGGCCTTCTACCTTCGAATCTGTGGAAGGATGAAAAAGAGTGCGTGGTACCGGAAGTACTATACCTTCCACATAAGGCGATCCCTGCCGGTAGAGCACATGCGCGCCGGTGGCTTGCAACGCGGCTTTCAAGGCGTCGACGGGCATTTGCGGATCGCGCGGTACTCCGTTGTAGTTGCCTTCGAGCGCGGCAAGGGAAGCTCCATTGGGCCCGATGACGGCGATAGTTTTATACTTCGCAGGCTTGAGGGGAAGTATGCCGTCATTCTTGAGCAGCACCATCGATTTGTCGGCGACGTCCTGCGCAACAGCCTGGTGCGCGGCGGAATCGACGTCGCTGAACGGGATGGATGTGTAAGGCACCATTGCGGGAGGATCGAAGAGGCCAAGTTTCATGCGCGCTACAAACAGGCGGCGCAGCGAGACATCGATATCGGTTTCACTGACGAGGCCGGAATTTACTGCCTCGGTGAGCGTTTTGTAGTTCTGGCCGCAGTCAGTATCTGTGCCGTGGAGCAGGGCGTCAGCTGAAGCGTGAGGGCTGTCGGGCGACGTGCGATGCGCTTTCTTCTCCCAGAAGTCGGCGATGGCGCCGCAGTCTGAAGTGACATAGCCCTGAAAGTTCCAGTAGCCACGGAGTACGGTCTTCATCAAGGTGTCCGAACCGCAGGCAGGCTGTCCATAGATGGCGTTGTAGGCGCACATAATGGAGTCAGCTTTGGCATCGACAATGGTGGCGCGAAATGCGGGAAGGTAGGTGTCCCAGAGATCATGGGGCGATGGTGTGACATCGAAGCGGTGACGCTCGCTCTCAGGACCGGAGTGCACAGCGAAGTGCTTGGGCGTAGCGATGACGCGGTAGTAGTCAGGGTTGTTGCCCTGCATGCCTTCCACGAAATTGACGCCTATCTGCGAGGTGAGAAACGGGTCTTCGCCGTAAGTTTCCTGTCCCCGGCCCCAGCGCGGGTCGCGGAAGATATTGATGTTCGGAGACCAGAAGGTAAGACCGTAGTAGATGGAGTGATTGTCATGGCGCAGTGCTTCATTGTTTTTGGCGCGTGCCTCGGTGGAAATGACAGTAGCAAGATCTTTGACCAGCGGTGCGTCCCAGGTTGCGGCAATCCCAATGGCCTGAGGGAAGACCGTCGCGTAGCCGGAGCGTGCCACGCCATGCAACCCTTCGTTCCACCAGTCGTAGGCGGGAATGTTCAGGCGAGGCACGGCTGCGGAGCTGTTGAGCATCTCGGAAACTTTCTCCGTGAGCGTCATGCGTGAGACCAAATCCGCGGCGCGTTGTTCCTTGGGGAGAGATGGGTCTAGGTAAGGCAGCGGTCGTGCGGATTGAGCGGCGCAGGAGGTTGCGGCCGTTCCGGCCAGGACGACGAGTGATCCTGCAAACCGGGCGAGAGTAAGACAGCGCATGAACGTTCTCCGAGAGTGATCTGAGTGAGCGAGGGCAGCGACAAACGGAAGGTTGTCACGGCTGTTTCTATGGCATCCGAAAATATCGCAGACAATGAAGGAGTGTCAAGACACTTGAGCGCAATAGGCCCTCTATTAGCCATGAATGAAAGGCATTGTGATCACAATCAGACGAGGAAATACAGCAGTTTCGAAGGATATAAGTTTTATCAAAAAATAAATGAACCTGCGTTTGCGAATCAGCCTAATCCTGGGAGGGATGCACGTGGTACGCCTGCTGGTTCGCGGGAAGGTTGCGTGGACCGCTCCGAACCGGAATGGCGTTGGAGTACGAGGGCGGCTGCTCCACGCAGGCGAGCCAGCTCGCCGTCGGATGCGGTGAAAAGATGGGGAGGATCGCCGACGAGCATAGATGCCGCCATCTCTTCTTCAACAAATGGGCCAAGCCGTGACCAAAGAGCCGTGATGTCTCCAATAATGATGATCATTTCCGGCGAGAGAGCCGCAGTGACGAGGCGAAGACCGCGCCCGAGTGCGCGCGCTTGGCGTTCCAGGGCTGCGAGCGCGCTGGCGTCATTTTCAACAGCAAGGTTGAGGAGATCGCGGATCGTTCTTACCGGAATTGCCGGGGTGGAATCATTGTAATAACGCAGAGCCGCCTTGCTGGACGCGAATGTTTCCCAGCAGCCATGTGTACCGCAGCCGCAGAGGGGTCCAGTGGAGTCGATTGGGATGTGGCCAAACTCACCGGCCAGGCCTCTGCGTCCAGCTACCAGTTGGCCGTTGACGAGGATGGCCGATCCGATACCCTCTGCGACTGCGATCAGCACAGCATTGCGGACGCCTTCCATCTGACCATACCAGAGAGCAGAAACCATGCATGCATTTGCATCGTTGTCGAGTTCTACACGCAGTTCGAGCCGGTCTTCAAGGATGTTCTTGAGATCGAAGTTGGCCCAGTGGAGGTTAGGCGCGAGGATGATGCGTTGAGTCTCTGGGTCTACGCGTCCGGGAACGCTGACGCCAACTCCCTCAAAAGTTTTGTCTGGGTATCGTTCGCGTAACTCGTATAAGGCATCGGCCAACTTTGCGGATGCGCGCGTTGCGTCAGAGGCAAGAAGGATGGATTCGCGGCTGAGGAAGTGGCCGTTGATATCTACGACAGCAAGAATGGCATGGCCCGGCCTCAGGTCGGCCACCAGCATGACGAGTTGTTGGTTCAACGTGAGCATAACGGGTCGGCGACCGCGAGGGAGCTTCGCCTGGCCGCCTTCGATAATCCACTTTTCGCGAATTAGCTGTCGGACGATGGAAGAAACAGTGCTCGGCTGCAGCCCGGATAGCCGGGCGAGATCTGCTCTGGAGACAGGCTGCTTGGAGCGCGTGATCTCAAGCACGATGTCGCGATTGGTATCGCGCACGTTCCTTGTAGAAGCCAATTCAGCATGAGCCAGATCGACGCGTTTCATGCCTCTATGGCCGCTCTTGCTCTTCGTCTTATGTCGCACAGTCATTCGTGTAGCCTCGCTCGATCAGTTCCTTTATCGTGCCTTACCTTGTGAAACGCTGTACAAAGTACGGAGAATCATTGACTGCATCAAGCCGGTCCGTTCCGCCGCCGGAAAGAGCGACGTGCTTGAATCTCGCTTTACCGAGGTGCCGATAGCTAAGGGCGGCCCGAACTTCTGCCAGGAACAAACCATGCGTCGAACTCAACGTGGGAGGTCAGAAGTGCCGGTGATTGTGAAGGGTGCAGTGAGGACTTCCGCGTCCGTAGGCTGTCCACCGCCAACGACAACTTGGTATTGGCCGGGCTGCACCGCGCGAACCCCTTGTTTGTCCACAAGACTGAGCTGGCGTGCGTTGAGCGAGAACTGGATGTGCCGGGTTTCGCCATGACGAAGGTGGATGCGCTGGAAGCCTTCCAATGCCAGCTTTGGTGCACCTTCTAATTGTGGTGGCACCAGGTAGAGTTCAGCCACTTCATCACCATTGCGAGAGCTTGTGTTCTTTACATCCGCATCGACCGTCAACGGGTTGCCAGCCTGAAGGGTGGATGTGGAAAGTTTGAGCCCGCTGTAGTTGAAGTGAGAGTAGCTGAGGCCGTAACCGAAGCCAAAGAGTGGTTTTCCGTCGAAATAGCGATAGGTGCGACCCTTCATCGCATAGTTGTCAAAGGCCGGCAACTGGCTGGTTGATGCGTAAAAAGTCACAGGCAGACGGCCAGCAGGATTGTTGTCGCCTGCGAGTGTTTCGGCGATGGCTGCGCCGCCTTCTTCTCCGGGATACCAGGCCTCAAGCACAGCCGCTGCATGCTCTTTGGACCATGATGCTGAGATAGCGCTGCCATTCATAAGGACAACAATGAGCGGCTTGCCCACGTCAGCGACGGCCTCCAACAGATCTTGCTGCGCGCGGGGCAGAGCGATTGAAGTGCGGTCTCCGCCATCGAAGCCATCAAGCTTGATTGGCATTTCTTCGCCTTCGAGCTCTGGAGTCAAACCAACAAAGGCGATTACGACATCAGCATTCTTCGCGACTTGGAGAGCTTCGTCGCGTTCGGCGGCAATGTTGGGTTGCCAGTCAAAGGTAACTCCAGCTCCGAAAAATGGGGCGCGATGGGTGTACTCCACGCGAAGCGCATGTTCACTTCGATCAGCGAAGTGAATCGTGAAGGAAGATGTCGCGCTCGACCGGGACTCTTTTCCCTCTGTGGCGTCGTGGTTCACTTGCTTGCCGTCGACCCAAACTGTTACAGCCTCGGAGTCATTGCACGGGAAACAGTGAGCGAGCGTGAAACTGAAAGTATAGTCGCCAGGTACGGGCGGAACGAGCTCTCCCGTCCAACGAACTCCGAAGGCTGTTGTGTCCATGCCTGCAAAAGGAGCTGCGGAATTCCAATCGAAGTTGATCTGCTGGTCAATTCGCGTTGCCCTCGGTGTGCCGGAAAAGTCTGTGTTGTTGAAGTACTCACCCTTTAAGCCTTCGTGCGAGTCATCTGCCGCGGGACGAAGAATAGTGCGTGGCACAGGGACGACGGCGCCCTCCACATAAGGAGAGCCTTGCGCATAGAGTACTTTTGCTTGCTTGCCGAACTGTCGCTCGATGCCGGCAAGTGGTGTTACGGGCTCGGAAGGCACAGCGTTATAGTTCCCCTCGATCGCTGAGAGAGCAGCTGCGTTCGGACCAATGACGGCAATTGTCTTCACAGATTTCGCAAGCGGAAGGGTGCCATTATTCTTGAGCAGCACAATCGATTCCTCGGCAACTTTGCGGGCGAGTGCGCGATGGAGTGGAGAGTCGTTTTCGCTGAAGGGGATTTGTGCGTAGGGAACGCTGGCAGGTGGATCGAACAGGCCAAGCCGCATGCGTGCCGTAAAGAGTCGAGTGACAGCTTGATCGATTTCCGATTCATCGATGAGCTTATCGTGAACAGCGTCGGTCAGGTGTGAAAACTCCGGGCCACAGCTGGTGTCGGTACCTGCGCGCACGGCATCCACTGACGCATGCTCAAGGTCTGGAGCAAACTTATGCCCGACGGCGATATCGGTGATGGCGAAACAATCGCTGGTTACATAGCCGTTGAACTTCCACGCTCCGCGCAGAACATCGCGCAGAAGCATTGTATTGGCGCATGCGGGCGAGCCATCGAGCGAGTTATAGGCGCACATTGTGCTGGCAGCGTGAGCTTCCACGATCGTTGCACGAAACGCAGGGAGATACGTGTCTTCGAGGTCGTGCGGGGAAGCTATCACGTCCGCGGTGTGGCGCGTATTCTCCGGGCCTGAGTGGACTGCAAAGTGCTTTGGCGTCGATATCACTCGATAGTACTTAGCATCGTCACCCTGGAGGCCCGTAACAAAGGCGACGCCCATGCGAGATGTGAGAAACGGATCTTCGCCGTACGTTTCCTGGCCACGGCCCCAACGCGGATCGCGAAATATGTTTATGTTCGGCGCCCAAAGATCGAGGCCGAAGTAGATGTTGTTGTTGGAGTGGCGAAGAGCCTCTGAATTTTTAGCTCGCGCCTCAGTAGAAATTACCGTGGCGGTTTCGTGGAGGAGGGGTGTGTCGAATGTAGCTGCCAGCCCTATTGCTTGAGGGAATACCGTAGCGTATCCAGAACGCGCGATACCGTGCAATCCTTCACTCCACCAGTCATATGCGGGAATGTTAAGCCTGGGAATAGCAGCCGCGTGATTCTGCATTTGCGAAACCTTCTCTTCGAGCGTCATCTGGTGAACGAGGTTGGCAGCGCGTTCGCGCGCTGTGTCGTTTGCTGGCGTTTGCTGCGCGAACGATGCCCCAGTTGCAAGGAAAGAAAGCAGCGCTATAGCGGCTTGAGAGGCGCTGCTGCGAAGGCAGATCGACATTCTAAGGCTCCAATGACTGTCGTGTTTATCGATAGTCAGTTTACTTCGTATCGAGAAATATATAGGTGGCAATTTGAGCGTCAATTGCCGTGAGGGAATCAGGCAAGAGCTGCGGCTTTTGGTTTGCGTTTGGGAATAGATTTTCCACCACGGGAACCGCTGTAACCAGAGTGACGCTGCAATACGAGAGCAGCTGCACCTCGCAGGCGAGCCAATTCAACATCACTTGTAATTGCCAGCCGTGGAGGTGTACCCGCAAGCATGCTGGCCGCAAGCTCTCGTTCAATTACTGGGCCGAAGCGTTCCCACGATGCGGTGAGGCCGCCGGTCAACATGATCAAATCGGGCGACAACACGGTAGAAATGATGCGCAATCCCTGTGCCAGCGAGGCCGCCTGTTTGTTCAGAGCTTCGATAGCATTAGCATCGCCGTCTTCGGCAAGGTTCAAAAGTTCAATGATGGTGGGCTTAGCGGAATCAGGCTGAAGCTCGGCGTAATAGCCGATCGCGGCCCGCGACGAGGCATAAACTTCCCAACAACCGCGGCGTCCGCATCCGCAGACCGGACCGGTTGGGTCGACGCAAATGTGTCCGAACTCGCCGGCAAGACCGGATTTCCCCGTAACAAGTTGGCCGTTCGCCAGAATTGCAGACCCAACACCTTCGGAAATCGTGACCAGAACAGCGTTGCGAATGCCATCCATGCGGCCAAACCAAAGCTCGGAGAGCAGGCAAGCGTTGGCTGCGTTGTCCATCTCAACTTTGAGGGGAATTTTGCCCTCGATCGCCTTCTTAATGTCATAAAGCGCCCATGGAAGGTTGGGCGAAACGATCATGCGTTGCGTAACCGGGTCGACGCGACCGGGCAGACTGATGCCGATCCCTTCAAAAGACTTGTCAGGATATTGGCTGATGAGCCGCTTCATCGCGGAAACCATCGTCTCAACACCCCGTTCAGGGTCTTTAGCCAGTGGCAGTGTTTCGCGCATCAGAAATCGTCCATTGAGATCGACGACAGCCAGGATCGCCTGTGTCGGTCGAATATCCGCGACCACGATGACCATATCTGCATTCAGAGATAGCAATGTAGGACGGCGTCCACGGGGACGAATAGCGGCGGCGCCTTCGGTAATCCACTTTTCACTCAAAAGCTGCTCGACGATGGATGAAATCGTACTCGGCTGCAATCCGGACATCCGCGAAAGGTCAGCTCGTGAGATAGGTTGCTTTGTGCGAATGAGTTCGAGCACAACGTCGCGGTTTATGTCGCGTGCGACTTCGCTTGACGCAAGCTCAGCATAGGCAAGGTCAATTCGTTGAATACCCTTGGTGCGGTTACGACGATTGCTCATCACTTTTGACATAAGGCATTATCTAATCACTGACATCTACTGATTGACGCCACTCGCGAGTTGTCCACCATCCACTATAAGGATTTGTCCGGTCGTGAAGGAAGCGGAATCGGAACATAAATATACCGCTGCACCTACAAGCTCATTGACCTCGCCGAAACGCCCTATCGGGGTGCGCTGTAGAAGTTCCCGCCCACGCTCCGACTGCAGAATCTCACGATTAAGAGCGGTCGGGAAGATGCCGGGCGCAAGTGCGTTGACGCGGACACCTCTGGAAGCCCACTCGACTGCAAGGGATCGGGTAAGCGCACCAACAGCGGCTTTGCTGGCGCCATACGCTGCAACCTCATAAAAGGCAGTAAAGGTCGCCATGGATGCGATGTTCAAGATGACGCCTTTGCCCTGCGAAAGCATGGTGCGGCCGAATATCTGGCAAGCACGCATTGTGCCATTTAGATTGACATCCATAATGTCGTTCCAGATTTGCTCAGTGCAGTCGAGTGTGGGCGTGCGGCGCGTAATACCAGCCGAATTGACCAGGATATCGATGTGGCCGAAGGCATCCAGCACCGAATCATGAAGAGATATAAGGCTGGACCGGTCGCAGACATCGGATGTCACTCGCAACGAGCGGCGGCCTGTCGCCTCAATTTCTTTAGTAACGCAATCGACCCCTTCAACTGAGCGGGAGGTAGCGACGACATCCGCCCCGGCCTGAGCGAGCCCCAGCGCCAGTGCCCGTCCGATTCCAAGCGTCCCGCCGATTACTACCGCAGTTTTTCCGACCAGCGAAAGATTCATGAAGAAGATCCAGAACTCTTCAATGCTGTCATGATTATGGATGCGTCCGCATAAAATGTCCAACGTAAAGATATAATGTTTGAGAAGAAGCGTTTATTCATGAAATAACGTAAAAAGCTTAAATTGCATTGATATATCACATGTTTCCGTGATTCTTCTGATGAAGAGCCTATATCAGAAGTACTGAAATGATCTCGCCGGAGCGGCTTCGCCAACATAATTATTCATATTGGAAAGATAATATAGGAAACCCTTGGCTGACTTCCGGCCACATCACCAGTCCGTGAGCGTGCCATCGAGTTTGCGCGCTACTGGAAGATATGCGCGTTGGTATGGATGTTTGGCAGCGAGGGCTTCGTCTATATCCACACCGAGACCTGGACCCTCGCCCGGGTGCATGTAGCCGCCATCGAAGAAATAGTTATGTGGGAAAACATCGTCAGTTAGCTTGGTATGAGGCATGTGCTCCTGGATACCAAAGTTATGGATGGCAATGTCGAAGTGCAGGGCAGCGGCCATTGTGATCGGCGATAGATCGGTGGCGCCATGAAAGCCCATCTTGACGTGATACAGCGCGGCAAAGTCAGCCACCTTTTTCAGATGAGTGATCCCGCCAGCGTGGACGATTGTCATACGCAGATAGTCGATCCACTGGTTGCGTATAAGATCCTGTGCCTCCCAGATACTGTTGAACACCTCTCCGGTAGCAATAGGTGTCGTCGTGTGAGAGCGGATTAGTGCAAAGCCTTCCTGCAGCTCCGCAGGCACAGGGTCTTCCATCCAGAAGAGATGATAGGGTTCAAGGCTTTTGCCAAGTCGTGCAGCCTCGATCGGGGTTAGACGGTGGTGAACATCGTGCAGCAAATGAAGATCGGGTCCTACGGCTTGACGCAATTGCTGAAAGAGCTGCGGCGCAAAGTTCAGGTATTTTTCGGTGCACCAAAGACTTTCGCTTGGCAAACCCCGTTCCGCGGGTTCGTAGGGCTTTCCGCCTTTGGGTACTCCGTAGCTGGAGGCGACACCGGGTACTCCAGCTTGAGCGCGCACTGCGAGATAGCCAAGCGCCTGGTGTTGCTGCACCGAATCGATCGCTTCGGCAATATCGGCGCCATTTGCGTGCGCATAGACGAGCACACCCTCGCGGCTCTTTCCGCCAAGGAGGTTATAAACGGGAGTATTGAGGACTTTGCCTTTGATGTCCCACAAGGCTACGTCAACCGCCGCGATGGCCGTCATTGTCACGGGACCGCGGCGCCAGTAGGCTCCGCGGTACAGGTACTGCCAGATGTCTTCAATCTGTGAAGGGTCGCGGCCTATAAGACAGGGAATCACGTGCTCAACGAGGTAGCTGGCGACAGCTAATTCGCGGCCGTTGAGGGTCGCATCACCCAATCCATACAAACCTTCATCGGTTTCGATTTTGAGCGTGACGAAGTTGCGATCCGGTGAACAGACAATGAGACGAGCGCCAATGATCTTCATGGAGAATTCCTTGTGTTATGGCATCAGATTCATCGTGGTTCCCAAATGCGAAACTCTCCGCTCGCTGCTCGGGACTGGAAGTTTTGTTCGACTGTCCAATAAAACGACCAAGGCGCAGATCTACCCTTATGTCGATACATTTTAGCTCAATTAGACGGGACAACGGAATTTCAAGCCAGTTTGCCGGCCAAGGAGATTTCTAGCTATTGTCCATGACCCTAAATAACCTTCGGGTTGGGGAATTAGAGGAGATGGCACAGACTAGGACAACAATCGTCGCGTTTTAGAGCGTGAGTCTCCAAGAGGAATCTACTTATAGCGAGTCAGACAGAGGATGCCGTCTTCTGGTGATACGGTCACACGGCACGGCTCAAAGACCTCGACACGGACGGTCGCGTTTTCGTGAAGATCAACCTGGGCAAGGGGGCGTGGTGCCTTTGCATCCGAGACGATGCACCGCCAGTAATCGCCGCAGTCCTGCCAGGCAGCGTTTAGTTGCCGGTTGTCATGATGGCGCTGCTGCACCTCATCGTTGCTGCGCAGGTTGCAGGCCAGTCTTCCGATCACTGAAGGATCGGTCATCCGTTGGTCAACGATTTCGGTCAATTCCAGCGATGTCATGCGGTTCCTCCGGCTACGGCGAGCCAGTTTAGCAGACCCATTGAAGCATAGGGAATACCGCAGTTGAAGGGGCTGTAAAATCAGCGGCTGGAGGCGGCGATTGCTTCCAGTATCCATCGCAACAGAAGATTTGGGGCGCATCCAAGCAGCAGCGTTGCCGCGGCGAGTAGGACTACGACAGCTTGGGTGAGGGCTGGTACGTGTATGTCGTTCGCATCGGCTAGTGGATCTGCGACGAAGGCCCGCTTGAGGAGCTGCAAATAATAGTAGAGAGAGACGGCACTCATGGCGATAGCCAGGATCACGAGCCATAAGAGGCCGTTTGATCCAGGAGTAGCGTTCAGTGCGGAAAGGAAGAGATAAAACTTTCCGAAGAATCCTGCAAGCGGTGGAATTCCGGCCAGTGAGAGAATGAACGCGAACAAACAGGCGGACAGCAATGGCGCTCGCCTGCTAAGACCACTGAAGCTGGAGAGATGGTCGTTACCGGTTTGCTTCTCGACAACTCCGATAACAGCGAATGCGCCCAGCGTTGCCAGCGCATAGGTGAGGATGTAGTAGATGAGTGCGGCAAGGCTTTGCTGGGTATGTGCAACGAGCGCAAGCAGCATGTAGCCCGCGTGAGCGATTGCGGAGTAGGCAAGGAGCCTGCGCACGCTGCTTTGAGTAATGGCGACGAAGTTGCCCAGCAGCATGGATAGCGCTGCGATTGCTGCGAGGATCGGAACCCAGCCGTGGACGAGGTGTCGCCACACGGCGCTGCCTTCGACGCCGGCGAAGCCCACGACCATGACCTGAAAGAAGATGAAGAAGCTGGCGACTTTGGATGCAGATGCGATGAAGCCGACAGCCGGGATGTTCGCGCTCTCGTAGACATCAGGTGCCCAGAAGTGGAAGGGAACAGCCGCAACCTTGAAACCAAAGCCGATGACGGTGGTGATAATGGCGATGGCTAAAAGCGGGCTTGTGGACTGGCCGTGGATCGCGGAAGCGATCTGTATAAGGTTGGTGGAGTTGGACAAGCCGTAGAGCAGGCTAAAGCCGTAGAGCAGGAATGCGGCGGACATGCTTCCGAAAAGGAAGTACTTCAGCGCAGCTTCCGAGGACCGCGAGTCGCGTTTATTGAACGCAGTCAGGACATAGAGTGAAAGGCTCAGTAACTCCAGCGAGATAAAGATGATGAGAAGGTCCTGCGTCGCCACGAGAAACAGCATGCCCGTAGTTGCCAGCAGAATAAGGAAGACAAACTCGCCGACGTGCTCGGTGAAGGTGGAATCGACGGAAAGCAGCACGGTGATGATAGTGAGGCTGAGCAGGGCGATCTGAAGGAGATGAGTCAGCGGGTTTGCCAGAAACATTCCGTTGAGAGCGTTGGTTTGTTCAGGAGCTTGCAGTATGCGGAAGATTCCGCCGACGCAACCAAGCGACGCAAGACTAGCCACCACAGCGAATCGGAGATGTGTACGTTGGTTGCGCAGGAATAAAAGATCCACAGACAGCACGATGAGCGCTGTGACGACAATAATCACTTCCGGCATAGCTAGTTGCAACAGGTGAGTGTAGGAAAGGGGGATCAATTCCAACCCCCTTTGCGTATGCCTTCAAAAAGCGGGGAGTTCAGTGCCGGCGTAATGATCTTCAAAAGCATTTGGGGATAGAGGCCGATTGCGATGCTCGTAGCAAGCAGGATGACTGCGCCGAGTCTCTCAGGAATGGAGATGGGAGGCAGCGGTGAATGAGACGAAGCAACGGCGTGTTCGGCGAAGAAGGCTTTCTGCATGGCGCGCCAGACGTAGACAACGCCGACGACAATGCCGAGTCCTGTGCAAATAGCGAGGATGGGGAATGCGTGCCAGGCGCCGATGAGGATCATCAATTCCGCAACGAAGCCGCTAAATCCAGGCAGACCCATGCTGGCCATTCCGGCGAGCACAAAAGTCACTGCGGCGAAGGGGATGGCTTTGTTGAGGTTCATGGGCCCAAGAGCTGCGAGCTCGCGGGTGTGCGTGCGGTCGTAAACCATGCGCCCAACGACTGCGAAGAGCAGCCCTGCGAGGATTCCGTGCGAGAACATCTGGACAACGGCGCCAGAGATGCCGATTTGATTCAACGTCATCAGACCAAGAAGGATGAAGCCCATGTGGCTGACGCTGGAGTAGCCGATAACGAACTTGAAGTCCTTTTGCACAAGCGCGACCATGGCGCCGTAGACAATGCCGATGATAGCCAGGAGCGCGAAGACGTCTCGCCAGGAGCCGAAGCCGAGGACGTGAAAACCCCATGGTGAAAGGCCAAGCGGAAAGAGCGTCATCGCGACACGGAGACAACCGTATGCGCCCAGCTTCATCACCACACCGGCGAGCAGCATCGAAGCCGCCGTGGGCGCGGCGACGTGACCCGTTGGCGCCCAGGTGTGAAACGGCCACAGGCCCGCAAGGATGGCGAAGCCGACGAAGACCAGCGGAAACGCAAACATCTGAAAGTGGAGCGGAAAAGGATAGCCGGCAAGCGCATCCAGCGACATGGACTTTGCGCCAGCCACAACATAAGCCGCGATGAGGCCGATAAGGACCATGGCACTGCCGATGAAGGAGTAGAGCGCGAGTTTCATGGCACCGTACTCGCGGCGTGTTGAGCCCCAGATGGCGATGAGGAAGTACTTGGGGATGATGACGATCTCGTAGAAAACGAAGAGGAGAAATAAATCGTAGCTGAGGAAGACGCCGTAGACGGAACCGATGAGAAGCAGGTAGAAGGCGAAGAACTCTTTGGTGCGGCGCTCGATGTTCCACGAAAAGAGGATGCCGGTGATGGCGACAATGCCAGTGAGAAGAATCAGGCAGAGGCTGATGCCGTCGGCGGCGAGATGGTACTCGATGCCGAGAGCGGGTATCCATGGGTGGCGAGCAACGGTGATAAGTTCGCCGGTGCGGTGGGTAAGAAATGCGTTGAGGGCGATACCGAAACCGGCGACTGCGGCTAGCAGCGCGAGTACGCGTGCTGCGGTGGTGCTTGCTTTTGGAAGCAGAAGCAACGCCAGTGCGCCTAAAAACGAGATGTAGATCGTCCACGCGAGCATAGTCAGGGTGCCGGGTTTATCTTTCGGTCAAAACTTTAGTTGTTGCACCATCTGGATCACGGTACTGTTGACGGCTCCGAGGATTAGCTGGGGATAAAGGCCCAGCGTAAACATAAGAGCGATTGCGGGCGCCAGCGCAAGGCTCTCGCCGGTTGTGAGGTCGGGGAGGGCTGTCCATCGTTCGTTGAGAGGGCCAGAGAAGACGCGCTGCAGGATTCCGAGGATCACGACCGCTGTTAGCAGCAAGCCGATGACGGAGAGCGATGTTGCCCAGGTAACAAGTGGGAACGAGCCCTTGAAGATCAGGAACTCGCCAATGAAGCCGTTGAGGCCGGGCAGCCCTAATGAAGAAAATAGTGCGATGCCCATCAAGCCGGTAAACACCGGCGCGACTTTGCGAAGACCTCCAAAGTCATTCAAGCCGAGCAGGCCACCGCTTCTTGCTTCGAGCATCGCGATGAACCAGAAGATGGTTGCCGCGGTGAGGCCGTGGTTGAACATCTGCAGCAGGACACCGCTCATCGCAGCAAATTTTTGCGTGGTGACGGGAATGTCTCCGCCAGTGAATTTGGCTACGGCGAAGATGCCCAGCAGGCAATAACCAAGATGGTTGATAGAGGAGTAGGCAAAGATGCGCTTCAGATCTTTTTGCGCGAGTGCGGAGTAAGCGGAAAGCACAATGGTCGCAACTGCGAGCCATAGAAGCGGTGTGAGCACAGCTTGCATTTGCGGCGCGAAGATGGGAAGCAGAATGCGAAGGAAGCCGTAGAGGCCCATCTTCGACATCGCGCCGGTTAGCA
>Ga0302316_10001051_pt1 | contig 22784 bp, 20 predicted proteins | sample III_Palsa_N3_2_FD_200456 | JGI IMG/M metagenome (GOLD analysis project Ga0302316, IMG submission 200456) | Peat permafrost microbial communities from Stordalen Mire near Abisko, Sweden - III_Palsa_N3_2 | ecosystem: Environmental > Terrestrial > Soil > Palsa > Peat permafrost | place: Sweden...
GCGATCGCAATCACGATGCGCGCGTTGCTGCCTTTCGCAGCGCCCGCGTTGACGATGCGCGAGACGTCCTGAGCGGAACGGATAACGGCGTTGCGGGAAACGCTTCCCGCCTGCACGGAGGTGTCGACAGGTGTTGAAGGAACGGCAACGGTAGACATGAGTTCGGATTTCGCGCGAGTCGCTAAGCGCTCCATGGTAGCCATGCACCCTGCATCGGCAAAACGACGAATTTATATAAGCAAATCTGCGCCGCTCCGCTTTGTATCGTCTTGCGCAGAATCGGGTATAAATGCTCTATGCGCCTCGTCGAGCCTTCAAGGCGTGGTGTTTGCAGCCCCAGCTCTGGCTGGAATCGTCCGCGCGGCAGCAGCGCCCACGGTCACCGGCCAGCCTTCATTTCTTTCTGGATCAAGACATGAGCACATCGAACGCGGCCCGTTCGGCCGAACATCCGATCGACATTCAGTTCCTCAATCGCTGGTCGCCCCGCGCCTTCACCGAGGAAACCATTCCCGAGTCCACGCTGCTGACCTTCTTCGAAGCAGCGCGCTGGGCGCCCTCCTCCTATAACTCGCAACCTTGGCGATTTGCGTATGCACGTCGCGGCACCGAGCATTGGACGCGCTTTCTCGAGTACCTGAACGATTTCAACCGGAGCTGGGCCCAACACGCGGCGGCCGTCGTGATCGTGCTGTCGAAGGATAACTTCACGCCGCCGGGCGCGACCGCCGAAGTACCTGCCGTCACCCACTCGTTCGATACAGGCTCGGCATGGGCCTATTTCGCGCTGCAGGCGAGTCTTTCCGGGTGGCACACCCATGGCATGGCCGGTATCGAACGCGACAAGATCCGTCAGGGACTGGCGGTTCCGGACGGATATTCGATTGAAGCAGCGGTTGCGGTAGGACGGCTGGGGGATAAAAGTCTTCTGCCGGAGCAGCTTCAGGTGCGCGAAGTACCGAGCCCGCGCAAACCCGTGGCCGAATTCGCCGGAGAGGGACGCTTTGTTCCCTGAGGGCGTTGAAGAGGTTTAAGGAGCGGTTCAATGAGGCCGGCGCGGAAGGTTCGTGCCGGCCTTGGTCCATGCCGCTGCCACTTAAGCGGCCTCGGTCTTAAGCGGTCTCGGTGGTCCGGCGCCTGAAACTGGCTGCGGCGTGCCGCTCCGGCAACTGGTCGCCCTCACCGAACAGCTTGTGCCGTAGCGCGCCGTCCTCGTACGCGGTCTTGTACAGCCCGCGGTTCTGCAGCTCCGGCACCACCAGATCGATGAAGTCCTCGTAACTCTCCGGCACGACCGTGCGGCTCAGATTGAAGCCGTCTACACCCGTCTCGTCGACCCATGCCTGCAGTTCATCCGCAACCTGCGCGGCGGTGCCGACGATGGCCGGATAGCGGCCGCCCATCTCGAACATTTCGAGCAGCTTGCGACGGGTCCAGCCATGCTGTTTCGCCGTGCGCGTCGCCGATTCGATGGCGTTGGTCGGGGCATAGTCGACCGGCTCATCGAGATCGTATTGCGCGTAGTCGATACCCGTGCTGGCCGCGAAATGCGCGAGACCTGCTTCGCGGCTCGCGTAACGCAGATAGTCCGCGTATTTCTCGCGCGCTTCGCTCTCGGTGGCGCCCGTCACGACCGCCGCACCGACGAATATCTTGACGTCGTCCGGTTGCCGCCCCGCCTGAACCAGTTGCTCGCGCAACGTACGCACCGTCTCACGTCCAGCCGCGCGGTTCGGCGGCGAGATGAACACGCACTCGGCGTGGCGCGCCGCAAAGCGCTGGCCGCGCCCGGAACTGCCGGCCTGGAACAGCACCGGCGTGCGCTGCGGCGACGGTTCGGCGAGGTGGTAACCCTCGACGTTGTAGTAACGCCCCGCGTGCTTCACCTGATGCACCTTGGCCGGATCCGCATAGACGCGGCCAGCCTTGTCGCGCAACACGGCCCCCTGCTCCCAGCTGCCTTCCCACAGCTTGTAGAGAATCTCGAGGTACTCGTCCGCGCGCTCGTAACGTTCGTCGTGCGGCAGTTGTTCGGTGAGGCCCATCGCACGCGCCGCGCTATCGAGGTAACCGGTCACGATGTTCCAGCCAATGCGGCCTTGCGTCAGATGATCGAGCGTCGAGAAGCGGCGTGCGAGCAGATACGGCTGCTCGTAGGTGAGATTGACCGTCACGCCAAAGCCGAGGTGTTCGGTCACGGCGGCCATCGCCGAAACCAGCAGCGTGGGATCGTTGACCGGCAACTGGATCGACTCGCGCAACGTCACATCCACGTTGTGCTGATAGACGTCGTAGACACCGACGATGTCGGCGAGAAACAGGCCGTCGAACAGGCCGCGCTCGAGTGTGCGGGCGAGATCGGTCCAGTACGGCAGCAGGCGGTAATCCGTGGAGCGGTCCCGTGGATGTGTCCACAAACCATGGTTGATATGGCCCACGCAATTCATGTTGAACGCGTTGAGCAGAATCTGTTTCTTTGCCATCACAAGGCTCCATGCCGCGGCGGCAGCTTGTCGTTGAGATAGAAGTTACCCACCGCATGATACTTCCAGCGCACCGGATCATGCAGCGTATGGGTGCGCGCATTGCGCCAGAAGCGGTCGAGGCCCAGGCCATCGAGCGTCGCAGCGGTGCCGGCCAGTTCGAAAAGGCGCGAGCCTGCGTCGAGCGACACGGTGGTGGTTAGCGCCCGCGCTTCGGCTACCGCGACCGACGCTTCAGCCACCGAACGATCCGTTGGTTTAACCTGAGCGGCGTCGACAAAACGGCCCGCGCGTCGTAGCAACGCCTCCGCTGCGCGCAGACGCACTGCGAGGTCGCCGAACTGCGCGATGGTCAGTGGATCGTCGGCCGCGCGCTCGACCTTGGCGTCGATCCATGGCCGCGAACGTTCGCGCACGAACTGCAGGGCGGAATCAAAAGCGCCGCGTGCCTGGCCAAGATCGATCGCGGCGTGCATGATCTGCGCGACGGGTCCGATCGTTGTAGCGTGTTCGAACGAAACCTGAAACGGCACGACCCACTCGGGCTCGACACGCACATGTTCGAACTGCACCGAGCCGCTGCCGGTGACGCGCTGACCGAAACCATCCCAGTCGTCGGTCACGGTGACGCCAGGCGTGTCGCGCGGCACAAACGCCAGGTAGGTGACGTCGCGGCCCTCATCGTCCGCCACGACCAGTGTGGGTATCCAGTGTGCGTAAAGCGCGCCGGTGCAATAGAACTTGCGGCCGTCGACATGCCAGCCTTCGGCCGCACGCGTCAACCGCGTGCGGCGTTTGAAGTCCTTATGGCCGATCTCGGCGAGTGCATTGCCGAAACGCTCGCCAGCCAGCACACGCTCATAGAAAAACCGTTGCTGCTCGACGCTGCCGCCCACGCGCAGCACTTCCAGCGCGTAGAAATGGTTTTGCGGAATCTGGCCGAGCGAGCCATCGGCCGCGGCGATAATCGCGGTGACTTCGGCGAGCGTGCCGTTGCGCACACCGGCACCGCCAAATTCGCGTGGCACCGTGATGCCCCACAGGCCGCTCGCAACGAAGGCGTCGAGTTCGGCCCACGGCAGCCGTCGCTCACGGTCGCGCAGCGCGGCCTCCGGTGCGAACTTCGCCGCAAGGCGGCGGGCCACCTGCAGCGCCTCGTCATCGTTAGCGATCAGATCAGGGGTGCCCGGCGCATGCGCATGCAATTCGCGAGGCAATGGGGCGGGCGCAACACCGTCGCGCGGTTCTACGGAAAGATCGAGGCTCATGTTCAGTTCCACGAATGACGCGCAGGCAGCACGTGATTCAGATGATAGTTGCCGAGCAGGTGCAGTTTCCAGCGCACGGGATCGTGCAGCGTATGGGTGCGGGCGTTGCGCCAATGGCGGTCGAGATTGTGCGCGGCGCGGGTGGAAGCGGAACCGGCCAGTTCGAACAGCTTCTCGCTCGCTTCGAGCGCGATGCGGGTGGTCAGTATCTTGGCTTCGGCCGCTGCCACCGACGCACGTGCGCTGGCTTCGGCATCGATCGTGTGAGCCGCGGCAATCGCATCCAGAATGTGACCTGCCTCCTGCAATACCTCATGAGCCGCGTGCAGGTCGATCTGCAAACGGCCGACATCCGCGATGATGTAAGGGTCGTCGGTTGCGTGCTCGAGGCCAGAATCGACCCACGGCCGTGCGCGCTCGCGCACGAACGTCAGCGTATCGGCGACTGCGGCCTGCGCGATACCTTGATCGATCGCCGCCTGAATCAGCTGCGACGTCGGGCCAAACAGGCCGGGACGTTCGGCGAGTTGCCAGATCGGCAACACGTCCTGTGGATCGACCGGCACCTGTTCGAACGTCACCGTGCCGCTTGCCGTCGTGCGTTGACCGAACGAGCTCCAGTCATCGACCACACTCAGACCCGACGCATCGCGCGGCACCCAGACCTGCACGGCGCGGCCATCGTCGTCTGTCGCGCGGGCCGGAACGCGGTGTGCGAACAGTGCACCGGTCGAATAGAAACGCTGGCCGTCCAGGCGCAGACCGTCGGGTGTGCTGGTCAGCCGCGTCGTACCTTGCAGAATGGTTTTAACGTTGGCCGAGCGCCGTTCCGGGCCGGCGTTGCCCAGGCGCTGACCCGCGAGGACCTCGCCGTAGAGGAGCGTTTTCTGGGCTGGTGTGCCAATCTCGCGCAAGACGCCGAGCACACCGAAGTGGTTTTGCGGAATCTGGCCTAAAGCCGGATCAGCCGCGCACAGGATCACAAAGACTTCGGCGAGCGTTGCATAGGAAACGTCGGCGCCGCCGTATTCGCGCGGCACAGTGATGCCGCCGAGGCCGCTTTCCGACCATAGATCGAGTTCGGCCCATGGCAGCAGACGTTTGCGGTCCCGTTCAGCGGCGCCTGTGGCGAACTGCGCCGCGAGCGTGTGCGCGGCGGCGAGCGCTTCTGCGTCGTCGGCAATGCGCTTCACACGGGCCGGGTCGGGACGCCGCGGCAACGGTGCCGCGGCAGAGGAAGCTTCGGGAATGGACATGATGTTTCGTACCGACAGGTTGACACCCGTCCGCCCTTCGCGCTTCAACCCTTTCCATGGCGAAGCACACCGCCTGCGTGACGCTTGTGGCGGACAGGTCGAATCGTCTATTGGACCAGCCCGGGCCTGCCGCGCCTACTATCGAATTGGAACTTGCTTATGACGATTTTCGATTTCCCGAGCGCGGCGTGACGCTCAGGCTGAGGTTCACGTGCTCACGCCAACGTGGCGTCCTTCGTCACAATCTTCTTAGGAATCAGCTTCAGCTCGTAGAACGTGTCTGCGATGCGCTGCTGTTCTGCGAGCACTTCGGCGTCGACCGGTTTGTAGACATGTGCGTAGTGCTGCAGGCCAGTCTGGATGATCGATGCGTCGAGCCCCTGAATGGGCGCGAGTTCGGCGGCCGCAGCAGCGGTGTTCTGCTTCACCCACTGGCCTTCCTTGCCGAGTTCTTCCATGACGATCGCGATCACGTTCTGACGCTTCTGCGCGAACTCACGCTGGCTCAGAAAGAACTGATGATGGCTGGCCACGCCCTGCGCATCGGCGAGCAGGCGCGCGTTGCTCTGCGCCTCGGCGGCGGCGAGAAACGGATCCCAGACCGCCCAGGCGTCGACTGAACCCTGCTCGAGAGCGGCGCGCGCATCGGCGGGCGCCAGATAGATCGGCTGGATGTCGCCGAAGTCGAGGCCATTCTTGCGCAGCAGCGCCACGATAAACCAGTGAACGTCCGAACCCCGGTTGAACGCCACCTTCTTGCCCTTCAGATCGGCCACGCTCTTGATGGGAGAGTTTTTCGCAACGACGACGCCTTCAGCATGAGGCGTCGCGACTTCATACGCCGTGTAGACGAAGTCCGCCCCGGCAGCCTGCGCAAATACCGGCGGCGCCTCGCCGACATAGCCGAAATCGATCGCTCCGACATTCAGACCTTCCAGCAACTGCGGGCCGGCCGTAAATTCATTCCACGTGACCTTGATGCCGAGCGGCGTCAGCCGCTTTTCAAGCGCGCCGTGCGCTTTTAACAGCACCAGCGTGCTCGCGGCCTTCTGATAGCCGATCCTGAACTGATCGACTTTGAACGTGGCCCACGCAGGCAGTGCGGTGCCCGCGAGTGTTGCGCCGAGAGCAGCAAGGAAGGTCCGGCGGCCCCGGATTGTCGAATGGTTCATTGTCGTGTGTCCATGATTGACGGATCGCGTTGGCTTCACTTGTAGCCAACGTCGTGGGTAGCGTGTTGGGGTAGACCAGACGGAGCGCCCCGTTTCCAATGGAGCACGGAATCTTACGCGTCAACGTCGATGCGTCGAAACGATCTTTCGCGTTAAGCAAATATCCAATCGTGGATAGAGCCGTTTCGCACTTTTTATATATGCCTCAGCGGAGTTAGCAACGAACGGAAAAGTATTTGCCAGCAAGCTGACCTCTTGCATAGGATTCGGCCATCATCAACTCCATGACCACCGTGTCTCATGAATAAACGAAACCTGCTTAAAACCGCGCTGGCCACTGTCGTGTTCGGCCTGGGCGTCGCCACCTCGCAACTTTCGCTCGCGGCGCCGCAAACGCTGCGCGTCGGCATCATGTCCGGCGAAGATGAAGACGTGTGGCGCGTCGTTGCCGCAAACGCTGCCAAGCAGGGGCTGGCGATCAAGGTCACGACGTTCTCCGACTACACGCAGCCCAATGAAGCGCTCTCGGAGCACGACCTCGACGCCAATTCGTTCCAGCACAAGCCGTATCTCGACGCGCAGATCAAGGCGCGCGGCTATCAGATCGTGCCGGTGGGCTTTACCTATGTGCAGCCTATTGGTCTGTATTCGCGCAAGGTCAAATCGGTTGCCGATCTTCCGGATGGTGCGACCATCGGCGTGCCGAACGACCCGAGTAACGAAGGCCGCTCGCTGCTGTTGCTGCAGGCCCAGCATCTGATCACGCTGCGTGCCGATGTCGGCCTGCTGCCGACCGCCCGCGACATTGCAGACAATCCGAAGCACATCCACATCAAGGAACTCGACGCGGGTATCGTGGGGCGCGCCATCGGCGATCTCGACGCCGCCGTGATCAACACGGACTGGGCCGTCAAGGCCGGCATCAAGATTCCGCAGGAACGGATCGCCCAGGAACAGGTGACCGGCAATCCGTATCGCAACTTCCTCGCCGTCAATGCGAAGGACGCGAATGCGCCATGGGTCCACGCTCTCGTCCAGAGTTATCAGCAGCCGAACGTGGCCGCGGAAATTCTCAGCGTCTACCACGGTGCGACGCTGCCGGCATGGAATGAGGCAAGCCACTGAGGACAACATGCGCCGGTGACTTTACCGGAGGGTGAAATGCGCCGGGCCTTTGAAAGAAATCGGAGGGCCGGCGTACGTGGCGATCAATCAGCCACGCGAATCTAGAAAGACGTCAATTTGCGTCGAATCCGGCGCGGTCGCCGGACCATACCGCGTAACAGCCAGCGCCCCCGCTGCATTCGCGCGAGTAGCGGCAGTACGCATATCGGCGCCCCTTGCCAGCATCGCGAGGAATACACCGGTATGCGCGTCGCCGGCGCCGTTGGTATCGACCGCCTCGACCGCGAAACCGGGCACATGATCGCGTTGTCCCGCTACGCGCAGGTCGCACCCGCGCGCGCCGTCACGCACAACTGTCAGCGCGGCGCCTCGCAAACGCATGCCGATAAAATCGAACGCTGCGTCGAGATTGTCAGTAGCGGCGAAACGCAGCGCTTCCGCCCGGTTGCTTGTCCAGATCGACACGACGGCCAAGACACGCCCGAGCACCGCAGCGTCAATCGAATCGACGAGTGGCCCCGGATCGAAAGCCACGCGCGTCCCCACAGGTAACTGCTCCAGCCACGCGACCAGCACCGCAGCCTTGTCAGCGAGCATCAGGCTATAACCGCTCACATAGACGATATCGTCCCGCGTCACCTCTAGCGTATCCAGTACGCTACGTTCGAGCACACTCTCGGCACCCATATGCGAAACGAAGGTGCGCTCGGCATGTGTGTCGACGAGGGCCACACATAAGCCCGTGTCCTGAGCCGCGACTTGCGCAGCGGCGATATCCACCCCCTCTTTCTCTAGCGCCGCACGGGCCATGTCACCGAAACGCCCGCTTCCATGACCGCCTGCATACACCACGCGCATGTGGTTGCGACGCGCCGCAGCCATCACATTGAAACCACCGCCTGCTTCGAAACCAGCGTTGGTCGCAAGCACGTCGCCACCCGGCGCCGGAAGCGCGTCGATCTGCATGACGAGATCGACGATCACCTGGCCGGTATGGATCAATCGCGATACTTTTTCGGGAGCTGCCTGAATCATGCTGTCTTCCAGTTTTTTGCCGCACGGCGTGCGCCACCCAGGCTTGCATACACGCCCGCTGCAATCACGAAGGTGACAATCCAGCCAAGGCCATTGCGACCGAGCCATGAATTTGCCCATACTCCGTGAATCTCGCCCGTGGACAGGAAGCAAAATCCAAGCGCGATGGCGATCGCCCATGCGCTGAAAGCACGCCACTCAACACCACCTTTGTACCAGTAAGCGCTACGCGGTGAGACATCCAGCAGATCAGTCGAAGAGTACTCCTGACGATGCATCAGATCGACCAGGCAAATACCGACCCAAGCCGTAATCGGCACGGCCAGCAGCGAGATAAAGCCGATAAACGGACCGTAGAAACTCCCGGCGATCAGCATGAAGTAGATCGAGCCAGTGAAAATTACCACTACGTCCACCACCACCGCCTGGACCCGTTTGACTTTCAGGCCCAGCGTCAGCGTCGTCAGGCCTGCAGAATAGACCGACAGGTAATTGGACAGGAGCAGACCGCCGAACGCTGTGATCAGATAAGGAACTGCCATCCAGGTCGGCAACATGTCCCGGATTGTCGCAATCGGATCGCTGGTCGAAGCGAGCTGATCGTTGCCGGCCGCAAGCAGTGCGCCGAGCGTGACCAGCAGAATCAGCGGAATACCCGCGCCGAAAGCCGCCGAGGCCACCAGTGCCGGTCCCTTGACGGTGGGTGCCTGATAGCGTGACATATCCGCGCCCGCATTCGCCCAGCCGATTCCGGTGCCCGCCGCAATGGTGCCAATCCCGATGACGACCGCACTCATCGGCGCGGGTGCCGCCTGGAATACGGCGTGCCAGTCGATCCGCGTCGCGAGAAAGCCGGCCACAATCAGGTTGAGTACGCCGAACACATAAGTGGACCACTTCTGGATCACAAGCAGTGTGGCATGGCCGAAGCCCGACACGATCAGCGTCAGCACAACAAACACGGCGATGAACACCAGCGTGAGCACCGGCGCATGGGTCGCTTGCGCGGGGGTGCCGAACACGATGGTTGCGAGCGAGAGGAGCACGTAGGCGGCGGTTGTCGTGTTGACTGTCTCCCAGCCGAGCCGCGAGAGCAATGACACAATGGTCGGCCCAATGTTGCCGCGCACCCCGAAGATCGCCCGCGAGAGCGTCAGACTCGGTGCATGGCCGCGCCGCCCGGCAATCGAAATGACCCCGACAATCGCGAACGATCCTGCGGCGCCGACGATCGCCACCAGCGCGGCCTGCCAGATCGCGAGATGCTGGAAAGCGACGAGCGTCGCGCCGAGCGGCAGTCCGAGAATGCTGATATTGGCGGCGAACCAGACCCAGAAGAGCTGGCGCGGATGTCCACGGCATTCGCTGAGCGGTACGGGTTCGATACCGCGCGTCTCGACTTGGCGAGCGCTGATTGACGGGCGTGACGAAGCCATCTGAGTCGAATCTCCAGATTGAAGGAAACCACCGAAACGGACCTGCGCGTCAGAAAGAGCGGGCGCGCAATCCAAGCAAACGGTCGACTAGCGGATCGAGATCGAGCGCGTTCACGCGTCGAATCGTCTCGACAGGTCCAGCCGGCAACGCGCCATAACCCGAGCACGCGCCGAGAATTGCGCCTAGCATCGCGGCGATCGTGTCGGTGTCCCCGCCCAGGCTCGCTGCCGCGCCCAGCGCCGCCTCGATCGAGGTACCGCGGCGCTCGACGTCGAACGCCAGCGCGAAGGTGGCGACCACCGACTCCTGCGACGCGACCGAGGTGCCGATCACGTTGTAAATCACATCAGCCGCATCGTGCTCCGCAGATCCGTGGATCAGTTCTCGGGCGTGACGCAGGCGAGGCCCGATCCGTCCGCCTGCCACCCAGAAGCCGCGGCTCGCCGCCTGCTCGGCCATGTCGATACCGGCCTCGAGAGCCGCACCAAGGCTCGCGCCGTTCAGTCCCGCCGAAACCGACGCGGCCACGGCGGCCGCGCTCGCAATGCCGAGCGTGGTGTGATGCGTCACGACACACGACTGCACCACCGCATCGATAAACGCCTCGCGCCGCTTCAGGTCGAACGCAATGCCGATCGGCGTCACGCGCATCGCCGCGCCGTTGGTGGTCCCGAAGCGCCCGGTACGCAGGGGATCTTCACCGGCGGCGATACGCTCGATAGCCTGTTTGGTGGAAGGCCCGAGCAGGTCGAGCGAGCCGCGCGCCTTCATTGACGCTTCCCACTTCATCAACGCATGCGCGAACGCCTTCGGCTCGATCGTGCCCTTGCCGTCCACCAGGAGCCGGGCAACCAGCATGGCCTGCTCGGTGTCGTCAGTGATGGAGCCGGCCGGCAGATTCGGTGCAATCGGCTGATCGGCAAATGCGCTCTCCAGCTTCTCGATACGTCCGAACTGTTCAGCGATGCGCTCGCGGCTCAGCGACTGCGTCGGCATGCCGTAAGCGTCGCCAAGAGCAAGACCGTAAAACGCGCCGCGCGCACGATCGGTCAGTTCGGGGTCAGTCAAATCCAAAAACGAAGACATCAGAATTCCAGATGTAGTGCAAAAAACGCCGGATCCAGCAAGCTCACGACGTACTCGATGATGCGTTCGTCGCGGTCGCGCGTGAGCCGTCGCGAACGCAGAAACGACGTGCCGGCGCGGCGCTTGAGCAGGCGTGCATCGGCCGCTTCGAGACCGACTACCTCGGCCCATTGCTCGCCGTGATGCGGCACCATGCCGTGCTCGATCAGCGTGCGGTTCAGCGAGCCGCCTACGAGCCCTTGCAGCGGCAGTGCCGCAAGCTCGTCGCTGAACGGCAGACGGCTGCGTTCCAGCGAAATGCATTGCGCGCCTGCACCGATGACTCGCATCCGGTCAATCGCCACGAAGGTGGCACGCGTGAGCTTCAGCTCCTGCGCGAGCGCCTCGTCTTCGACCAGCGCAATCTGCAGCAAGCGGGTCTGCGCACCGCCCTCCGCCTTTTCGATGGCGGTGGTCCAGCCGAGCGTCCCATCGATCGTCTGGCCGTTGAACGTCACGAACGAGCCGATCCCACCTTTGCGCGTAATCAGACCGCCGTTAGTCAGCAGATCGAGTCCTTTGCGCACGGTGTTGCGGCTCACCGCAAAGCGCTCGACCAGTTCGTACTCGCTTTCCAGTTGCTGACCGAACGGCAAACGTCCACTCAGAATGTCCTGCTCGATTGTGGCGGCCACCATATGCGCCTTCGAACGCCCGACCTCATCGCTCTTCACTGCCCGTTTCACCATCTTGCGGCTCCTGTGCCCATGCGGCCCCGGCCTTCTCTCCAACCGGTCCGTCATTCGAAAAGCACAAGTATGCACATGTTTTCCTTAAAAGCGTTGCACGATGCCCAACTGAAAACCGCGCGCATCGGCGCCGGGGTAGGCAAGCGGCAAGCCCGCATTCGCCGACCCGGCCAGCCGGTATTCCGCCTGACCGCGGTTTTGCAGGAACGACAGCGCGCTATACACGGTCGTGCGTCTGGACAGCGTATAGGTGTAGAGCGCCGCGAGCTGGCTCGCGTTGTTGCCTTGTCCCGTCTCGTCGTGCAGATAGGTGTAGCCGAACGCGAGCGCGCTCGACGGCGTGAACTGATATAGCGCCGATGCGCCGTATACGTTCACGTCCAGATCGATATCGGCCCACCTGGAGCCGCTCCATCCCGCGTATAGCGTGGTCTTGCCGATCTGCCAGGACAGCCCGGCCTCCTCGGTCCGGTCGGTCGCACTGCCATCTGCGTTCTTCACGGCTTGCGCTGCGAACACGGCGGCCACCGGTCCCCGCGAGTAGGTGACATCCGCCTGATAGCTCGAGCCCGGCGAGCGGAACCCGCCGGCATCGCCAAGACCCGTGTAAAGGCTGAACTGCAAACCGGCCAACGTCGGTGACGTGTACGAGACCGTGTTGCTCGTTCGCACCGTATAGGTCATGAAATTGCTGAAGCCGGATGCCTGGGTGGCCGCGCCGAACGCGTCGAGTCCGCCCTGGTCGTTGAATACCGGCGAATTCTGGCGGCCAGCGCGCAACTCGCCCCATCCTCCGGATACACCCACCCAGGCGGCACGATTGAACAGGCTGCCCGGCGAGGCAAACGTGCCGTCGTTGGGGTTGAAGCCGTTCTGCAGATCGAAATTGATGTGGTTACCGCCGCCGATATCCTCGCTGCCGCGCAGGCCGATACGGCTCGCCCATTGCCCCGACGAACCCACCGCACCGGTATATCCGCTGCCCGTGTTCACCACCTGGACGAACTCGTCCACGATGCCATACAAGGTGACGCTCGAATCCGCGCGCGCGGCGGGTGCAAGGCAAATCAACATTACAGCGGCCGGCAGGCGAATGTTCATGATGAGCGATATCGGATTGGCGGGTGGCGGATGCGCCCACCTGTTCCTTTTTGCACAATAACTAAAGTACATGTAGGAACATGTATGAAATCTAAGGCGCCGAATTTGAGTGGTCAAGCACGATCGGATGAGGGGAAACCCGCAGAGTAAGAGCCGCCATGTGAACACAAACTGCGATTCTCATAGCCGACTCTGGCACAATTTACCCTCACTAATCTCCCGATCGACTTCCAGGCCGCGGGTGTAGCGTCGTATCCTGGGCCGAAACGGGCAAAAAATGCATTTGTGGGCTCGCGTCCACGGACCAATCGTCAGAGAGAGACATCGAAAATGGCCACTGTCACGCCACGTGCGAGCAACACGAACCTGCCGGGCATGCTCAGCAGCGGCCGGTTTACCCTGGGCACACGTATCGTGCTCTGCTTTGGGGGGCTTTTCCTGCTGATGCTGGTAATGGCCGTCATTTCATACACGCGGCTGCGTTCGATCGACGAAGAGGCCGTCAGCCTGCGCCGCGACTCGGTGCCCGGCCTGTACCTCGCCACCAGCCTGCGCGCGGCGGCCAACGAGAGCTATGCGACGCTGGAACGCGCGATCTTCGTCGATCCGGACGCGCAAAGCATGGCGCGCGATCTCGACAAGCTGCCCGAGATCCTGCGCGCCTTCGACAAGGTCTCCGCCGACTACCAGAGCACGGTGTTCCGCGACGACGACCGCGAACGTTTCAACACCTTCAAGACCGCCTACGACCAGTATCTGGCGCTCTGCAACCAGGCCGCGACGCAGGCCCGTACATCGAGGCCCGCGGCGCAAGCACAGTTCGTTGAGATGACACCTACGTGGGACAACCTGATCCGCGCCGCGAACGTGCTGGTCGCGGAGAACCACGCTCAGGCCGACGATTCCGCCCAGTTGATCCGCACCTCGGTGAGCGGCACTGAAATCACGTTGGCCACTGCACTCGGCGTGGTGCTGCTGGTCGCGCTCGTGACCGGTTACTGGCTCTTCAAGGCAGTCACGGTGCCGATGGCCCGACTGGTGGACGTCCTCGACGTGATGCGCACCGGCAATCTGGCGCAACGGTTGAACCTGCGCCGCAGCGATGAATTCGGCACACTGGAAAACGGCTTCAACCGCATGGCCGAGGAACTGACGAGTCTGGTTTCGCAGGCGCAGAAGTCGTCGCTGCAGGTCACCACTTCCGTGACGGAAATCGCCGCCACGTCGAAGGAACAGCAGGCCACTGCCAGCGAAACGGCCGCGACCACCACCGAAATCGGCGCCACGTCCCGCGAGATTTTCGCGACCTCGCGCGACCTGTTGCGCACGATGAACGAAGTCGCCGGCGTGGCCGAGCAATCGGCAACGCTCGCGGGCGCGAGCCAAAGCGGCCTCACGCGCATGGAAGACACCATGCGCAGCGTGATGGAGGCAGCAGGTTCGGTGAACGCCAAGCTGGCCATCCTCAATGAGAAAGCGGTCAACATCAATCAGGTCGTCGCGACCATTACCAAGGTGGCCGACCAGACCAACCTGCTCTCGCTGAACGCGGCGATCGAAGCCGAAAAGGCCGGCGAATACGGCCGTGGGTTCGCAGTGGTGGCGACCGAAATCCGCCGTCTTGCGGACCAGACTGCGGTGGCGACCTACGACATCGAGCAGACCGTCAAGGAAATCCAGTCGGCCGTTTCGGCTGGCGTGATGGGCATGGACAAGTTCTCCGAGGAAGTGCGCCGCGGCATGCGCGACGTACAGCAGGTGGGCGGCCAGCTCTCGCAGATCATCAACGAAGTGCAGACGCTCGCGCCGCGCTTCCAGATGGTCAACGAGGGGATGCAGACCCAGGCCACCAGCGCCGAGCAGATCAACCAGGCGCTGTCGCAACTCTCCGAGGCGGCGCAGCAGACCGCCGAGTCGCTGCGCCAGTCGTCGCAGGCGATCGACGACCTCACGCTGGTCGCCAACCAGTTGCGCACCGGCGTGTCGCGCTTCAAGATCGACGCGTGACGCCGGCTACCCGCTAAGCACAGGCCATCGCGATGCTCTTCCTCCTGTTCGATCTGGACGGCGACCGCTACGCGCTCGACGCGGCTGGGATCGTCGAAGTGCTGGCGCTTGCGCCCACCAAGTCGATCCCCGGTGCGCCCGCCTGGGTGGCCGGCATGTTCGAGCGGCATGGTGAAACGGTGCCGGTGATCGACGTATCGCAGCTTGCACTCGGCCGCCCAGCGCGGCAACTTCGCTCTACGCGCCTGGTGCTGGTTCATTACCGGGCTGCGGACGGGGGCGAGGCGTCAGCGCGCGATGACGGCGGCGAGTCCGAGCATCTGCTTGGCCTGATCGTCGAGCGCGCCACGCAGACGCGGCGCATCGAACACGAGCGGTTTGCCGAAAGCGGTATCGCCACGCCTCATGCGCGCTGGCTCGGGCCGGTCGCAAACGACGGCGTAGGTCTCGTGCAATGGGTCGAGGTACAGCAAATGCTTACCGACGAAGTGAAGGCCTTGTTGTTTCCGCAAGCCGAAGCAGCGCAACCGCCCGCTGGACCTTGACGCACGTGACGAGCGAACCGCATGACGCGTACAACAACCTGAACCGCCCCATGAACCCCACCGATCCCTGCTTCGAAACCTGGCTCTCCCAGGAGACCGGGATCGACGCGTCCTCGCTCGGCATCAATGCCCTTGAGCGCGCGGTGCAGGACCGGGTGCGCCTCACGCTGTCTGTCGACCCCGTCAAGGCCGTCGCCGAAGACGCTGTAGACGCTTATTGGCGACTGCTAATCGATTCGCCCGAAGAACGCCTGGCGCTAATCGAAGCACTGGTGGTCCCCGAGACCTGGTTTTTTCGCGACCGCGAAGCGTTTGTCGCGCTGGCGCGGCTCGTCAATGAAAAGCTGGCGCGCGATCCGGCCCGTGTGGCGCGGGTGCTCAGCGTGCCCTGCTCGAGCGGTGAAGAACCGTATTCAGTGGCAATGGCCCTGTTCGATGCGGGGATCGGCGCGCAGCGTTTTACCGTCGACGCGTTCGACATCAGTGCGCGCGCCATCGCGCTCGCGCAAAAAGCCGTCTACGGACGCAATTCGTTTCGCGGCGGCGAGTTCGAGTTTCGCGACCGCCATTTCGATCCGCTCGACGGCGGATGGGTGCTGAACGAACGCATCCAGCAAGCGGTGCGTTTTACGCAGGCGAACCTGTTCGACCCGTCGCACAACGCTGGCACGCGCTACGATTTCATTTTCTGCCGCAACGTGCTGATCTATTTTCACCGCGATGCGCAGGATCGCGCGATCCATCTGCTCGACGCGCGACTGGCCGACGGTGGAACGATCTTCGTCGGACCAGCGGAAACTGGCTTGATGATGCGTCATACGCTTATCTCGGCGCGCATTCCGCTGGCGTTTGCGTTTCAGCGCACACCGGCCGAGGAACCGTGCGCGCCCGCGTTTACGTTACCCGGCAACACAGCGGCGGCGCCTCAAGCCGCGCCGGGGGCTTTCGCCGCTACACGTGCTGCTGCGGCGCCCTCCTTTGCGGCACGTCCGCAGCCGGTCGCGCCGGCGCCGCGCCCGGCAACGTTTGCGCATGCAACTACCCAGCCGCCCGCACACGCAACCAGACAAGCGCATGGACACGGATCAGCCGGCGCCCATGCGAAACCTGGCGCTTCCGCGGTTCCGGACGAGTCGCTCGCCGAAGCAGGCCGCCTCGCCGACGCCGGTGAATTCGACAAGGCTGAGCAGGTGGCGCAGGCATTTGTCAACGTGCATGGCACGGACGCAGAGGCGTTCTATCTGCTTGGCCTGATCGCCGACGCGCGGGGACGTACAGCCGACGCGAGCGACTATTACCGCAAGACGCTCTATCTCGAGCCTGCCCACTATGAGGCGCTCACGCACCTTGCCGCGCTGCTCGATATGACGGGAGACAGCGCCGGCGCGCAGCAACTGATGCGACGTGCCCAGCGCGCCGCGTCCAAGGCGCACCAGATGACGCCCACGACAAGCGCCACGAAAGCAACGGATGACCCTTTGAACCTACCGCGAGGCAAGCATGGCTCACGGCGCTATTGAGACCAAGGGCATGGTCACGTTCATCGACGATTGCTGGAATCGTATCGGCACGCGCGGCGACGGCTCATGCCCGAAACTGGCCGAGCATTCGCGCTGTCTCAACTGCCCCGTGTTCGAGCAGGCTGCGGCACGGCTGCTTGATCGGCCGCTCGACGAAGCGGATCTCGTGCCTGCGGCGGCAGCTTTGAAACCGCGCGGGCTGCCTCACGACGGCACGTCGCAGACGTCGCGCGCAACCGATACGAGCGCCGCGTCCGCGGCCACGCAATCGGCGCTGGTATTTCGCATTGCCGACGAATGGCTTGGTTTGCCGACGGCTGCGCTGCGTCAGGTCGACGACATGCGGCCGATCCATTCCCTGCCGCATCGGCGCAATCGCGTCGTCCTTGGGCTCGTCAATATTCGCGGCGCACTGACGGTGGCCGCTTCGCTTGGCGAACTGCTGCATCTGGATCGCGCGTCCAGTGGCAAATACGCATCGCGCAACAGCTATGCGCGCATGCTGGTCGCCGCGCATCGCGGAGAGCCGGTGGCTTTTCCGGTAGATGAAGTCGAGGGCGTGGTGCGCTTCGCGTCCAGTGCGCTGCTGCCGGTACCGACGACGCTCGCACATGCCAGCGCCTCGCATTCATGTGGCGTGCTTGCATGGCACGAGCGCACGATTGGCCTGCTCGACACCGACCGTCTGTTCGAATCACTCGCCCGGAGTCTGCGATGAGTCACGACGACGATCTGGGCCGCCGGTCATTGCTCGACCTGTTCCGCGAAGAAGCACAGACGCAAACCCGCGTGCTCTCCGACGGGCTGCTTGCGCTCGAGCACACACCGGACGATGCCTCGCAACTCGAGGCCTGCATGCGCGCGGCACACTCGCTGAAGGGTGCAGCGCGCATCGTCGGCGTGCAGGACGGGGTGGATATTGCGCATGTGATGGAGGAATGCTTCGTGGCCGCGCAGCGCGGCACGCTGGTTTTGTCGGGTGCGCATGTTGATGAACTGCTGCGTGGGGCCGACTTGCTGCTGCGCGCCGGCAACGCCGATCCGGCGGCCGCGCTGACGCGAGCGGAAGTGGACGCATTCGTGGCCCGACTCACCGCGTACGGTGCGACTGAGGCTACGGCAACGAACGAGGCGCACCCTGCACACGCAGGCATCGCGGCTGGCTCGCCGTGGGGCGACACCTACGCCGCTCCCGAAGAACCGGACGAAGACGCGACGATGCGCGCTGCACTCGCCATCCTCGGCGCTGAGGTTGCCCGACTGCCAGTTGGCTTTTCCGACGAACCAGCGCCAGCCGTGCGAGACCTTGCCGGTGAAGAAGCGCCTGCGGCGGAGCCGTCCATCACACCAACACCCGCGCTCGCACCGTTGCGTGACGCCAATCCGGATGCCCCACGCGACACCTCGCTGAACGTCCACGGCCCGCGCGACCCCGATCGCATGCTGCGGGTTCGCAGCGACAACCTCGACCGGTTGCTGAGCCTGTCCGGCGAGTCCCTCGTCGAATCGCGCTGGCTTAAGCCGTTCGCGGAATCGCTGTTGCGCGTTAAACGCACCCACCGCGACGCGGCGCGCGCGCTCGATACCTGCTTCGAATCGCTAGCAGAGCGTCTCGATCCGCAAGCGCTGGCCGCGCTCGACGCCGTCCGGCAGACCCTCGGCACGATGCAGCATCTGCTGGCGACGCGGATCGACGAACTCGACCGGTTCGACCGGCGCAGCTCGCACCTCGCGCAGCAGCTATACGACGAAGCGCTGCAATGCCGGATGCGCCCGTTCGGCGACGCGACCCACGCCTATCCGCGCATCGTGCGTGACCTCGCGCGCTCGCTCGGCAAACGGGTGCGCTTTTCGATCGTCGGCGAATCGACGCAGATCGATCGCGACATCCTCGATATGCTCGACGCGCCGCTCGGCCATTTGCTGCGCAACGCGCTCGACCATGGTGTCGAAACGCCCGAACAGCGCCTCGCGGACGGCAAGCCGGCTGAAGCCACGCTGACCCTGGAAGCACGCCATAGCGCGGGCAAGCTGCTCATCAGCGTGAGCGATGACGGCGCGGGCGTCGACCTCGACGCGGTGCGCGCGGCCGTCGTCCAGCGGCAGCTTGCCGATCCGGAGACGGCCGCGCGCCTGTCGGACCACGAACTGCTCGATTTCCTGCTGCTGCCGGGTTTTTCGATGCGCGACCAGGTGACCGATGTTTCCGGGCGCGGCGTCGGCCTCGATGCCGTGCACGAAATGGTCAAGGCCGTACGCGGCACGGTGCGCATCTCGACCGAACCCGGCCATGGCACGCGCTTCGTCCTGCAGTTGCCGCTCACGCTCTCGGTGATCCGCAGCCTGCTCGCGGAGGTAGGCGGCGAAGCCTACGCGTTCCCGCTCGCACACGTGCGCCGCACGCTGGAGCTGGCCCGTGGCGACATCAACATGCTCGAGGGACAACAGCATTTCGCCTTCGACGGCCGGCCCGTCGGCCTCGTCACCGCGCATCAGTTGCTCGGCACCGAGGCGCCCGCCGAAGTGCGCGCCAATGTGGCGGTGGTGGTCATTGGCGACGAACGGGGCACCTACGGCGTGGCGGTGGACCGTTTCCTCGGCGAGCGCATGCTGGTGGTGCAGCCGCTCGACAGCCGTCTCGGCAAGGTCAAGGACATCGCGGCCGGCGCGCTGATGGAAAACGGTGAAGCAGTGCTGATCGTCGACGTCGAGGACCTGCTGCGCTCGGTCGATAAGCTCGTGCGCGGCGGGCAGCTCGACAAGGTGCAGCGCGCCCAGGGCGTCGCCGCACGCACCCGCAAACATGTGCTGGTGGTCGAAGACTCGCTGACAGTGCGCGAACTGGAGCGCAAACTGCTGGAAAAGCGCGGCTATACGGTGACGGTCGCGGTGGACGGCATGGACGGCTGGAACGCACTGCGCAGCACCCATTTCGATCTGGTGGTGACCGACATCGACATGCCACGCATGGACGGCATCGAACTGGTCACGCTGATCAAGCGCGACACGCTGCTAAAAACAGTGCCCGTGATGATCGTGTCGTACAAGGATCGCGACGAAGATCGCCGCCGGGGGCTCGATGCCGGCGCAGACTACTATCTGGCAAAGGGCAGCTTTCACGACGAAGCGTTGCTCGATGCCGTGCACGACCTGATCGGAGAAGCGCACACATGAACATCGGCATCGTCAACGACTTGCCGCTTGCGGTCGAAGCCATGCGCCGCGCGATCGCGTTGCGGCCGGAACATCGCGTGCTGTGGGTCGCGACGGACGGCGCCCAGGCCGTCGACTTCTGCGTCGCCCAGCCACCCGATGTGGTCCTGATGGACCTGATCATGCCGAAGTTCGACGGCGTCGAGGCGACCCGCCGCATCATGGCCCAGGCGCCTTGTGCGATCCTCGTCGTGACGAGCAGCGTTGGCGCGAACGCATGGCGCGTCTACGAAGCGATGGGCGCCGGTGCGCTCGATGCAGTCGACACGCCGACACTCGCCGACCACCGCCTCGCCGATGCCTCGCAACCGTTGCTCGCCAAGATCGACCAGATTGGCCGCCTGCTCGAAAAGCCGGTGGTGGCGCCCACGCCGCGGCCCGCTGCGGCCGTCTCGCGCGGCGCGGCCTCGCTGATTGCGATTGGCGCCTCTGCCGGCGGCCCCGGCGCGCTCGCCGCGGTGCTTGGCAAACTGCCGGCTGATTTCGGCGGCTCCATTGTGATCGTGCAACACGTCGACAAGGCGTTTGCCGAGGGCATGGCCCAATGGCTCGACAGCCAGACCGAACTGGCGGTGCGCGTGGCCGTGAGCGGCGATCGGCCCAGGCCCGGTGAAGTCTTGCTGGCCGCGACCAACGACCACCTGCATATCGCGCGCACCGGCTCGCTCGAATACACCGTTGAGCCGGCAGCCACGCCCTATCGTCCGTCGGTTGACGTGTTTTTTCACAGCGTGGTCGAGCACTGGTACGGCAACGCCATCGGCGTACTGCTGACCGGAATGGGCCGCGACGGTGCAATCGGCCTTAAAGCGATGCGCGCGAAGGGCTACCTCACGATTGCGCAGGACGAGGCGACTAGCGCGGTCTACGGCATGCCGAAGGCCGCGGCTGCGCTCGATGCGGCGAAGCGGATCTTGCCGCTAGGCAGCATCGCGGGAGAACTGATGGCAAGCGTCAAATGATGAAAGTGATGAACGAAGCGTATTGGTATGAATGGCAACACACGCGTGGCGCGAGTTTGCGCCACGGGTACGAACACGGGTGTGAAAATGGCAAATAATCAGACTGGCTCGCCTGACCAGCGAGCCGCAGCGGCCTCCGCGACAGACGGCGCAGATGCGACGCTCGAAGCAGCACGCAGAGCCATGCAAACGCCGCCGGCAGCGGAACAGCCAGTGATGGTGCTGCTGGTCGACGATCAGGCGATCGTCGCCGAGGCGATCCGGCAGGCGTTCTCGGGCGAAGACGGCATCGACTTCCATTACTGCGCGCGCGCCGACGAGGCCATGAAAGCCGCCGTCAACACGCGGCCGACGGTGATCCTGCAGGATCTCGTGATGCCCGGCATCGACGGCCTGACGCTCGTCAAAGCCTATCGCGCGACACCAGCCATCCGCGATGTGCCGATCATCGTGCTGTCGACCAAGGAAGAGCCAGTCATCAAAAGCGCGGCCTTCGCGGCGGGGGCGAACGATTATCTCGTCAAACTGCCGGACCGGATCGAACTGGTGGCGCGCATCCGTTATCACTCGCGCTCGCATATCAATCTGCTGCAGCGCGACGAAGCGTATCGCGCGCTGCGCGAGTCGCAGCAACAACTGCTCGAAGCCAATCTGGAGTTGCGGCGACTCACGCATTCCGACGGTCTGACGGGTTTGTCGAACCGCCGTTACCTCGACGAGTATCTCAGCGCCGAATGGCGGCGCAGCGCGCGCGACCAGAGCGAAATGTCGTTCCTGATGATCGACGTCGACAACTTCAAGCTCTACAACGACACGTATGGCCACGTGGCGGGCGATGAAGTGCTCAAGCAGATTGCCGCGACTGTCGAAGCCTGCCTCGGCCGGCCAGGCGACCTTGCGGCGCGCTTTGGCGGTGAAGAGTTCGCGGTCGTGCTGCCAGGGACACCGCTCGTGGGCATACGCACGCTGGCGGAAAAGATTCGCAGCCACGTGGAGGCATTACAGGTGCCGCACGCGAATTCGTCGACGGGGCAATATGTGACGATCAGTATCGGCGGGGCGTCGGTTGTTCCAAGCGCGGAGTCGCCGATGACCTCATTGATCGAGGCAGCGGATCTGGCCTTGTATAAGGCGAAACGCGACGGCAAGAATCTGGTGGTGCTGACGGGAGATTGATACGGTGGCGGCGGGCGGACAAGCGGCCTCACCACCTTCAGCGTGTTACTTCACTGTCTGGATGACTTCGAAGCCTTCGAATTCGGGGTGCCCGAGATACAGTGAGCGGGTTTCCCCTCCGGCATTGCGGTGCGCCGCACGGAATGCATCCGAACTGGTCCAGCCTTCGAATGCCGCATGATCGGCCCAGACCGTGTGGCTGGAATACAGCACATGGTCCTCTTTCCGCGGCCCTCTCAGCAGATGAAACTCGATGAAGCCCGGTACGTCCTTCAGGTGCGTGTCCCGGCTCGTCCAAAGCGTTTCGAACGCGCTCTCCGAACCGAGAGCGACTTTGAAACGATTCATCGCGATGTACATGATGGATTTCCTCAGATCGGACGCCGTTTCATAGCCGGATGCATGAATGCATTGCTCATGAACCGGAAGCAAGCCGGAAGCGGGCCCAGAAACGGGCTCGCCGCGCCAGCTGACCGGCGTGCCATGAGCCCGCAAGCGCCGCGCAGCGCCTCCCCCGTGGGAGTGGCTAGCTGCGCGGGATCGACGGAGCGATCAGGAGGCGTTAACCGCGTCCTTGAATGCCTTGCCGGCGACGAACTTAACCGTCTTGGCTGCGGCGATCTGGATTTCCGCGCCGGTTGACGGATTGCGGCCGACGCGTGCAGCGCGC
>Ga0302316_10001059_pt1 | contig 22713 bp, 18 predicted proteins | sample III_Palsa_N3_2_FD_200456 | JGI IMG/M metagenome (GOLD analysis project Ga0302316, IMG submission 200456) | Peat permafrost microbial communities from Stordalen Mire near Abisko, Sweden - III_Palsa_N3_2 | ecosystem: Environmental > Terrestrial > Soil > Palsa > Peat permafrost | place: Sweden...
CTGGCCAGATCCTCGAGCACCTTGCGGATGGCATCGGCCTGGTCTTCGGTTTCCTCGAACGGAAAAGCGTTGGCGAACGCGCGGTATTCGAGCTCCCGCAGCGGCAGGCTGGTGGCCTTCTGGGCGCGCCGCCGCGCATACAGGTCCAGCAGCTCCGCCGCGACGTCGCGGACCTGCTCGGCCGCGCGCTTGCGTGCCTTGGCCCACTGATCGGTGCCCAGCTTGTGCAGCGGCGCATGCTCCGGGGCCGCGCCGGTATAGCGGCTGATGAGATGCAGCGACTGCACGGGCACATAGATCCGGTCCCCGCCCTGGTATTCCAGGACCAGGAACTCGCCCGGATTGCCGGCGACTTCCATCGCCATGAGTCCCACGTAGCGACCGACGCCGTATTGCTCGTGGACCACCGGGGAGCCGGCACTCAGATCCGTGAGATCGCGCAGGATGGCCTGCGGATCCGCGGCCGAACGGCGCCGGCGTCGTTCCTGGCTGGCCCGCGCGCCAAACAGCTGCCCTTCGGACAGCACCGCGAGCCGCGGTGACTCCAGCTGCAGGCCGCTGATATCCGGGGCGACGGTGAGTGCCAGGCGCGCGGTGCCCGCGGCGAAGGTGGCCCAGTCCGGCACTGCGGTGACGCCGGTGGCATGCGGCCGCAGCATGTCCTGCAGCACTTCGCGCCGACCGGGCGAATCGGCGGTGATCAGCACGCGGCCATCGAAGCTGTCGAGAAAGCTCGTGAGCGGCGCCAGGGGTTCGGCGTCGCGCGCATCGATGCGCAGTTGCGGTGGATTGCTGGTCGGGTAGTTGCGGACGTTGTCGTCGGGCTGCAGCGTAAGGTCCGCCTTGAAGGTATCCAGGCTGATGCTGGTGAGCGGCGCGGCGGCCTGTGCCAGTTCCTGCGGCGTCAGGAACAGCTCGTGGGGTGCCAGGATCGGTCGCTCGATGTCGTGGCGCCGCTCCTCGTAGCGATGCTCGATGTCGGTCCATAACTGCTGCAGCGCCGGCACCGCGCCGCCCTCGTGCACGATCACCGCATCGCGCGGCAGGTAGTCGAACAGCGAGGCGGTGGTATCAAAGAACAGCGGCAGATAGAACTCGACCCCGGGGGGTGCCAGGCCCTCGCTCACTCCGCGGTACACGCTGGAGAGTGTCGGGTCCCCCTCGAAGCGCGTGCGATAGCGCCGCCGGAAGGACTTGATGCTCTCCGGGTCCAGCGGCACTTCCCGGGCCGGCAGCATCCGCACCGAGTCGACCGAATCCAACGAACGCTGGGATTCCGGATCAAAGCGACGGATCGCCTCGATCTCGGTGCCGAACAGGTCGATGCGCAGCGGCGACTGGGCCCCCATGGGGAACACATCCAGCAGTGAGCCGCGTACCGCGAATTCCCCCGGCGCGGTGACCTGGCCGACGCTTGCATAGCCGGCATCGCTTAACCGCTGCCGGAACGGCTCAACACTCAAGGTCTGCCCCACCGACAGATCGAAGGCGCGTCCCTGAACGTAGGCGACCGGTGGCAGGCGCTGCAGCAGCGTGTCCGCCGCCAGGATCAGGCACCCGCCCCGCGCGTCCGGGAGTTCGAACAGGGTCTGCAGGCGCCGCGAGGTGATGTCGGGGTGCGGTGAGAACAGGTCGTAGGGCAGGATCTCCCAGTCCGGCAGCGGCATGAGCGACGAGGTGGCACTGCCGCCGCCCTGGAAGAAGGCGAGTTCGGCGGCCAGGCGCTCCATCTCGCGGGCGCCGGAGGTCACCACGACATAGAGGCGCGAGTCATTGTCCATGCACTCCGCGAGCGCCAGGGCGGTCGCGCTGCCGTGCAGCTGGTGCCAGCGCACGTGGCGCCGGGTGCTATTGGGACGCAGGGGTTTGAGGAGAGGGGTCATCGCAAAAGGCCATGGCGCAGCGCGGGACGCGGCAGCTTACCGGGCGCCGGCGCGGTTACAAGGCCTTCAGGGTCTTAAGGCGGCATGGGCCGCCCCGTTCAGCTGCCGGTCGCGACAGTGTCTATGACCCGATCACCCTCGAAAAACACCGAAAAGTTCGCGTAGTCCCAGCGGGTGATGGGCGGCTTGCCGACGGTGGGATGGCGGGCGGCGGGAGCGCCAAACTGCTTTTCCACGGTCTTCATGAGGCTGCCGGGGGCGGGCTGGGGCACGTTCGCGGGGGCCACCGCGACCTTGCCGTCATCGACAATGAGTTCCGCGCGGGCCAGCCCGGAATGGGCGAGGGCGGCACCAGTCAGGCACAGCAGGGCACCAAGGGCTTGGCTTTTCATGACGGCTCCATAACTGACCGCAGCAACTATAGCACCGGTCGCAATCTGTCAAAGCCGGACGGGCCGCAGCGCGGCCCGGAACTGTGACACACGTCACCGCTGCACCGGACGGGCGCAGGTCTGTGGTTAAATGCGGCGCGTGTTTCACCCCTTTGCGCCGTTCGTGGGGCTGCGCTACGTACGCGCCCGCACCCATAAATTCTTCGTCTCCTTCATCACCTGGGTGTCACTGCTCGGTGTCGGGCTGGGGGTGGCCGCGCTGATCGTCATCCTGTCCGTGATGAACGGCTTCGAGGGGGAACTGCGTGATCAGCTGCTGGCGCTCAGCGCCCATGCCCGGGTGGTCCCGGTCCCCGGCGCCGCAGCCCCGGATCAGGCGGCGTGGGACGCGGTCGCCGCGCGTTTGCGGACTCGGCCCGGGGTCACGGGCGTGGCCCCCTACGTGGAGGTGCAGGCCCTCGCGGTGCACCAGCCGGACATGCTGCCGGTGGTACTGCGGGGCATTGACCCGGCCGCGGAGGGCTCCGTCAGCGACATCGCCAAGGTGCTGCACGAGGGCAGCCTCAAGGACCTGGCCGCTGGTGCGGATCGGGTGCTCATCGGCGATGCCATCGCGCGGCAGCTGGGGATTGCGACCTCCGATGCGCTGACGCTGCTGATTCCAATCGTCGCCGCAGACGGCACGCCCGCGCCAAAACTGCGTGAGGTGCACTCGGTGGGGGATTTCGATGCGGGCGCGCAGGAGCAGGACAGCGCACTGCTGCTGGCAAACATCGCCGATGTGCGGGCCATGGGCGCGGCCGCGAGCGACATGGGCCTGCGCCTGCGCTACGCGGACGCGCTGCAGGCGCCGGCGATGAGCGTGGCGCTGCGCGGGCTGCTGCCGGGGAATCTGCAGATCATCGACTGGACCGTGGACAACGCCAGTTACTTTCGTGCCATCCGCATCGAGAAAACGATGATGTCGCTGATCCTGCTGCTGATCGTGGCGGTTGCGGCCTTCAATATCGTTGCGATGCTGGTCATGACCGTCACCGACAAGCGCAACGACATCGCCATCCTGCGCACGCTGGGCGCATCGCCGCGCACGGTGATGGGTGTGTTCATGACGCAGGGGCTGGTGATCGGCTGGGTGGGGGTGGCACTGGGCGTGACCCTCGGGGTGCTGCTGACGGTGAACATGAATACCGTCGAGCCGTTCCTGGAACGCACGCTGGGATTTCATCTGTTTGATCCGGAGGTCTATGCGGTCACGGCCATACCCACGGACCTGCATCCGGGAAACGTTGCCTGGATCGCCGCCGCGGCGCTGGTGCTGACCCTGCTGGCAACGGTGTATCCCGCCCTGCGCGCGGCGCGGGTGTCGCCGGCGGAAGCCTTGCGCTATGAATAGCCCCTACGAGTGGCTGATCGGCACGCGCTATCTCAGCGGCGCGCGGCGCCAGGGGTTCATCTCCTTCGTGGCGGCGATGTCGGTCCTGGGTCTGATGCTCGGTGTCGCCGTGCTCATCGTGGTGCTCTCCGTCATGAACGGCTTCGAGCGTGAACTGCGCAGCCGCATCCTGAGTGTCACGGCGCACGCGACGGTCACGGGCCTGCAGGGAAGCTTTTCGAACTGGCAGGCGGCGAGCAGCAAGGCCCTGCAGGACCACGAAGTGCTGGCCGCGGTGCCGTTCATCGACGCGCAGGCGATCCTTGCTCACGGGCAGGGCACGAGCGCGCATGTGATCGGCGCGCAGATCCGCGGCGTCGCGCCGCAGCTCGAGCGCACCGCCACGGGCCTGGCGCAGAAATTCACGGCGGGCAGCATCGATCAGCTGGTGCCCGGCCAGTACCACATCGTGCTGGGGTCGGCGCTCGCCGCCGCACTCGATGCCAAGGTCGGCGATACGCTGTTCCTGCTGGCGCCGGAGGCCACGGCAACCCCCGCAGGCCTGCAACCGCGCATGCGACGCTTCCGCGTCACCGGCATCTTCAGTTCCGGGATGTACGAATACGACCGGGCCCTGGCGCTGGTGGATATCCAGGACGCCGCGCGCGTGTATCGCATGGGTGACAACGTCTCCGGTCTGCGCCTGGCGATTCGTGATCCGTGGCGGGCGCCGGGTGTCGTGCGTGATGTGGCGCTGAGTCTCGGCGGCGGCTTCTATGTGAGCGACTGGACCCGCAGCCACGAGAGTTTCTTCCGCTCAATCACGGTCATGAAATCGATACTGTTCGTGATCCTGCTGATGATCGTCGGGGTGGCGGCCTTCAACATCATCGCGACCCTGGTCATGATCGTGAAGGAGAAGCGCTCGGACATCGCCATCCTGCGCACCCTGGGCGCCGGGCCGGCCAACATGCTCGGTACGTTCGCCATCCAGGGGGTGCTGATCGGGCTCACCGGGACGCTGCTGGGCGCAGCCTTGGGCGTACTGGTGGCGCACAATCTGGAGAACTGGGTCCACGATCTGGAGCACGTGCTCGGCACGCACTTTCTGGACGCCAGTGTGTACAACATGAGTGATCTGCCCGCCTACGTCGAGGTTTCGGATGTCATGAAGGTCTGCGCGGTGGCGTTCGCATTGTGTGCCCTGGCCACGCTGTATCCGGCGTGGCGTGCTTCCCGTACCGCTCCGGCCGAGGCGCTGCGCCATGACTGAAGCGGCACTGCAGGCGCTGGATCTGTGCAAGAGCTTCCGCCAGGGGCCCGAAGTGCTCGAGGTGCTGACCGGCGCGAGCCTGCACATCGCCCCGGGGGAGCGGCTGGCGATCGTCGGGGCCTCCGGATCGGGCAAAACCACGCTGCTACAGATCCTGGGGGGGCTCGACCGGCCCACCTCCGGAAAGGTGCTGGTCGCGGGCCGCGACATCCACGAAATGGGCGAGCGCGAACGCGGGTTGCTGCGCAACCGCTCGCTGGGCTTCGTCTACCAGTTCCACCACCTGTTGCCGGAGTTCTCGGCGTTGGAGAACGTGGCGATGCCGCTGCTGGTGCGCCGGACCGCGGTGGCCGAGGCGCGGCGCCGGGCCCGTGAGATTCTCGAAAGGGTGGGTCTGGGTGAGCGTCTGACGCATCGTCCGCACCAGCTGTCAGGCGGCGAACGCCAGCGCGCCGCGGTGGCACGGGCACTGGTGACACAGCCGGCGGTGGTCCTGGCCGATGAGCCCACGGGCAACCTGGACGGCGTCAATGCCGAGCAGATCTTCGCGCTGATGCTCGAGCTCAACCGCGAGCGACAGACGAGCCTGGTCGTGGTGACCCACGATCCGCGCCTGGCCGCGCGCATGGACCGGATCCTGACCATTGAGCGGGGGGTGCTTACAGAGGCGCCGGGCGCTGGCAGTGGCTGATGCGCCGCCGGTGCAGCACCTGGCGGCGCCAGATGAACTCCAGGCCCAGCCACCCGGCAATCCCACAGATCACGGCACACACCAGGCAACCGATCAGAAACGGCTTCCAGACGGGCCCCAGACCGTGCTGCAGCCAGTCCCAGCTCAGACGGAACCCAAAGCGGTGCACCGGCGCACCGCTGATTGCCGCCCCGACCCGGTAGGCGCAGTAGTAGATCGGCACCATCGTCAGGGGATTCACCAGCAGCGTCGTGGCAATGATGGTCGGGATATTGATCCGCCAGGTCACCCCCACCAGCGTGGCGAGCGGCAGGTGCACGGGCAGCGGCATGAAGCAGATTGCAAGTCCCGCCCCGAATCCGGCGGTTACGCCGCGCCGATGCAGCGTCCACAGCTTCGGGTCCGACAGGCGCGGCCCAAAGACCCGCAGCGGCCAGCGCTCGAGGAGCACGTGCGGATTGGGCGCAAACTTCTTGATCCACCGGCGGGGCATCGGGTCGCGACTCTAGCAGAGCCGCCTTGAGCCCGGGGAGCGCTCCGGTATGATGTGACGCCGAATTTCTTTGCCGGCCGAGGAATCCAAGCGGATGTGGGAAATCGTACGGGCCGGTGGTCCGTTCATGTGGCCGATCATCCTGTGCTCAGTGGTGGCGGCGGCTATTATTCTCGAGCGTCTGTGGACGCTGCAGGAACAGCGCGTGCTGCCGCGGGACCTCATCCGCCGCGTCCGCCAGCTGGTCGAGGCCGACCAGGTCAATGACAAGGTGATCGCGGCGCTGGAGCAGAACTCGCCCTTAGGAAGGGTCCTGGCGGCCGGCCTGGCCCACCGGCATCGCAGCCGTGAAATCATGATGGAACGGCTGGAAGACGCCGGCCGCCACGTGGTGCACGATCTGGAGCGATTCCTCAACACGCTGGGCACCATCGCCAGCATTTCCCCGCTCCTGGGGCTGCTCGGCACCGTGACCGGCATCATCAAGTCCTTCAACGCCCTGCAGGCGGGTGCGGCGGGGGACCCGCGCATGCTCTCCGGCGGCATCGCTGAGGCCCTGATCGCCACCGCGGCCGGCCTGTGCGTCGCCATTCCCGCCCTGATCAGCTACCGCTACCTGCGCGGCCGGGTCGAGAGCTTCGTGGTGGAAATGGAAAAGGATGCCATCAAGCTCGCGGATGTGGTCGAGGGCGCGGGCCGCGAGAATGCCATTCTGGAGCGGGTCGCCCCCGAGGCAGCGGTCAGACCGGTAGCGGTCACCGGCACCGGTGCGCGGTGAACCTGCGGCCTCGACGCGTGGAGGACCCGGAGATCAACCTGGTCTCCCTCATCGACGTGGTCCTCATGATGGTCGTCTTCTTCATGCTGTCGAGCTCCATGGTGGACGAAGGCCGGATCCGGATCCACCTGCCCCAGGCACGTGATCTGCCGGCCGGCAAGCCGCCGGCCGAGCCGCTGGTGGTGTCCGTGACCCAGCAGGGAGGCTACCTGGTCAACGGCCGTGAACTCATCAATTCCAGCCCGGACACGCTGCGTGTGGCGCTGCTGAAGGTAGCCGGTCCCGACCGCACCATGCGGGTCACGCTGCGGGCCGATGGGCGCAGCACCCACCAGTCCGTGATCACCGCCATGGACGTGCTTGCCCGGCTGGGCTTCGCGGAGCTCAATATCGCCACTGTGCAGCAGGACGTGGCGCCGGCAGCAGACGCGAAATGATGCAGGCCGCGGGGCTCGCATGAGCGAGCCGCAGAAGGTCACGCCGCTGGCGACATATGTGCGGCTGCTGAGTTATCTGAAACCGTATCGCCTGGTCTTCGGGCTCGGCATGTTCGGCGGTCTTGTCTATGCCGCCGCCATGGCCAGCTTCGGACCGTTCGCCAAGAAATTCACCGATGGCACGCTGGTGCACGCCGACCCGCGCACCATCGCCTGGCTGCCGATCGCGCTGGTGGCCGTGCTGTTCATACGCAGCATGGGGGATTTTACCCAGACCTACTTCACCGGTTACGTGTCGCGCCGGGTCGTCGCCAGGATCCGCCAGCAGATCTTCGACAAGGTCAACCGCTTGCCCATTGCCTACTTCGACCGCAACGCCAGCGGCAATATGCTGTCGCGCCTGACCTTCAACGTCGAACAGATCGGCACGACCACCAGTGATTCGGTGGTCATGATGGCGCGCACGGTGTTCCAGATCGGCCTGCAGATCACCATTGCGCTGCGTTACAACGCCAGGCTCACGATTCTGGCGCTGGTCATGGCCCCGCTGGTCGGTTGGCTGGTGTCGCGCATCAACCGCTACTTCCGGCGCTACTCGCGACGCATCCAGGATTCCATGGGCGATGTCACCCGGGTTGCCAAGGAGAGTTTCGAGGCGCCGCGGCTGATCAAGATCTACAACGCCGAGGAGCACCTGGGACGGCAGTTCGGCGCGGTCAACGAGCGCAATCGTCTCTCCAACATGCGGCTGATCCTGACCCGCGGGGTCTCCAATCCGATCGTGCAGACCATCAGTTCGATCGGCATGGCGTTCGTGCTGTCGCTGGCGATCTCCGACGCCGTCCGCGGCGAGATGAGCATGGGTGACCTGGTCGGCTTCATCGTGGCGCTGGCCGGGCTGTCGCAACCCCTGCAGCAGTTCATCGGGGTCACCGGCAGCCTGCAGCAGGGCATTGCCGCCGCCCAGAATCTCTTTGAGCTGCTGGATGAACCGGATGAGCCGCAGAGCGGCGGGGTGACGGTGAGCCGCGTTCGCGGCGATGTGCTGTTCGACAATGTTTCCTTCTCATACGAGCGCGGGGAAGGCGCCGCCTTGAACGGACTCACGCTCGAAGTGCCCGCCGGGCAGCAGGTCGCGATTGTCGGTCGCTCGGGCAGCGGCAAATCGACACTGGTGAGCCTGTTGCCGCGCTTCCACGATGTCATCCACGGCACGGTGCGCGTCGACGGCCGTGACGTGCGCGAGTACACCCTGCACAGCCTGCGTGAGCAGATCGCCGCGGTAAGCCAGGAGGTGGTGCTGTTCGATGACACCATCCGCAACAACATCGCATTTGGCCGCACGACCGACCTGGCCGCCGTGGAGCGCGCGGCCGAGGCCGCGCATGTCATGGAATTCGTCCGGGGACTGCCGCTGGGTCTCGACACCATGGTCGGGGATCGCGGCGTGCTGCTCTCCGGCGGCCAGCGCCAGCGCATTGCCATCGCGCGCGCGCTGCTGAAGGACGCACCCATCCTGATCCTGGATGAGGCCACTTCGGCGCTGGATACCGAAGCGGAGCGTCATATCCAGGCGGCGCTCGCGCAGCTGGTGCGCAACCGCACGACCTTCGTGATCGCGCACCGGCTCTCGACCGTGGAGCAGGCTGATCGGATCATCGTGCTCGAAGCCGGTCGCATCGCCGAGAGTGGCACGCACGCCGAGCTGCTCGCCCATGGCGGCCTGTACGCGCAGCTGCACGCCCTCCAGTTCAACAGCTGAAAGGCCGACGCGGTCATGTCGATAGCGCACCGCCTGAACCGGATCTGGTACGACGATGCCGTGGGTCAGGCCGTGCTGCTGCCGTTCTCGTGGCTGTATGGCCGGATCGTGGCCGCGCGGCGCGGTGCGTTTGCTTCGGGGCAGCGCCAGGCAAGCCGGGCAGGCGCCCCGGTGATCATCGTCGGCAATCTCTCGGTGGGCGGCACGGGCAAGACGCCGGTGGTGGCGTGGCTGGCCTGGCAGCTGGGCGCGCTGGGCCGCAAGGTCGGCATCGCCTCCAGGGGTTACGGCGCCGCCCGCGCGGGCACGCAGCTGGTTGTGGCGGACGCGGACTGGCGCAACGTTGGCGATGAGCCGGTGCTGCTGCAGCGGCGCACGGGGGTTCCGGTCGTCGTGGACGCGGACCGGGTCGCGGCGGCCCAGCGCCTCGTTGCCCTCGGCGCCGATGTCATCGTCTGCGATGACGGCCTGCAGCACCTGCGGCTGGCGCGCAACTTCGAGCTGGTGGTCATCGATGGTGCGCGCGGCCTGGGCAATGGTCGTGTGTTGCCGGCCGGCCCGCTGCGTGAGCCCGCCTCGCGCCTGGGGACGGTGGATGCAGTGGTCATCAATGGTGAGCCCCGGCCGGGACTGCTCGAGACGCTGATGCGCCTGGGCGCGCCGGCACCGCTGTTCATGCGCATGGTGCCCGCGACGGTCGAGCCGGTGCGCGGCACCGGCGCCCGGGAGACGCTGGCCGAGGAGCTCGCCGCCCAGGCGGGCAGCGGTGGTGCGGGCTCGGCGCTGTGGGGGCGGCGGCTGGAAGATCTGCGCGGCGCGCGGGTGCATGCGGTTGCCGGCATCGGCAACCCCGAGCGTTTTTTCCAGCTGCTGGAATCCTTCGGACTGGAAGTCGTGCCGCACGCCTTTGCGGACCATCACCCCTTTTCGGCGCAGGATCTGGACCTGCCCGGGCCGCTGCCCATCCTCATGACCGAAAAGGATGCGGTGCGCTGCGCCGCCTTTGCCAACGACCGCCTGGCCTGCGTGCCGGTGACCGCGCAGTTTTCCCTCGAGGACGCGCACACCCTGCTGGTGGGGGTCAGCGCCCGGTGCGTGTAAAGTGTGGCCCATGGATACCAAACTTCTGGACATCATGGCCTGCCCCGTGTGCAAGGGTCCGCTGCAGTACCGCAGGAGTGATCAGGTGCTCATCTGCCGCATGGACCGCCTGAGCTACCCGATCCGCGACGGTGTTCCGGTGATGCTGGAAGAAGAGGCCCGGCCGCTGGCCGCCGATGATCCGTTGCTGGAGCGCTAGAGACGCGCATGTTCCGCGTCGTCATCCCCGCGCGGTTTGATTCAACCCGACTGCCCGGCAAGGTGCTGCTGCCGATCGGTGGGCGCCCGATGCTGCACTGGGTATGCGAACGGGCGCGCGCTTCCGGTGCCGGGCAGGTCGTCGTTGCCACCGATGATGAACGTATCCGCAGCTGTGCCGAACAGGCGGGCGTTGAATGCGTCATGACCGCCAGCAGCCACTCCTCGGGCACTGACCGCATCGCCGAGGCGGCGCAAACGCTGCGCTGGGCGCCTGCGGATGTCATCGTCAATCTGCAGGCCGATGAACCGCTGATGCCGCCGGCGCTGGTGGGGCAGGTGGCGCGTCTGCTGGAGGACCATGCGGACGCGGATATCGCAACCCTCGCCGCCCCGGTCACCTCGCCGGCGGAGTTCCTGGATCCCAACGCCGTGAAGGTCGTCCTTGCCGACGATGGCCGCGCCTTGCTGTTTTCCCGCGCTCCCATACCCTGGGACCGCGACGGCGCGATCGATGGCCTGCCGGGGCCGCAGAGTCATCGGCACGCGTTGCGGCATATCGGGATGTACGCCTATCGGGTGCGCTCGCTGTTGCGGCTCGCACAACTGCCGCCGGCGGCGCTGGAGCTGCGCGAGAAACTCGAGCAACTGCGCGCGCTCGCGAACGGCATGCAGATCAGGGTCGCAATCGCGGCATTGCGTCCGGGGGTGGACGTGAATACGCCGGCCGACCTGGAGCGCATTCGGACCTTGCTGGAGACGCCAGCGACGAGTTGACAGGATAATTTTTCCGACAGGAGGGGATCATGGGTCAGAAAGATGTATTGGCAGCAGCGCTGCTTGGAGCCGCAGCTATGGCCGCAGCTATGACAGTCCAGGCACGCGATGTGCCCGCCACGCTCAACATCGCACAGCTCGAGCAGCAGGCAACACAGCTGGCGGACATCGAGGCCGTCAAGCGCCTGCAGCGCGCCTACGGCTACTATCTGGACCGTTCGGACTGGGACAACATCGTCGACCTGCTCACCGACGATGCGACGCTGGAATATGGTCCGGCCGGTGTCTTCGTGGGCAAGGCGCACGCGCGCGCACTGCTGTACTCCATCGGCTACGGCAAGTCCGGCCTGCAGCCGCAGCAGATCCGCGAGCATGTGCAGATGCAGCCGGTGATCACCATCGCCCCGGACGGCCAGACGGCGAAGGGCCGCTGGCGCGCGATCGTGCTGCTGGGACAGTTTCATCAGTACGCACGCTGGCAGACCGGGCCCTATGAGAACGAATACCGCAAGGAGCACGGGGTCTGGAAGATCAGCAGGATCCACTGGGTCGAAACCTTCACCGTGCCCGAACGGGGCGGCTGGAAGACGAAGATGACCCAGAGCAACGTGGCGGACCGGAAGCTACCGGCGCCGGACCGGCCGAGTTCCTTCGCGTACGATCCCTGGCCGGCCGTATCGCTGCCGCCGTATCACTACTCCGGGCCCGAGGCGATCCAGCCGCTGAATCCGGCGCCGGCGCCCATGGTGAAGCTGTCCGGAGCCGCCGCCGCGCGACGCATCGCGGAGCTCAAGTGGCATGTTGATCGTCTCGAGGACCAGCGCCAGATCGAGATCCTGCAGCGCACCTACGGCTACTACGTCGACAAGAATCTGTGGACGCAGATCGTGGATCTGTACACCGAGGATGGCACGCTGGAGATCGGTGGCCGCGGTGTGTTCGTGGGCAAGACGCGGATCCTGCAGTACCTGAAGTTCCTCGGAAAACCCGAGGAGGGCAGGCTCTATGACCATACGCAGCTGCAGCCCATCATCGATGTCTCATCTGACGGCACCGAGGCCAAGGGTCGCTGGCGCGCCCTGATATTCACCGGCGGCGTCAATGACGGCAGCGTCATCGGCGACTGCGTATACGAGAATGAATATCGCAAGCAAAACGGCGTGTGGCGGATCCACAAGCTCCACGCCTACTTTGTCATGTACTCCACGCTGGAAAAGGGCTGGGCAGAGTTTGCGAGACCCAATACCCGCCCCGAGAAGGCTCTGCCGCCGGACTTACCCCCGACGACGGTCTACGACATGTACCCCGGCACACTGGTCGCACCGCCGCACTATGAAAATCCGGTCACGGGCAAGCCGGTATATGCAGACAATCATGGCGCCGCGGCAGTAGCCCCCGAAATGGCCGTTGCGACCGATCAGACGGCGGAACTGGCCGCTCTGAGCACAAAGCTGACACGCCTGCAGGACACTCAGGAAATCGAGAATCTGCAGAATGCCTACGGGTTCTACCTGGACAAGTGGCAGTGGGATTCAGCGACCGCGCTGTTTGCCGATCACGGCAGCATCGAGTTGGCACAGCGGGGCGTCTACGTGGGCAAGCCGCGCATCCGGGCAAGCCTCGAGGACGCGTTCGGTCCCCAGGGCCTGCATCAGGGCGAGGTGAGTGATCATGCCTTCTACCAGCCCGTCGTCCACATTGCCGATGACGGCAAGAGCGCATTCGCCCGGATCCGCGAGCTGTCCATCCTCGGCAAGTACGGGGTCGAGGCCTACATCGCCGGCGGCACGCGCGAGAATCAGTACGTCAAGGAAAACGGCGTCTGGCGCATCCAGTCAGATCACCTGTACCTGACGTACCTCGCCGACTATGAGAAGGGCGGCTGGGCGCAGGGCGCCTTGCCGGCGCCGGGTCCGAGCAAGACCCTGCCGCCCGACCGGCCGCCGTCAGTCAATTACATGCCGTTCCCGGCCTTTCAGGAGCTGCCCTTCCACTATCCGAACCCGGTGTCGGGCAAGTGGGTAGCGGCCGGCGAGAGTTACTGAGGCGGCGTCTGCAATCGTGCGACCTCCAGGACGGCGCTTTCATTCGCGTCCTGGAGGCCAAGGTCGCACAACTGGCGAAACGCGGCTTCAGCCTCTGATCCGAAGGGACTGCCGATTCCCAGCTGCCGAGCGAACTCCAGGGCATACCGCACGTCCTTGAGCCGCAGCCGCGGCGTGAACACGATGTCCTGCTGGTGATTGCCCGCGAGCATTCGCCGGCTGTTGCGGACCACCTGCGGACTTGCCGCCTGACCGGCCGCAATGGCATCGGCCACGACCCGCAGATCCAGCCCGGCGCGCTCGGCGATGGCCATGCTTTCCGCAACCGAGGCGATCTGGACGGCACCCAGCAGGTTGACGATGAGTTTGTACGCCGTGCCGGTGCCGATGCCACCGAAATGCAGGATGCGCTGGGAGAAGACCCGGAGCAGCTCGCGCGCCGCCGCCAGTTCGGCGGGGTCGGCCCCCACCAGCAGCGTCAACTCGCCCGCCGCGGCGGCATCCGGCAGGCCAGTGACGGGCGCATCGATGTACCGCAAGCCCCTGGCATTCGCCTGCGCCGCAAGCTCGATCACCCATGCGTGCGACAGGGTCGAGCACTCGATGGCCAATGCGTGGTCTTTGGAAGCGGCCGCCAGGATTCCATCCGGGCCGCACCAGATCGCTCGAGAGGCCGCATCGTCCGCGACCATCGAAACAATGGCGTCGACGCCTTCGCAGGCCTCGCGCGGCGTGGGATACCCGCGGGCACCGTGTCGCACCAGCGCGCTTGCCCGCTCGGCGCTGCGGTTGTAGACATTCAGGATATGGCCTGCGGCGAGCACGCGCTCGGCCATGCCGAAACCCATCTTCCCCAAACCCAGGAACGCGACCGTGACCATGCCGGATAGTGCCCTTGCGGAATTCACCAACGCAAGGTTGGCGTGTGCGCAACCGTGCAATGATCGGTGGCGCCTTGGCCACTCGACCTGATTCTTCCGGTCACGTCGAGTGAGCGGCCGTTGCGGGGACTGGAATAGGTGGCGGCGGCACGGCACTTCCAATCAGCAGCAGATGATTGTCGGGTGAGGCGTAGCCGTCGACCGCATGTACCAGCAGCTTGCTGACGAACTGATTGGCGCCTTGTGTCACGTCGGTATTGATCCAGAAATAACCACAGGGGGCGTCATCATCGCGAGCCGCCCGCAGTACGGGCACGCTCGAGGGTGCGGGGGGCTGGACGGCTACGGGCGGTGGCGCGCTGTCGTCGGCGACCGGGACGGTGCGCGGCACGGTCCACCAGGACCAGTAGCCGTAGACCAGGATGATGGCCAGTGTGATGGCGAGCCACAGCCAGCCGCGACCGCCCGTGTCTTCGCCGGCACCATGCGGTGTGGGAGCCGGAGTTTCGGGCCTGGGGGGGAAGGGCGCAAGCCAGGCGACCAGCAGGAAGACGCCCCCTGCGGCCATCATCGCCAGGATATTGGCAATCTGGCCCAACGAACCGAAGTCCAGCAGTATGAGCTTCAGGGCCGCAGCCAGCAGCAACACGGCGCCGACCGACCAGAGCATGCGGGATCGCCTGCGGGTCGAAAACCAGGTAAGCAGGCCGCCAATGACCGCCCACAGCAACGACACACAGGCGGGCCATATCATCCGGTCCAGCGCCAGGATGGTGAGCGTGCCGGGCGGACCGATCATCCGCAACAGCATTGCAGCGGAGACCGTTGCCACCGCCGCGGTCGCCGCGTAGCCGAAGCGCGCGGCGTCCCGGTTGCCGTTGACCCACAGGTACCGTGCGGTCTCCACCAGATAGATCAGGGCAATCAGTTCGAACGCCACCGCCCAGGGCTGGCGCTCGATGTGGAACAGCGTCTCATTGAACAGTGCGGTGCCAAAGAGCACGAAACCCACGGGCGACAGCCAGTTCGGCCAGAGCTGATTTGCGCGAACCAGCCATTGCGCCTGCAGGGATGCCGACAGCGCGCTGCTGACCGCGAGTGTCAGAAGCACCTCGCCGATTGGTGCGGACCACTGCTGCGCCAGGGGAAACACCCAGGGCAACAGCAGCACGGGCAGCGCGCTGCGCGCCACGGCGCCTGTTGCTTCATCGCCCGAATCGGTTCGGTCACAGGCGAGCACCAGCAGCGAGAACAGGATCTGGCCGGCGAGCATCAGCGGCAACGCGTATTGCATCGGGAACCGGGACGCACTGGCGATTCCCAGGACCAGCAGGATCAGGCCGGTGCTGGCCACGACCAGACGGCCGGGGGTACTGCCGCGCAGCCGCGAAACGATGAGGCACATGCCGATCGCAATCAGCGTGCCGAGGTAGAGCAGTTCGGCAACATGCCGGTATTGCAGCCGCACCAATTCACGCGCCACGGCGATACAGAGCCAGGTGGCGGCGTAGATGCCGAATATCGGCCCCATGGCCTGCTGCCGCCGGTGCAATGACCAGCCGCTGGCCAGCAGCGTGGCCCCCAGCAGCAGATGTTCCGCGAAGGGCAGATTGAAGAGCGCCGCACCGGTGACGGGAGCAAAGACGGCCTGCAGCACGTAGCAGGCGGAGGTTATCAAGGCCACTGCTATGGCGAGGAATTCGGCGCCGCGGCTGAGTTGCAGTTGCGGTCTCGCTGCGATGACGAGGCAAGTCACCACGGCAGCAATCAGCAACAGGGGCAGGTCGGGGACCGCCAGCAGTCCCGCAGACCCCAGGTAGATGACTGCAACCGCCAGGTAGCGCACGCTGCCGGCGCCGTAGCGCAGTTGCTGCCCACCGGCCGCCAATCCCCACAGTACTGCGAGCCCCAGCAGACCCAGCACACCTTCGTGTTGAATCCGCGGCGCGAGCAGCAGAGTGAGGACGGCGGCGGTCAAGGGCAGGATCAGGAAGTAGGCCTGATCGAAGCGGCGTCGCCACGCTGACCCCACCACAGCATTCGATTCGGAGCCGCCTTCCAGCTGCGGCATCGCGAGGTGGACGGCAACCAGAATCAACAGCAGGGGCTGCATCTGGTGGTAGTAGCCGGGGGTGTAGAACTTCTGGGTCCAACCGAAGAACAGCGCACCGCCGAGCGTGAAGAGGAAGCTCAGGTGAATCAGTGGCCGCCATCCCCGCCGCCACACCATGAGCGACGTCACCAGACTTGCGGCAACGTAGTACCCATAGACCGAGGCGGGATCGGCGGTGTGCAGGGCAAAAGCAGGCGCGACGTAGGCACCCGCCATGGCCAATACCGCAATGGACAGCGCACGGCGCTTGATCGCCACGACGGTGGCGATGGCTGCGACCATGAAGAGCAGCCCAAGCCCCCGCACATCCGCGACGAAGTGAAAGAACCCGAACGCGCTGTAGGCGGTGAGGTAGCACACTGCCAGCGACGCACCGGTCAGGGCAAGGGAGAGCGCCCGTCGCTGCGGTCGTCCCGCCAGTACCGCCGCGACCATGCCAAGGACCGCGGTGATGGCAATGCCCGCCAGGATCTTGAGCGCTGGCGGATAGGTGACGTGCAGCATCAGGTAGCGCAGCAGGGCGCCACTGCCGATGCTCAGCAGCAGGGCGCCGAGCTTCGCCGTCCAGTTGCCGGCCATCATCCAGCGCAGCAGGCTCGCGGGGCGCAGCCGCTGGTCCGGGTCCGGCTGCTGCTCGAAGACCAGCACCAGCGCGAACAGACCGATTACGCAGGTGATGAAGGCGAGGGCCATCATGATGCTGCCGCCAGACGGTAGCGGCTGCGCGCGCGATATGCCCAAAGCCCCGCGATCGCCAGCGACAGTCCTGCGCCGAAGACCGCGGCAATATGCACGATCGGGATGCCGGCGCGTGCAGCCAGCGTGTACAGGGCGATCATGAGCAGCATGGCGCCGTTTTCCGCCAGGTTCTGGACGGCGATGGCGTGACCGGCACCGACACTGTCGTGCCCGCGTTCCTGGAGGAGCGCGTTCAGCGGCACGATGAAGTAGCCACCACAGGCTCCGACCAGGGTCATGACGAGGAATGCTACGGAAACGTGCGTGGTACCGGCGAGAATGCACACGCCCACGCCAATGAGAACGCCGGCGGGCAGGACACGGTCGGCCCGGTCCAGGGCGATGAACTTCGCGGCGAGGGCTGCGCCGATGACGATGCCAACGGCCACCATGGCGTTGAGGTAGGCGGGCATGCTGTTGCTCGTGATGCCCAACGCGACGGGCACCCAGGCGACCAACAGGAACCGCATCGTCGATCCGGTGCCCCAGAAAAGGCTGGTGCCCGTCATCGAAAATCGCGTGTCGGGAGTGCGGACCAGCACTTTTACCGCCGCAGCAAAATCACGCAGGATTGCGCCCAGGGAAACCCGTCCGAGCGGATGGGCGGGGGCGAGCCGCGGAATGAGCAGATTGGCGCCGACGGCAGCCGCGTAACAGGCCGTGACGATGGCCAGTCCGGCCCAGACGTTCCAGTCCGCGAGCGTTCCGCCGGCAATCGCGCCGGCAAGAATGGCAGCGATGGTCGAGGATTCCATCAGGCCGTTGGCCTTGACCAGTAACCGTGCCGGGACCAGCTCCGAGAGAATCCCGTACTTCGCAGGGGAGTAGGCGGCAGCGCCGGCACCCACCAGGCCGTAGGCCAGGAAGGGATTGACCCCGATGCACATGCCAAGCGCACCCAGCAGTTTGAGGCCATTGGCCATGAGCATGACGCGCCCCTTCGGCAGCGCATCCGCAAACGGCCCGACGAACGGCGCGAGCACAATGTAGGCCCCGACAAAGAATTCCTGAAGCAGCGGAGCGGTCCACGCGGGATAGCGATCCATGCGCAGCAGCGCCAGCGCACCAAACAGCAGGGCGTTGTCGGCCATGGCGGACAGGAACTGGGCCACGAGCACCGCAACCATGCCGCGTGACCACAGTGTTGCGGAGGCGGGAATCGCAATTGTTCTGGTATTCATATGACCCTTCAGGCCGCGGATGCCGTGGCGGTCTCGGCCAGGCTCTTCAGGCGCACGTAGTCGGTCTTGCCCGTTCCGAGCAGCGGAATCTGCGCGAGGCGGATCAGGGTTCTGGGGACGGCGAGATCGGGCGCGCCGAGGCTCCTCGCCGCCGCACTCAATGCCTCGCGGGCCAGATTCGGATCCGTCGTGAACAGCACGACGGCCTCGCCCTTGGCGGGATCGGCGCGGGTGCTCGCGGCATGGCCATATCCGGGTGATGCCGCCGTGGCGATCCGCTCCACGACCTCGAGCGATATCATTTCGCCGGCAATTTTCGCGAAGCGCTTGACCCTGCCGCGGATGTGGACGAAGTCATCCTCATCAACGCTGACGATGTCGCCCGTGGAGTACCAGCCAGGTCGGATCGAGGCGGGCGGCTGGATGACGCCGGGCCGGTCATGTAACAGGTAGCCCTTCATGATGTTCGGCCCGCTGACATGCATCACGCCCGCGCCCTCGACGCCGGGCACGGGCTCCAGTTCGTACTGCATCCCGGGAACCACCTGGCCGACACTGCCGATACGACAGGCCATCGGCACATTGACGGCGATGACCGGCGCACACTCGGTCACCCCGTAACCCTCCAGCACCCGGATCCCGAATTTCTCAATCCACATCCGGCGTACTTCCTCTGAGAGTTTTTCGGCACCGGCGACTACGTAGCGCAGCCGGCCGAAGTCGTACGGATGGGCATACTTCCCGTAGTTGCCCAGAAAGGTCGAGGTGCCGAAGAGCACCGTGCAATTGCGGTCATAGACCAGCTCCGGAATGATCCGGTAATGCAGCGGGCTCGGGTACAGGAACGCCTTGCAGCCCGACACCAGTGGCATGACGATGCCACAGGCCAGCCCGAAGGCATGGAACACGGGCAGCGCCACCATGAATTTATCGAGGGGGTTGAAATCGGCAATGGCCCGGATCTGAGCGACGTTTGAAAGCAGCGAGTCGTGGGAGTGGACCACGCCTTTGGGCTGTCCTTCCGAGCCGGATGTGAACAGCACCACTGCGGGGTCCTGCGGCCGCTGCTGCGTGCCGAGGGAACGTGGGAATAGGTGATGCCACAGGATCCACAGCTTGTCGGTGAGGCGCAGCCGGGCGCGCAGGTCCTCCAGGTAGTGCACCTGGATGTCCGGCAGGCCTTCCACCAGTTGTGTCAGGCGCGCGCGTTCCAGGAAGGTGCGGGAGGCAACGACGTGGCGGATGCAAGCGACGGCGCAGGCCGCACGCAAGCCCTCCTTGCCTGCGGTGTAGTTGAGCATTGCCGGAACCCGACCCGTCGCCGAGAGCCCGAGCACCAGTCCCAGCGTCGGTGCTGCGTTGGGTGTGAGGATACCCACCATCTCGCCCGCGTGGGTGCGGGTGCGCAGCAGGCGGCCGAGGCCCAGCGCCATGCGTAACAGCGAGCCGTACGACTCCTCCTGCAGTCGGACATCCTCCACGAGCCGGTAGCCGGAGCCAAAGGTGGCGCGGGCGTCGAGGAAGGCCTGGTAGAGCGTCCGTCGTGGCCGCGTGGTCACCAGCATGTCGAGCAGGATGTGGCGCATCTGTTCGCCGGCGCGTCTGCGACGCAGCTTCGCCGAGGGTAACCGCGGCATGGGAATCGAGCGCCGCGGTTGGATCATGATCCGGATCTTCGGCAGCAGCCGCAGGGGATAGAGGCCTGCGAGACGGCCAAAGTAGCTGCGACCCGCGCCCTCGATGCGTACCGGGACCACCCTGGCACCGGTCTTCGCGGCGACGAATGCGGCGCCATCGTAGACCTTCATCAGTGAACCGGTGATAGTCAGCCGCCCTTCCGGAAAGATGACCACCGGTGTCCCGGTCTCAACCAGCCGACAGATCAGCTTCATCGCCATCGGGCTGGTGGAGTCCACCGCCAGATGCGGCACCAGATTCAAGAGCCAGCGGAAGTACCACTTTGCCTTGACCTGGGTGTGGACCACGAACGTTGCGCCAACGGGCAGAAAGCTCCCGAGCAGCGCACCATCGAGGAAGGACTCATGGTTCGCGACGATCAAAGTGCGTTCGTTTACGAAGACATTGCGGTCGCCGCTGAGCTGCACGCGAAACAGCGGACGCAGTACCGCGCGCAGCACGAAACGCAGGAGGCGGAAACGGAACGACTCGGGGCCAGCCACTGTGCTACCTCTCAACGTTGCGAAACGACGCGCCGCGCCTCAGCGACCAGGAGCAGGCCGAGGCAGGCTACATCAAGCGCACCGCCGCAGCCGCGGGAGCACTGTGCTGCGATGGCTGCTGCGGGTGCCACCAAAGTCGCTCAGGTCGCGTCAGATTGGTCTTTTGGTATTACCAGGTGATACCTTATTGCGATGGCGGGCAGAACCCAGATTGTGACGGAGCTGAAGCGGGCGCTGCGGGCCAGCGGCCACACCTACACCGATGTGGCGCGCAAGCTCGAGTTGAGTGTCGCGAGCGTCAAGCGGCTGTTCTCACAGGAGGACCTGTCGCTGGCGAGAATCGACGCGATCTGCGAGCTCATCGGTCTGGGCCTGGTGGAAATCCTGGATCTTGCACGGGAGCGGATGACCCCGGCGACCCAGCTGAGCGTGGCGCAGGAAAGCGAGATCGTCTCGGACCTACGGCTGCTGTTCATGACCTGGCTGGTGCTGATCCGTACACCGTTTGAAGAGATGATCCACAGCTATCGGTTCACCGAACGCGAGGCACTGAAGTACCTGATCCGGCTCGACCGGCTCAAGGTGATCGAGCTGCAGCCCGGCAATCGGGTGAGGTTGCTGGTCAGCCGCCATTTCAGTTGGCGTGCCGGCGGGCCGGTGCAGAAGTACATCAATCAGAAGCTGCTGCGCGAATTCTTTGCCGGCCACTTCACCGATCCGACCGCGGAGTTCTTCTTCCATGGCGGCCGGGTATCCGAGGCGGCGTTGGCGCGGATGAAGCGTGCGCTGCAGGGCGCCGCCCGCGAGTGCGCGGAAATCATCGAGCGCGATCGTTCCAGCGACGCCGAGCGGTTCGGTGCCGCCTATGTTCTGGCATTGCGTCCGTGGAACTACAGCGGCTTCAGGCAGTTTGACCGGAACTGAAACATCGTGAAGATCCTGTTCGTCTGTCTCGGCAACATCTGCCGATCCCCGACTGCCGAGGCGGTCATGCGCGGCGTCGTCGCGCGCGAGGCCCCCGAACTCGTCATGACGCTGGATTCGGCGGGCACGTCCAACTATCACCCGGGCTCACCGCCGGATCGTCGCTCACAGGCGGTTGCCCGCCAGCGCGACTACGACCTCTCGGGTCTGCGTGCACGCCAGGTGCGCACCGCGGATTTCGCGACCTTCGATCTGATACTCGCCATGGATCGCAACAATCTGGAAGAGCTGCTGCGGATGGCACCGCACAGTGCGCGCGGCAAGATTCAGCTGTTCCTGGACTACGCGCCCGAACAACCGCTGCGCGAAGTGCCGGATCCCTACTTCGGCGGGCCCGGCGGTTTCGATGCAGTGCTGGATCTGATCGAGACGGCTTCGCGCGGACTGCTGCGGCGCCTGCGTGAGCAGGCGCCGCACTCCTAGCTCGGATCAGCCCTCGTCATGTCCGCCTGGACCCGGGTCCGGGCCGGCAGCCGATCCTGAACCCTGGGCAGGCGCCGTGGACCACACCACATACGGCCGTGCCGGTTCGGCCGCTGGCGCTGCGGGAGCCGGGGCGGCTTCCGCATGGTGCGTGGGCGCCGGCGCGGGCGCCGGTGGCGGTGCCGCCGATTCATACGAGGGCATGGCGGCCGGGGCCGTCGACTCGTATGCCGATGAGGCCGCAGCGCGCTCCGGGGGCGCCTCGAAGCCGCGATCCTCGTGGCCGCGATCGACAGGACCCTGATCGTCATGGCCCTGATCGGCGTGATGCTCGTGACCTTCGAAGCTGCCGTTACCGGCCGCACCGTTGGCTTCCGACTGACCGCCCTGGGCGGCGCCCTCACGTGAGCCACCACCACCGCGCCGACCGCGACGCCGACCGCGCCGGCCGCGACCGGTGCGCTCGCCGCTACGACCTTCCTCGCCCGGGGCAGCAGGGCCTGCGGTATTGGCCGGGGCGCTTGCCTGGTCAGCTGACGCAGGCGCAGTCACCGGCTCGCGTTCGACCTCACGCTCACGGGAACGATCGCGGTTGCCTGACTCACGCGCACCCTGATCGCGTGCGCCCTGATCGCGTGCGCCCTGATCGCGCGTGCCCTGGCGGTTGCCCTGGTTGTCGCGATTGCGGTCGCCGCGATCAGTGCGCGCCGGGCGATCGCTGCGCTCGGCGCTGCGCTCACCGCCACGATCATCACCACCGGCATTGCGGTCACGCTCACCGGGGCCGCGATGACGATCCCGACCCCGGCCATCCCGGCCACCGCGGTTGCGGTCGCGGTCCCGACCATGTCGGCGGCTGTCCCGATCCGCGCTCTGGCGTTCGCCACCGCGCGCCTCGGGGCGGGCGGTGCCTTGAGCCTCGACCGGGGCCACCGGCGCCGCGGGCGCCGGTGGATCACCGAACAGTCCGCGCATGACCCGCTTGAACAGGCCCGGTTGCGGAGCGGCAAC
>Ga0302316_10001060_pt1 | contig 22682 bp, 19 predicted proteins | sample III_Palsa_N3_2_FD_200456 | JGI IMG/M metagenome (GOLD analysis project Ga0302316, IMG submission 200456) | Peat permafrost microbial communities from Stordalen Mire near Abisko, Sweden - III_Palsa_N3_2 | ecosystem: Environmental > Terrestrial > Soil > Palsa > Peat permafrost | place: Sweden...
GTTTTTATGGCACTACAGACAGAGATTTACGGTGGAATTTCACTGTGACGGTGACCGTCTGCACTGGCGCCAGCCACCTTGCATGAGAAGATAAGCAGCGTATGAACACCACCGCATTCGGCATCGCAATCATGGCCGCCGGCAAGGGCACACGGCTAAAATCCAAGCGTCCCAAGGTCCTCCACGAAATTGGCGGACGCCCGCTCATCCTGCACGTCATCGCTGCTGCCGAGACCATCGCGCCGCCGGACCGGATCTACTGCATCATTGGCCACCACGCCGATAGTGTCCGCACTGTAGCAGTTTCCACCGGCGTCCACTTCGTCAGCCAGGTCGAGCAGCGTGGCACAGGCCACGCGCTTCAGATGCTCAAGAAGCACTTTGCCTTCACCGGGCAGACCCCGCCCGAACACCTGCTTGTGCTCTCCGGCGATGTACCTCTTATCCGCCCCAAGACTCTGCAATCCCTCTGCGCCTTCCACCTGGAGCAGGAGGCGGCCATGACTATACTCACCGCGGTGCCACCCGATCCTACTGGTTACGGTCGCGTCCTTCGCCAAAGTGAAGATTCCCCCGAAGTCGCCGCCATCGTCGAACAAAAAGACCTCAAACCCGATGAACTCGCAACACCCGAGATTAATTCCGGAATTTACTGCTTCGAGACCAAAGCTCTCTTCGCCAACCTTGATCGGCTCTCGAACCAGAATGCCAGCGGCGAGTTCTATCTCACCGACATCGCTTCCCTCCTGGTCTCCGAAGGTCAGCGAGTCATCGCGATCCAGGCCGAGCACATCGACGAGGTCCTCGGAGCCAATACCATTGCCGAGATGATGCACCTTGACGCAGCGATGCGCCTCGCAACCGCCCGCAAGCTCATGGCGCAAGGCGTGACCATCTTCCGACCCGAGACCTGCGTTATCGACTCCACTGTCGAAGTCGACGCAGACACCACCATCGAGCCCTTCGTTCAGCTGCTCGGCAACACCCACATCGGTCACGACTGTCGCATCCGTTCCTACTCCGTCATCCAGAACTCCACCATCGGCGACGGCGTTCTCATCCGCAACGGCTGCATTCTGGAGCAGTCCACGATCGGCCGCAACGCTCTGCTCGGTCCGTACGCTCACCTTCGCCCCGGAAGCGACATCGGCGAAGACGCTCATGTCGGCAACTTCGTGGAGACCAAAAACATCCGCCTCGGCCGCGGCTCCAAAGCCAACCACCTCAACTACCTTGGAGACGCTGATATCGGCTCGGGCGTCAATGTCGGCGCCGGCGCTATCACCTGCAACTACGACGGCGTTCTCAAGCACCGCACCACCATCGGCGACAACGTCTTCGTGGGTTCCGACTCCACCCTGGTCGCTCCCCTGACCATCGGGGAAGGCGCTTACATAGCCGCCGGTTCCAGCATCACCCAGGACGTCCCCTCAGGTGCGTTGGCCATTGGGCGCAGCCACCAGACGACGAAGCCTGGCTGGGTAGCCGAACGCAGGAAGAAACAAAAGAAATAGCCCGTTAAAGTCATCTGCCTTCACGCCGATAAATCCTCCATCTGCCGCGGAGGAAATGGGTGTAGATGAAGGTCGAAACCATACTGATCGTTGGCAGCGACTCCAAAACACGCGACCAGGTAGCCGCATCACTGCATCGCGCGGGCCGAACCAGCGATCAGGTCCTCGACGCGAAGATGGCGCTCCAGTTTCTCCAGGTGCGGCCAGACTGCGCGCTCGTGATCAGCGCAGTCGATCTGCCGGGGTTCAACGGTATTGCCTTGCTCGACTCCATCTCGCAGGAGTTTCCGGCCGTTCCTGTAATCCTGTTTTCCGAACGCAAAACCCCGCTCCGCATCATCGAGGCATTCCGCCACGGAGCCTTCGACTTCCTATCTCTGCCCCGCGACCGAAACATCCTCTCGACAGTGGTAGACGCCTCCTTCGAACACGGTCGCATGCGCCGCCAAAGCCTCGCATACCGGCGCAACCTGGAGGAGCTGATCTCCGAGCGTACCCGCAAGCTGCGCGTAGCAGTGACCGACCTCGAGCGCTCCTACGACATCACCCTAGAAGCCATGGGAGACGCCCTCGATCTCCGCGACGCCGAAACCCAAGGCCACTCCAAACGCGTCACCGCCTACACCGTGGCTCTAGCTAACGCCATGCAGCTCACCGCGCCCGAGCTCAAGGTCATCGCCCGTGGCGCCTTCCTGCACGACATCGGCAAGATCGCCATCCCCGACGCCATCCTCCTCAAACCCGGCAAGCTCACCCCCGAAGAGATGCGGATCATGCGCAAACACTGCCAGCGTGGATACGAGATGGTCCGCAAAATCCCCTTTCTTGACGAAGCCGCGGAGATTGTCTATGCCCACCAAGAGTCCTACAACGGCAACGGCTACCCCCGCGGCCTGAAAGGCGAGGAGATCCCCCTCGGCGCGCGCATCTTTGCCATCGCAGACACCCTGGACGCCATGACCTCCGACCGCCCCTATCGAAAAGGCCTGCCCTTCTCACAAGCCCTGACGGAGATCGAGCGATGCCAGGGCACACAATTCGATCCAGTGATCGTCAATGTCTTCCTCTCACTGCCTATGCAAACCTGGATATCGTTGCGGGAATCCAGCGGCAGAGAGATCCTGTCTGCCGAGCTGTTCTCGACGGCTGCATAAAGGGACTTGCGTCGGTCAGCGCGGAGCCGCATCCTACTTGCAGGACGATCGGAGTTCCCAATGCAAAAGCTGAATGAAACACACCTTTCGGAGGCTTTGACCACGCTGCCGCAGTGGAAGCTCGAAGACGGGCAACTAGTGCGCGATTGGACGTTCAAAGACTTCGTGGCAGCCATGGCATTCGTCAACAATGTTGCAGCTATGGCCGAGGCGGCCGGCCATCATCCAGATATTGAAATCCATTACAACCGTGTACGTCTGGCCCTTGTAACGCATGATGCCAATGGAATTACCGCCAAAGATGTGGCAATGGCGGAGAATCTCAACCAGAATTCGGGATTATCGCCAGACTGACCTACGTAAATTTGTATACTCGCGTGTCTTTGTGCTACTGTTTCCACAGAGCGATTCACGAAGTTGGTGATACTCAAGATTTTCTCGAATGCGAGTCGTTCGAGAGCAAGTTGCGTCACTGGCCTCCCGGCACGAGTCAAAATACCGCTCGTGCCGCCTTTTTTCTTTAAGGCCCAGTCTGCCGTTACGCATCCCCGGCCGAGAACGGTATTATCGAGGCTATGAAGCGTCTTATCGGTTGTGTCGCTCTCGTTCTGGTCACGTTGGCTGCTTCCGCGCAGTTTTCCAACCCCGCAAACGATATTCCCGCCTACAACCCAGCTCCCCCGACCCATCAGCTCCCGCCGCTCCTGCACGGGGCCCAACTGACCGGCGCGAACTTTTCGCATCCCTATCAGGTAGCGGCTTATAAGATGGCCGCGCAGGTATCATCGGTGCTCTACCAGGAGCCCTGCTACTGCCGCTGCGACCGCGCCATGGGACACAATAGCCTGCATAGCTGCTTTGAAGGCCTTCACGGCGCTGAGTGCTCGACCTGCATGAAGGAAGGCATCTATACCTACCGCCAGACGAAGGCGGGCCGCACCCCTGCTCAGATACGTGCCGGCATTGAGCGTGGCGAGTGGGAAAATATCGATCTTGAGAAGGCCACTTTGTAGTGGCAATCAGCGGCGGTTGGCTGTTCTGGGCGCTGCTTTCGGCGGTGTTTGCGGCGGCCACGGCTTTGCTGGCTAAGGTTGGGATTGCCGGGATCGACTCAAACCTGGCCACGGCTATCCGTACAACCGTAGTGTTCGTGTTCGCCTGGGCAATCGCGCTGAGCCTAGGACATCATCATGCGCTGGCGATGATTGGGCGGCGAAGCTGGGTCTTTCTGGTGCTTTCGGGGATTGCAACCGGCCTGTCGTGGCTATGCTACTTCCGCGCGCTACAGTTGGGGCCAGCTTCGGGCGTAGCGCCCATCGATAAGCTCAGCGTGGTGATTGTCATCGTGTGCGCGTGGCTATTCCTCGGCGAGAGTTTGACGCCCATGAAGGTCGCGGGAGGATTACTCATCACAGCCGGGGCAGTTATGCTGGCGCTGGCTTAGAGCGCTTCTCACGCTATTGTGGGCCGGAACTTTCTGTTCGCAACGACGGTCAGCAGCACGAAGAGCACCAGCACAATTCCCTGCGCGATTTTGAACGGCGGCTCCGTCCCAGTAGGTGCAAGCACGTGAAACGACGGTATGTGCTCAAAACATTGCGCGACCAAAACGAAGACATTCAGGTAGAGCGCGAACATCGCTGTGATGACGTAGGTCCCGCGCCATCCGCCAACCATGTGCTTGCCATATCGCGCGATCAACGTAAGCAGCAACACGACCAGCGACAGGATGCCGACAACGATGCCCGGCGTGACTCCATGAAACGGAAAGAAAAAGCCTGTCACGCTGGTGAGCACGGTCGTAGCCAGGAAAAGCGCGGTCATCGGCCCAGACGAGCGCGCCATCATCATGCCGATGGCCACGAGCAGCCCGGATGCGATGGCGATAAGGCTGATGATGACGTGAATTTGTGTATATAGAGAGAGGCTCATGCCAAGAATCATCTGCGTTTCCTTTCAACGTGCGGAACAAAACGAGAATCTGAATGGAGCGACTGCGCCAAGTGTAACGGAGTCAGCGGCCTGCAGCGAGCAGGCGTATACTGGTACTAGTTCTTTGCACCGCCCAACGCAATGTTGAGCTGCTCCAAATGGGGGCGTCACGGCTTCGACGGGATTGCTTGCGGCAGAGAGGCATGCCGGGGTGTGGACACCCGTAATCGCTCACAAAACTATAAGTGCCGAACCTCAATTCGCGCTTGCTGCTTAATTAATTAAGTAGCCGATTGCTCCTGCTTCGCCTACGGGCGGGTACCAATCGTCGCACAGTAGGCTGGTCAAAGCTGTTCCGTCTGTACGGCAATGACGAGATCAATCAGGCTGGTCGGTGTCGCGTCTTCGCCCGTTCTAAGCGCCACTGACGAGACAAAGATGAATCGGGAAAAGCATGAAAGCTCTCTGTTGACAGTTTTTTCGGACGCGGGTTCGACTCCCGCCGCCTCCACCATAACTCAGTACCACCAAACCCCGTGCAGATCGCGGGGTTTTCGTTTGCCTAAAAATACCTGTCGCGCTCTTGTGCTACCTTTGTCCGATTCCAGAGTTCAGGCTATTTTCTGGCCGACTGGCAGTTTTACTAGGCGCTAAGAAAGCATGGCGCTGGTAGCCTGTGTCTCTCTACAGATGTCAGAAAGAAAAAGGCATGAGCACGGATGACAACCGGTTCCAGCAGCCCTGAACATGTTGAACCGCTACGGGTTTAGATACACATCTTTACGCCATCCGTGCCTATCGGGCCAAGGCTCGAAAGACGAAGATGGTCATCCACAAGGAGCGTCATTATGAATATCAATCTGCGTCGCATGTTGTTGCTCGTCTTAGCTGTAGTCGTTTCCCTTTCGCCGATCGTCTCCGCCCAGGAGAAGATGACCCCAGAGGCTTACACCGGCGTCGCCATCGGAACTGGTGGAGCCTTTGCCGGTCGATCCGTCTCATTTGACTTTCGGATCACGTCGTACACGACCGACGATGAGCTTGCGAGCTTTGCCCAACTGGTAAAGGACAAGGGCCAGGACGCGTTGAAGGATACCCTCTGGAAGCAGGATAAGGGCCGCATCAACCTGGTGGCAACCACCGGCAACGATATCGCTGTAGCACGCAAACGGCAGGTGGGCGACAAGACCATCATCACGATCGTGACAGTGCGCAAGATGTCCTTCGGCGAACTCTACAACAGCGGACGCTCCGTGGACTATCCCTTTGGCTACCTCCAGGTAACGCTGGATGCAACGGGTAAGGGCACAGGACAGATTATGGCTGCGGCCAAGATCAGCTTCAATAAGAAGAGCGGCCAGTACGAGATTGAGAGCTTTGGGAATCAGTACATCAAAGCGACAAATGTCCGGATAAACAAGTAGTTCTGGCGTAATGCTTCGGCCACTCGCGCTTCATTTTGCGCCCACAAAATGAAGCGCGAATTGGACCAGGTGGCACACAACAATCCAGTTCATCTACGGCCGGTATTTATTGCTGCGCCATAGCATAGCGTTTGGCTGGGACTGCCTTGGTGAAGGCCATGCGTATTCCGTGCTTTGGCCGCAGAATGACCATCGGTCGAGCTTCAATCGTCTGCCCCGGAACTACCTCAAAATCGTACTTTCGTACCACTTCACTCAGAATCATCAGGATCTGCAGCATCGCGTAATGATTGCCGATACAGACCCGAGGCCCGCCGCCGAAGGGCAGATACGTGAACGGCGTGCGCAGCTTCTCGCTGCCTTTGATAAAACGATCTGGGTCAAAACTCTCGGGACTCTCCCAGTAACCCGGCGCATGGTGCGCTCCATACACATAGACAATCACCGTCGATCCCGCCGGAATGACGACATCCCCCACGCGGTCGTCCGCAATAGCCTCGCGGTCGATCATCCAGAACGGCGGATAGAGGCGCATCCCCTCCTGAATGACCTGCGTAGTGAACTCGAACTTGAGGAGGTCTCCGAAGCTCAGAGGAGCATCGCCCAGCACGGACTCGAACTCCTGCCGTACTCGTTCGAGGCAATCCGGTCGCGAGCTCAGCAGATAGAGAAGCCATGAAAGACCATTCGACGAGGTCTCATGGCCGGCAACCAGTAGCTGCATGCTCTCGCTTAACACAAGCTCATCGCTCATGCCTTCGCCGTCGCTGTAGCGGGCGTCCATTAAGGTCTGTAGCAGATCAATGCCGGGCTCCTGTTGCCGCCGCGTCTTGATGTACGCCATAAGAATTTCGTCCGCGCGAGCCCGCATCTCTTCATGTCTGCGGAGTTCGCCCGAGACCTCAAACCAGGGGTTCAAATAAGGCTGAATGGTCTGCCGAACGATGAACTCCTGAACAGTGCAGATCGTATCGCTGACGAGGTCAATGTCCTCGTCCTTCAGCTTGGCGCCGAAGAGCGAACGGGCGACCATCGCGAAGGTCATCTTCATCAAGTGGGTGTAGATATCGACTGGGCCGTCAGTGACTTGTCGATCGAAATCCCGTAGCGATTCGGCGAGGGAGTCCTGCATGATCGCAGTTAACGCCTCAAGTTGTTTTGGGGCAAAACCCTTCTGGATAAGTCGACGCTGCGTTCGCCATGCTTCCCCGTGGGTCGTCAGAAGACCTTTGCCCAGGAAGTGGCCCATCCGCTTTACCTGAATCTCAGACTTCTGATAGTTCTCCGCATTCGTCTTCAGCACGTGCTGAATGACAGCGGGATTGATCGTAACGATGGCTTCTTTAATTCCACCCAGATAGAAGCGGAATGTGTCGCCATATCGTTCGGTGTACTTTGCCAGAACGTGTACGGGATTGGCGGCCATAGCGCGCGAATCCGCGAAGGAACGAAATCGTGAAACAGCAGGGATCGATGGGTGCAACGTCATTCCTCGCAACCCAGATAGCTGGGCAGATGCTTGCGTAGCATAGGGGGCAATTTCATGCTTTTTCCCCGTGATTGTAGGGTAGCCATAGACACAGAACCAGGCGCCAAAATCAGTTTTCGTTGCCCAGTTGCTTCAAAAGTATCAGATGGTGCCAGATTGCGCGCGTCATCGTAGGGTGTTGCCGGTAAGGAACGCCAAACTCTTCCGCGGTCTCCTTCACAATCCGGGTAAGCGGAGCATAATGGGTGTGGCACACGAACGGGCAAAGGTGATGTACGACGTGATGGTTGAGTCCGCCCGCGAGCCAGCCAACGACCGGGTTCGTCGTCGCATAATCGGCTGTGGTCGCGAAGATGTGATACACGCCGTTGTCAAACTCGTCCCGAGTAACAGGAAAGTACGTGCCGTCGACGGTGTGCGTGGTTTGGAATACCAGCGCTACGCTTAATCCAACGACCAGGTGGACCAGCACAAACGCGCCAGCCACCAGCCAGGGAGATTTCCCTAATATAACGACCGGCAGAATGAGCATGTATGTGAAATAAAACACCTTGCTGGCAAAGAGGATCACATACTCGCGTGCCGGATGCTTGGTGCGGCTCAGATAGTCATGGGCAGGAAAGAAAAAGCACTCAAAGTCCCGTACGAACACATAGTCGAGAGAGAACAGCGCATATAAAAACAACGCATAGATGTGTTGGAACCGCTGTAGTGGCCTGTGGGGTTCATGAGGAGTAAACCGAAGCAAGCCCCGTCCCGTAAGGGCATCGTCTTCCCCGTGAACATTGATGCAGGAGTGGTGACCTCGGTGATGGAGAATGCGCCACATATACGAGTTGATTCCGCAAAGATCGAAGACGTAATTGAGGGTCTTGTTGACCGAAGCCGAACGCGAGATCGCGTTGTGATTGCTGTCGTGAGCGATGTTCAACAAAAGAAAGGTCTGTGCGAGTCCGCCCAGAAGGTAGAGAGCCACAAAGGTCCATGAACCCGGCCGAAGGGCGTAGAGAGCAATCCAACTGCCCGCCAACACTGTAAGGCCCGTAACGATCTTGACCCACATCATTCGTTCGGCCTTGGGAGAAATCTTCCCATCCGCGAAGAATTTATCCAGGCGCTGGCGCAGCACCTTCGGAAAAGAAGCCGTACCCAACGTCTCACCGGCAGACTGCTGCAACAACGCCTCAGAGGGGACAAGATCATCCATCTCAGGCTTTAGAGGTATCTCCGCTTGCACTTCGGACGTCACCGGCCCCTCCGCGATCGTATCGAGTTGGCCGGCACGTGCCGGACGGAAACAGCTTTAGCCATGATCGGCAGCGAATCAGCTTCCCCGCCACCAACAGCGTCGAACCTCAATGTTAGCGCGAAAACCAAAACAGTATCAAGATCAAAGGAATTCCAGCCAGGGGCGCCCATTACAGGCTGCCTTTTTTGAACCGAGGATGCGCCGCCCTTCTTCCTCGCTCTGATACCATAAGCCGATAGACCATATAGCCCAAGACGCTTGGTGCGGGGCACCCACTCAGTGGGCCTCCTCGTCTTGTGCGTTTAGCAATCAGCGTGATGCAACCCAACCGAGCTACGCCACGCCGGGGTACCTCAGCCAGAGCACGGAAGCAACAAGGTAGTAATCCTTTTTTGACCACTGAGTTTTCCTATTGAACGTTGGAGGCTATCGCAAATCACTTATGACGTCGATTTTAGAAACATTAGATAGGCTCGGGGAGCAACACCCGCACAAACTCCTTTATTCGTACCTCGACCTGAACGGCAACACCATCGAGAGCTACACCTATGCGTCGTTTCTCCGGCGCACAAAAGCGATCGCCAGTCACTTGCTGAAGGAGGGTCGTTTCGCGGCTGAGGATCGCCTCCTGCTTGCTTATCCGCCAGGACTCGAGATGATTTGCGCATTCTTTGGCTGTGTGCGCGCCGGCTTGATCCCCGTACCCGTCTATCCCCCAAGCTCTCGTGGCTTTCAGAGCGCCCTGTACAAAATGGTCCACATCGCCAAGGATTGCCAGGCGTCTGGAATTTTAACCAGCGCCGACTACCACGCATCCCTGAAGACAAATCTCACCCGAAGCGGAGTTTCAGCATCCGGCGTCGACGTCGACTACATCTCCGCTCTTCCGTGGATTGTCACCGAAGATTTCATAGATCCGATCTCCGACAAATCCTTCATCAACACATCTGAGATTCTCTTCCTCCAATACACCTCCGGCTCAACCATGGAGCCCAAGGGCGTAATGGTGACGCACGAAAACATCCTGCAGACCTGCCCGCTCGTGATCGACCACCCCAACCCCATCGTCGTCTCCTGGCTCCCGCAATACCACGACATGGGACTGATCGGCTGCTACCTCTACCCTGCGTTGAGAGGCGGCACGACCTACGGCTTCTCCTCCATGGACTTCATCCAGCGGCCCATCCTCTGGTTCGACACGATCACAACCTACAAAGCCACCGCGACAGCCGCCCCCAACTTCGCCTACGACTACTGCCTGCGCGCCGGCAGACTCTCGAAGGAGAACCTCGAAGACTGCGATCTCAGTTCCCTCCGCGTTTTGATGTGCGCCGCGGAACCCGTAAAAGCAGACACGTTCACCCGCTTTCTGGAGATGTTCCAGCCCTACGGCCTGAAGACCGAGAGCTTCTACGCCGCCTTCGGACTGGCTGAAAACACCCTCGCTGTCTCGCTCGGCGGCCGCAACATCATCTCCGTCAACAAGCGAGCCCTTGCGCTGGGCAAAGCCCGCCTCATCACCGAGGTCTCCGAAATCGATGGAGCCACACAAGTCGTCAGTTGTGGAATCCCGCTCGCCGGCATCGACGTCAAAATCGTCGAACCGGAGCAGCACTTCGCTCTCAAAGAAGATCAGATCGGCGAAATCTGGATCGCAGGAAGCGGCAAGTGCCTCGGCTACTGGAACAATCCCGAACTAACGCTAAAGCAATTTCGCGCGCGACTCGTAGACGACAGTCCCTACGACGATGGCTACCTACGCACCGGCGATATGGGCTTCTTCCACGAAGGCGAGCTCTTCGTCTGCGGCCGCATCAAAGACATGATCATCCTCCGCGGCCAAAACTATTATCCGCAGGACATCGAAAACGTCGTAGAGAAAACCTCCGGCCTCATCCGCAACAACTGCATCGCCGCATTCCAGATCCACGAAGACAACGAGCCCGCTCTCGCCATCGTGGCCGAGGTAAAAAATCCTAAGGCACTCCCCGACGCCCGCAAGATCGCCGCCGCCGTGCGCAGTTATCTGAACGTCGAAGTAGCATTGATCTCGTTCGTAGCACCCCGCGCGATGCCGCGAACAAGCTCCGGCAAGATCATGCGCCACAAGGCCAAGCAGATGTGGCTTGAGGGCCAGTTCACCGTCCTCTCCGAATTCTCACGCGAGAAAGACGCCGGATCATCCGAGTCAGAGTGCGGCGTACAAACTGCCTTCGACGAACTGAAGACCCGCTACAACCTGACCGGCAACGAGCCCTACAACCTCGTCGAAGCCGGCTTGGATTCCCTGGACCTCGTCGTCTTCATGCATGAGCTCAAAGAGCTCCTGAAAGACAAAGGCGCCGAGATGCTCGCGCGGCAGGTCGATATCGGTGTCATTCAGCGTGTCAGCGTAGCCGACCTGTTTCTATTGGCCTCCCAGTTGGAGAGTGCTCCCGAAGAAGCGCTCGTTCAACTGCGCGTCGCCCTGACAGCCTTCCGAGAAGAGCAGCGCGCCACAGAAAAGCAGATGATGAGCGACGACAGCAAGCTCGTCTTCACGCCTCCAGTACCGGCTCCATCGCCTGAGACACCGGTCATGAATCATGTCCTGCTGACAGGCGGCACCGGCTTCATCGGGCCGTTCCTCATGAAGAGTCTCCTGGAACAAACGCGCGCCAAAATCTACGTTCTCGTGAGAGCCTCCGACGACAGCCAGGGCAGACAAAGACTGAAGGCAGCCATGGAATCGATGGGCCCCTGCCCGGTCGGGCTCATGGAGATGTTTGAGGACCGCGTCATTCCCATCTGCGGCGATCTCGGCCAGCCCATGCTCGGCCTCACGCAGGATGCCTGGGACTTTCTCGCCAATGAAACGGACACCGTCTTCCACAACGGCGCCACCGTCAACTACCTCTTCAACTACGACCGCATGCGTGACGCGAACGTCATGGGAACCAACGAAGTCCTGAGACTCGCCTTCGAAGGACGCTCCAAGGAATTCAACTACGTCTCGACGACCTTCGTATTTGGCTGGGCTGTCAAAGCAGTTCTATTAGAGACCAGCTTCAACGAAGATTTGGAGCTTCTTGACTTCGGCTACAGCCAAACCAAGTGGGTAGCAGAACAAGTGGTTGCAGACGCACGCAGCCGTGGACTCTCCACGCGAATCTACCGGCCCGCTCTCGTCAGTCCCTCGATTAATGGCGGAGGCAACAACTTCGATATCGCCGTTCGTCTCGTTGCCTTCATGATCAATCACGGCATTGGCGTCGATGCTCTAAACCAGGTCAGCTTCGTTCCCGCGGACATCGTTGCGAACAACATCGTTGCGATCTCCAACACCGCCGGCACAGCGAACAAGACGTACCACATCGTGCGCGACGACTATGCCAACATGTTGGACATCACCAATCTCATCACTCAGCTAACCGGACGCCAATTCGAAGTCTTCAACGTCGACGACTTCGTGCCGGAACTGATCCGTAGATGCCGGAAGGAAGACCTGCTCTTCCCGCTGCTGGACTTCCTCGTCGGCTCAGTGGATAACATCACTTCGATGGAGTTCAAACGCTACGACAACTCCGCCTATCAGATAGCCCGTGATGCCTCCGCATGGGGCATCCCCGATCCAACTCTCGAGGAAACAGTCAGCGGCATTCTGAAATTCATGCATCGCAAGGGAATCATCTCGGTTGCCACTCGCGAGCTTGCGACGGCCGCAATGCCCGACGAGCCTCTTGCCTTCGCGGACGCATAACCCGCTACTGCTTCTTGAACACCAGCTTCTCGTCCAGGTGCTGGCCGGTCTCCAGGGTTGCCGTGGTGGTAAGCGTCATCTGCTGCCCATCCCCGGAGACCGCCCACCTATCCCGCTGCGTCACTTGATCGTCCCGCCGGTAGACCGCATCCACCGTATGGGCATCCACAAGTTGAAGCGCCACAGTATCGTTGCGGGAGTTCTTCACATCGTACGGCTTTCCATCAAAACGGGCCGTATAGCTGTACTCGCCTGAAAAATGCACCGCCCCACTCCCATCGGCATCGATCTTCAGCGCCAACCCCTGCCGTAAACGAGTCTTACTCAGATCCTCAGTCCACTCGCCGGCCAGCGGATCCTTGACACTCTTCGCACCACCGCTTCGCGTCCATACCGTGATCTGATCGGCATGGCCTTTGTTGGCAGTCGTAACCGTCAGTTCCTTGCCATCATTCGAAAGCTTCACGTGGACCGTCGCCACGACAACGCCGTCCTTCTTCTCCGTTACCTCGGACTCTTTCTTACTGATCCTGTGCAGCTCAACCTGATTGAACCCCGGATTCCCCGGGACAGCCGTGTCTTTGCCATCTGACTTCGCCGTGAAATCCAGATGGGTTTCACCGGACATCACCACGTGTATGGGGCCCTGCAACTCTGTGACAGAGAGTTTGTCGGGAGGAGTCAGGCTGGACTGCGCGGAGAGCAGCGTCCAGGCGCCGGCACGCGGATCTGCGGCTGCAGCTGGAACAACGGTAAGCAGTAATAGCAACGCTAATTTTAAAATAGATCCCCCTAACTTATTGACCCAATTTAGCAGACCGAGGTACCCGGATTACCTTCGGATATCGGTCCCCAACCCGGTCTCTCAAATCCTTTGATGCCATCGGAGAAGGCCACATCAACTCACTGGCGCAACATTTGTATGGCATCATGGAACTCATGTATGTGCGCCGTTTCTGGCTGGCCGGGGTCGTCCTTTTCGCAGTCGTTGCGCTTCTTCCCTTCTCGTTTCATTCGGAGCGCCATCTTGAGACGGCAACCCGCGTAGAAGGCAGCCAGGCCGAGATTGTCACCCAGGAACTGGCCAATCGTTTTCATTCGCCATTCGTGGATCGCGTAGTCCTCGTCGTCGAAGGACTCCCTCCCGCAGATTCGCCGGAAGGGGAACAAGCACTATCCACCATTGTGTCGGCCCTCAAAGAAGAACCCGGTGTATCCGGCGTGGTCTCTCATCTTGAGTTGCGCGATTCTATCTTTCTCGGCAAGGATGGCGGAACGTTTATCCTGGTCGGACTCTCATCGACAGACGGGCCAGTAGAATCGCTAGTTCCTAAGCTTCACGAACGAGCAGACTCCCTCGCCAACCAACTCCGTGGCCGCTATCCATCCGTAAAGCTCGAACTGACTGGCGAACTTCCTCTGAACTTCGACATTCGCAAAGCAAGCGCCGACGACGTTCGACGAGGCGAGAGCCTGGTCATTCCCGGAACCCTCATTCTTTTGCTGATAGCCTTCGGCAGCCTCGCCGCCGCCGTCATTCCCGTGGCCGTCGGTCAGCTCGCCATCGCGGCCACTCTGGCCATCACCGGATTGCTGGCCCGGTACTTCCACCTGTCCATTCTGGTCCAGAATCTCGCCACCATGCTCGGCCTGGGCCTGGGAATCGACTACGCCCTCCTCATGGTCAGCCGCTTCCGCGAGGCAATCTCCGCTGGGCACAGCGGCTCCGTTGCCTCGGTCATGGCAGCCCGTCAGGCCGGCCGCACGCTCCTCATCTCAGCCTCCACGGTAGCCATCGGGTTCCTCGCGCTCCTGACGGTTCCTATCAGCGAAATCCGTTCCATCGGCGTCGCTGGATTCCTCGTCGCGGGAATCAGTGTCTTGCTTACAAATACCGTTGTTCCAGCGGTGCTCGCACTGCTCGGTCCGCGCATCGACGCCGGCCGCATGCCCTTTACTCCGAAGCTGGACGCACAGCGGACCGCCCGCACAGGAAATCGCTGGAGGAATTGGGGAAAGGTAATCGTCGCTCACCCCTGGCTTGCCCTGCTTCTGGCCGGCGTCCCCTTGCTTTTGCTCGCCTGGCAATCCACGCGGCTCGATACCCGGCTTCCCCAGGGCAACTGGCTTCCTGAGTCCGCCGAATCAGTCCAGGCCCTGCACACCCTCGAAAAGATGGACCGCGTTGGCGTTGTCTATTCGATGCGTATCATCGTCGAGCTCCCAAGCGACTCTATCACCCAAACCGACGCCGGTTGGAACGCGATCGACACTCTCAGCAAGCGTCTAGCAGCAGACCCTCGTTGCGCCCGCGTCATCTCCATCACGACCATCGCGGAGGGCAACCGTGCCGCCCTGACAGACCTATCCCGAGAGACGCGGCGCACATTCCTGAGCGGTGACGGAAGAGCGGCGTTGCTGGAGGTATTACCCGCAACCTCGGTCTCCCTGCGCGACCAGGTCGACTGGGTGCGCGAACTTCGCAAGACCGGCGCTGTAACTCTCACCGGAGTACCCGGGTCAACGCTTGAAATTGGAGGCATTCCAGCCCTCAACGCCGACTACCAGACCATCGTAAACAGCCACCTTGTCTCAGTAACGGCGTTGGTAGTGGGAGCAACGCTCCTGGCGCTTCTGGCGGGCTTCCGGTCGCTCGTCGTCGCCGTAAAAGCCATCACGCTCAACCTCATTTCGGTCGCTGCCTCCTTCGGCGCTTTGGTCCTGGTCTTTCAGGATGGACATGGCAGCCGTCTGCTCGGAGTTCCGGGAGGAACGGGCAGCATCTTCCCCCTCGTTCCCATCGTCACCTTTGCCATCGTCTTCGGTCTAAGCATGGACTACGAAGTCTTCCTCGTCGCGCGCGTTCTGGAAGCCAGGAGAAGCGGCCTCAGTGAACTGGATGCAATCCCCGAAGGAATGGCCCGCACCGCAGGCCTGATTACGAGCGCCGCCGCGATCATGATCGTAGTCTTCGCAGCCTTCACCTTCGGAAACTTCCTTGTAGTCAAGATGATCGGCTTTACGCTGGCAGTAGCCGTTCTGATCGACGCCACACTGGTTCGCATCGTAATCGGCCCCGCGCTCCTTCGTGTCGCCGGCGATTGGAACTGGTGGCCCTGGGGTCTTCACAACCCAGGGCAAACAACCCCTGCGTCTTCTCCTCATGAGCCTTGGTCGGACTGAACCTGAAATAAAATCCCGCCATGACCGCATTCGAAAGGGCACGGCTTCCACTGAATACGGCTTCAGCCGCTGGGGTACGCTTGTCAGTAATCCGGCAAATCTTGTCAACCCCTCAAACGCCGTAAACCATAGACAGCAAAAGAAATAGACTTGGCGTAGTTACCCTATCCAATTCGTTACAATTAAGACAAACCATAACAACACAAGCTCGATTCCAAGTCCCGCTGCGAAACACCGCGTACTCTGCGAACGCCGTGTTTGCAGTTTGCCCCCCAAAACCTGCTCTCTAACCCCAACAGAATGAAACACTTGGAACTAAGTCCTTTAGAAGAACATACTTACGAGACATCCCTACCCCGGAGCCCAACATTCTAAAGCACTTACTCCCAAGACACCCACAAGGGGGGAGGGGGGGTACCGCCTAAGCTACCGCAAGTTCAACCGCACAGGCGATAGCAGTCTGCGCGGAAAGCTTCAGATTATCGACAGCCATCCACAACCAGAAACCACGCACGGCTTCGCTCGCTGCCTGCACACTAACCAGCAACTGACCCTGTTCGGTCGCGGTCAGGTTACTCGGCCCCGGTTCGTCAGCCGTCACAACGCTGACGATTCCACCCTCAAGCGCACTCTCAACCTCACCCATCACCGCTTCGCCATCAAGCTCCACAAAGACCGACGTAGTATAGCCATTGAAGACCGGCGCCTGTAGCAACTGCATGGCCAGCACATCCGCCGCTTCCCCACCAGCAATCAACCGCAGATCACGTCGTATCCGCGCGCTGATGGCTCGCAGATCGACCTTCGTCTCCGGACCCAGTGTAGCGCTCAGGTTGAACGCGACCTGCGCATCATAGACATCCTTCGGAACCGCCTGGAACGACAGCAGCGCAACAGTCTGCTGGTGCATCTCATCCAGCCCGGCGCTACCCTGCTGCGAAGCCGGTTCCATCACCGTAGCAACAGCACGAACGCTCTGCCACCTCGCCTGTAGCCTCGATATCACCTGCGCCAGCATCACCGCAGCCGGATGCGCCGGAACCACAACCCGCGCCGACCCAACCCCAGAACCCTGAATCCAGGGACAACGCACAACACCCTCAGCCTCCAGAGCCGCAGAGACATCCACGATGCCAGCCCCAGCCGCCTTAGCTTCCTTCCAGTGCTTGAGCGTCGTCGCAGCGTCTCCAGCAAAGAAAACAATATCCATCCCATCGAAGGCGCCCGGCTCGATCGTCTGAATCAGGATCGCTTCGTCGCCAGCCGAACTGATCTGCCCGGTCGCCAGCCCCACATCGGCCAGAGCAGCATCCAGCAACTTCAAATCCCAGACAGTTGAAGCTGAAGCATTCAACTCATTCGCCAGTTCTTTCCCCAGCAGGGTCGACGCACCAACGATCGCCGCTCTCACAACTTTTGCCGCCACAATTCCCTCACAACTCTTCGTTTAGCTAGATATAACGTTCCGACCGCTGCGCTTTCCCCACGAATAAGCCAGCCTTGCCAATACTCCCGACAGCAGATACACCATCGCAATGATGATCAACGCCCACTGCGACAGCCAGATGACCAACGCAAGCGCAACCAGCAGCAGCAACACACCACGAACCGGCTGAGCCTCGGTAAAGTTCAGCTCCTTACCGCTCCAGAAGCGCCAGTTGCTGACCATCAGGAACCCGGTAAACCCGATCAGCAGCAGCCATACCACAGACGCCCACAGATCATAGATCGGCGAACCGAGCTCGTAGTGTACAACCGCAGCAATAACCCCAGCGCCCGCCGGAATCGGCATACCAACAAAGTATTTACGCCCCGGTCGACCAGGATTACCCGGCTGCGGATTCACACTGACATTGAACCGCGCCAAACGGCACGCGCCACAGATCAGGAACAGGAAGCAGATAACCGTTCCCAGATCATGCACCCGCTGCTGTAGCAGCGGGTACGCCGAAGGCGCCACCGCCTGCACTCCCCACAGGAACGCCAGCAAACTCGGCGCAACGCCAAACGTAATCACATCGGCCAGCGAATCGAACTCTCTTCCAAAGTCGCTCGAAGTATCCGTCATCCGCGCAACGCGGCCATCAATGCCGTCGAAGATCACAGCAAACCCGATGGCAATCGAAGCCCGGTTGAATGCGTTCGGATCGCCTGCCGCGCCACGAATGCTCTCCGCAATCGCGTAATAACCCGCGGCGATGTTCCCAGCGGTAAACAGCGACGGCAGCACATACATGCCACGCCGCGGATGCCGACGCTTCACCGCCTCAATCCCTCCACGGGCGCCCATCAGATCTGCCCGCCCTGTCCCGGCGCAGTCTCCGGCATTACGGCCAGAACCGACTTCCCGCCCACCACCTTCTGACCTTTCTTCACCAACAACCGCGCCTCAGCCGGCATCAGGACATCTGTCCGCGAACCGAACTTGATCAATCCCATACGTTGCCCTCGCTCCACGCGGTCCCCTACCTTGAGGTTGCACACAATACGCCGCGCCAGCAAGCCGGCGATCTGCTTGAAGCTGACCGAATAGTCTCCCGTATTGATCGTAATGAGCGTCTGCTCATTGTGGACGGCAGAGTCCGGCCGCATCGCGTTCAGGAACTGACCCTTCCGAAACTCCATCACTTCCACAGTGCCGCCCACCGGCACGCGGTTTACGTGCACATTGAAGACATTCAGAAAGATCGTCACACGCAACCGGCCACCCTCGGGAGTCTCGACCCACTCAGCCAAATCCACCTTGCCGTCAGCCGGAGAGACGATCATGCCTGGCCCATCCGGAACTTTGCGGGAAGGGTCGCGGAAAAACCACAGGAAAAACAGCGCCAGCAACACTGGCACAGCCGTTAAAGAAAGAAACCCAGTAAAGTGCCAGACAATCGCCGCAACTATAAGCAGGCCAAGTCCATAGAAGATACCATCGCGAACCATATCCGGCGATTATAAGCTCCGAGCCTTACTGACGCATGTCCGGCTGCCGCCACGACCTCGAAACCGAAACTGGGGTTTAGCATCCCGGGTATGGCACTCAGTATCCAGTGGACAAGGACAACGACATCATCGTCGCATCTTCCATCGGATCCGCGTAGTACCCTCGCCGCACTCCGTTCCGTACAAAGCCGAAGCTGCGGTAAAGTCCTTGTGCGGCCTCATTTCCTGCACGTACTTCAAGCCGCATCAGTTCCGCGCCGTGCTCGATAGCCCAGACGACCGCATCGTCCAGCAAAGCCTTCCCTACCCCAGAACGGCGAAAGACAGAGCTCACCGCAATGTTCTCCAACTCAGCCTCTTCCAGCAGCACCGCAGCTACCGCAAATCCTGCGACCTGCCCCTCGGCGTCGGCTACCAGCAAAATTCGACGGCTCTCCTGCTGCAAGATCGCGGTGTACTGTGCTTGCTCCCAATGCGGAGCCTTGCTGGCCGCCCGCTCAATGCGCACTATGGCCTCGATATCGTCATGAGTTGCGCGCCGCACTAAGAGTCCGGAGTTCAAGCACTCTCTCCGCTCACAGCGGCACGGGACTTCCCGTAGATATCCCGTTCACCACGCACGTAGTTGGCATCTACCAACGCAGCGTCCCCGGCTCCGATGCTCAGCGCTCGCAGCACGATTGGGAGAGCCTGCGCTGCATGTATCTCAAGCAATGCCACCTGCTCGCCGGTAAACGCGGCCAACATTCGGTCCTCCGCCACAACGATACGACCACCTGCCGCGATGGTCCGTGCCTCGTCGAGTCCGCACAGCCTCTCGTTCCCTGTCGCGGCCAGACGCACGTAGACTTCACCGCGTCCGGCATTGAGCACAGCGCAGCCGTCCTTTAGCCCGGCCGCTGCCGCCAACACCTCCAGCCGCGAGACTGCAACCAGCGGAAGACCCGCAACCTCGCACAATCCCTTTGCCGCCGCCAATCCAACGCGTACCCCGGTGAACGAGCCGGGGCCGCTTACTACACCCACGCCGTCGAGCTCCGCCAAGCTCCAGCCCTGCTTTTTCAGCAGTTGAGCTATAGCCGGAACCAAACCGGAGGAGGAGCTACGCGCGGCAAGCGTCGCCTCGGCGACGGCGAGTTCGCCATCGCATAGAGCAACAGTGCCCACTTCTTCGCACGTATCGATGACTAAAACCTTCACAACGTCTCCCCTCCGAGCATACCTGTTCTACTTTATGGCTTTATGGCCAGACGCAAAACGGGGCGGCCGCTTGCGCAACCGCCCCGTCCAGCAACATCGAACTGGCTTATTCAACCGCTGCCAGTACTTCTTCGCGAAGTTCCTCGTCCTGAACGATGTCGTGTACCGACTTCGGCAACGCCACCGCCAGCACGTCTTCGATGCGCGAAGCGTAGTGAATCGTTACGCCTTCGACCTGATCCGCTGTGAGATCTTCCTCCACGTTGGTCTTCACATCGATCGGCAGAATCACATCGCGAACACCGGCTCGTTTGGCCGCAAGGAACTTCTCCTTGATGCCGCCGACCGGCAGGACATTGCCGCTCAGCGTGATCTCGCCGGTCATTGCGAGTAGAGGCCGAACCGGCTTATCCGTGAGCAGGCTGACCAACGCCGTAGCCATGGTTACGCCAGCCGAGGGGCCGTCCTTTGGAATGGCGCCGGCAGGAACGTGGATGTGCAGATCGATATCCTTCAGCACATCTTCATCGAGGCCGAGCGAGTGCGCGTTTGATCGCACCCATGTGAGCGCAGCTTCCATCGACTCCTTCATGACGTCGCCGATCTGGCCTGTCATCTTGAAGCCGCCTTTGCCCTTCATGCGGTTGGCTTCGATGAACAAGACATCGCCGCCTACCGGCGTCCACGCAAGACCTACGGCTACGCCAGCACGCTTAGTGCGTTCGGCGAGCTCGGTATCGACGCGCACCTTGATGCCGCCAAGGAATTCTTTGACGACTTCAGGCGTGACGATCAGCTTCTCGGTGCGGCCTTCCGCGACCTTGCGAGCAAGCTTGCGGCAGACGGTTCCGATGAGTTGCTCGAGCTTGCGGACGCCGGCCTCCCGCGTGTAGTGACGCGCGATCATGCCGACGCTCGCCGTCGGGAACTCGATCATGTCCGCAGGAAGCCCGTTTTCCTTGATCTGCCGCGGAACCAGGTACCTCTCTGCGATGTTGACCTTCTCCTCTTCCGTATAACCGGTGAGTTCGATGATCTCCATGCGATCGAGCAGCGGCGCAGGTATCGGGTCGAGCTGATTGGCTGTGCAGATAAACAGCACCTTGCTTAGATCGAATGGCTGATCGAGATAGTTGTCGCGGAACGTGTTGTTCTGCTCCGGATCGAGGGTCTCGAGGAGCGCGGATGAGGGATCGCCGCGGAAGTCGCGGCCGAGCTTGTCGATCTCGTCCAGCATGAAGACAGGATCGTTGACTTCGACACGCTTCAGGTGCTGAATAATCTGGCCGGGCAGTGCGCCGATGTAGGTGCGACGATGGCCGCGGATCTCGGCTTCATCGTGCATACCGCCCAGCGAGATGCGGCTGAACTTGCGGCCGAGAGCGCGGGCGATGCTGCGTCCGAGTGAGGTTTTGCCGACGCCTGGAGGTCCGACGAAGCAGAGGATCGGCCCCTTCATATCTGGCTTCAGACGGCGCACGCTGAGGTAGTCGAGGATGCGGTCCTTCACCTTCGTCAGGCCATAGTGGTCTTCGTCGAGGAAGTCCTTGGCCTTCAGGATGTCGACTTCGCCGGCTGTGCTCTTGCTCCACGGCAGGACGGCGAGCCACTCGACATAGTTGCGCGTTAGTGAGTAGTCGGCGGCGGCTGGGTTCATGCGGCTGAGGCGGCCGAGTTCTTTTAGCGCGTCCTTTTTCGTCTCCTCGGGCATGCCTGCGGCTTCGATTTTTTCTTTCAGATCGGCGATGTCTTTCTGTGTATCGTCCTGGTCGCCGAGCTCCTTCTGGATCGCCTTCATCTGCTCGCGCAGGTAGTAGTCGCGCTGCGAGGATTGCACAGAGTCCTGCACCTCGCTCTGGATCTTGTTGCGCAGTTGCTGCACTTCAAGCTCCTTCGCAAGATGGCTGTTGATCTTTTCGAGGCGTATCTTTACGTCGGAGGTTTCGAGTAGCTCCTGCTTTTCGGTGGTCGATAGGAATGGCAGGCTTGACGCGATGAAGTCCGAGAGGCGGCTTGCGTCTTCGATGTTGATGGCGATCGTCTGCAGGTCGTCCGAGAGGGTTGAGGACGACGTTACGATCTCCTGAAACTGCCCCAGTACATTGCGCTGCATCGCCTCCGCTTCAGGCGAGGCTTCGGGCGAGACCTCGTCGAGGACTTCGCACTCGGCCATAAGGAACGGCTGCGTCTGGCTGTAGTTGGTGATCTTCACCCGCTCCGTGCCTTCGGTGAACACAAAGAGGCTCTGGTTCGGCATCTTCACAACCTTATGAACGGTCGCGCGTGTGCCGATTACGTGGAGGTCCGACCCGTCCGGCACGTCCTGGCGGGCGTCTTTCTGTGCCACGACCAGAATTGTCTTCTCCTCGCCGAGAGACTGAATCAGCTGGATCGAGCTCTCGCGACCCACCGTCAAGGGCAATACAGCATGGGGGAAAAGAACCGTATCTCTCACTGGCAGAACGGGATACGACTTTCCCTTGTCCGATCCAGCCTTCACTTCCGACGGCTTGATGACACTTACGAATTCATTTGGCATGTGAGTCAACCTCTATCAACTTTCATGAATAGGATGCACTATCATCCCATCCGGTCGCAAATCCTGCCCACCAAACGCTGAAAACCTGGCCCAAGTTCTCTCTTACTGAGACGTCATCGGCAGACAAAGCAACATGCTTCACGACATGAAACGTATAAATTCCCTGTCCAGTTCAGTCGCGGGCGTCTCGAAACGGCTCTCCATTGCGTTCGCTCGATATTCCCGCTACGCTTAACCTCACCGCGGGAGTGGTGAAATGGCAGACACGCAGGTCTTAGAAGCCTGTGCTTCGGCGTGGGGGTTCGAGTCCCCCCTCCCGCACCAA
>Ga0302316_10001061_pt1 | contig 22669 bp, 8 predicted proteins | sample III_Palsa_N3_2_FD_200456 | JGI IMG/M metagenome (GOLD analysis project Ga0302316, IMG submission 200456) | Peat permafrost microbial communities from Stordalen Mire near Abisko, Sweden - III_Palsa_N3_2 | ecosystem: Environmental > Terrestrial > Soil > Palsa > Peat permafrost | place: Sweden...
GGCACCTGAATAAACCAAAGAAGAGGTCGTCGGAGTCGTGCCATTGGTCGTGTAGTAGATGGTTGAGTTCGCGGTCGAGTCGGTGATGGTCACATTCTGTGTGCCGACGTAGTTTCCGGTTGCAGGAGAGATGACCGGAGTTGCTGCCTGCGGAACTATGGGAAGATTCCAGGTGGCCGGGCAGCTCGGGAGCGTTGGTTGATACGGTCCGGTTCCACTGGCGAGGCCGAAGATGGAGCACGTGTTTAACGTTGGGTATTTGAGGATGTTGAGCATCGCGCCAATGGTGTCTGTCGGCGCGGTTCCACCTGAAGGTGTGGTCAGAGTGAAGAGGTGACCGCAAAAGCTGCCATCTCCTGCGACTCCTCCGGCAGAGTTTATGCAACCTGCAAGGATATCGCCGAGCGTCTGTATCTCTATGCTTGAGGCATAGAATCCGGCAGGCAGAGTCGGTCCCGGCACGGTTCCCACTGAGGTATTGGTGTACTCATTCACCTCCGCGAGTGCCGCGTCGAATTGAGTGGCGTCTGCCGATCCCGAACCTAGCGCAGAGTAGGAGCTCATATAGCTGGCAAGTGGAGCGAGCGAAGCCACCGTCGTTAGCTCATCCACAAAAACATAGGTCGAAGAGGTGAGATTGCCGCAGTTACCCAGTACAGCCATCATCGAAAGGGCAGAATTATTCGTGCCGGCTACGAGCCCGGGATTGCCTCCGACCGAAGTGAGATAGACCTGCGTCGTAGCGGAAGGGCAGTGGTAATCGCCGGTGATGGTGAAGCCACCTGCTGGGAATGAGTTGAATCCATTGCCTGCATTCGCGTTGCTGTTTGTTGCATTGCCGCTGCCATCGCTGGTGGTCACAATGGCGCTGATGAGCGCCGTAGCAGCAGTACCGTCTCCACCTGTGCCGACGGCGTAAAGCTGGATCAAAGAACCCGTGACAGGTTGCTGGCCGCCGTGAACGATACCGGAGATCTCTCCGACATGGACTTCTTCGGTAGGACTGACGCTGCCACACCCGCACGCGGCGAAGGAGAGCATCGTTAGAGCCAAAAAGCTGAGCCAGGTTGACTTGGAGCAGAACGGCAATACGTTGGCAGTTCGAGGGAACTGTCCACGAAGATTCTTCATGAATTCAGACTCCTGTAACAGGCAACAGCTCAGGGGCTCGATCCATGGGAAATGGATCACTTGGCTTTGTGCCTGGGTGCTTAGGGCCCAATTTCAGAATCGTGGGAGGACTTTCTTCGGCTAGAGAATGGTGCAGTCGGCTCTACAGGGGAGCAACGCCGCTCGCGATATAAACAAGCGGTCGATTTGTCATAATACGCCCATTGCGCTTTATCGCAAGTTTATTTTGTTTGAAGATTATTTTTGGCCTCGTAAGTATGCCAGCCGGCATTTAGGGCATACCGAGTTGTCCCTTAACCTACCCGGGAGCAATCGGTCATCCTACTTTGCTGGCGGAGCTCCAGGCATTTCGAGGGCTAAGTAGTCGTACATGACATAGGCATCGTCCGGTTTGTAGTTCGTCTCCAGCAGTTCGATGGTGTTACTTCCTGAATGCAGGCGCGACAGCGGAATGGCAACGTTTTTTACGGAGTACTTATCATGCGATCCCTGGCGGAGCAGTGAGTTGCCCTCTTCCAGCTCAGGTGCAACGGTGGTAACGACTGTGCCGTTGACGGAGACCTGAACCTGCGCGCGATGACCGGCTCCGGCGAAGGCAAGGATGAGGTTCGCATCGCCGCTGGACGGGATACTCGAAGGAAGGTTGAACTTGATCTGCCACGGCCAGGGTTCGGGGTCTTTGCCTTGCGGGTGATAGCTGGACTGGGCATAGTTCCAGTCCTTGGCAGCGTTGCTGACCCCGACAGTGTAGACGAGCGGATTGGGGAACTCGAGCGGGAAACCCTTGTAGAGATAGGGCATGAAGAAGTCCTTGCCGTGGTGGAACTCTGTGCTGTCGCGGTCGGGTGTGCCGATCTCCCACGCGAGCCAGGTGCCGGTGCGGGGAACGGTCCACCGTACCTCGCCGAGACTCACATCTTTGTCGGTGGTGACAGTGACATTGGCTTGAGAGTACTGTCCTGCTTCGCCGTCGACGAAGGCGTAGAGGGTATACGTGCCGGGGCGTGCGTTGGGAATCTTGAAGGAGCCGTCGGCCCCGACGCGAGACCAGTACTGATAGTTTTTCGTCTCGGATTGGAAGTCGAGGCCGGGCGGCGGCTGCGTAAGGCCGATCCACGCGCCGGCGCCGGTCTGACTGGGCTTCAGCTTGTCAGACACAGTAAACTTTCCGGAGACAGAGCCTCGCTCCGCGGCTGAGGCGTACTCGGGGATGCCGGTGAGCCAGGTGTAGGGCCAAGCGGCTTGTTCGGTGGCGGCCTGCTGCTGCGCGTCGTGCCACAGGCTGTCGCCGTCACCGCCCGCGTTGAGATAGAGCAGGAAAGGTCCAAAAACCTTCGACCAGGTTTCACCGGCGGCGACAGAGATGCCGGTATCGCCGTAATGATTGCGACCGAAGTGGTGGGTCATGCCGGCGTCAAGTCCGGTAAGGTCCTGTTTGCGCGGGCCGTCGTTGTAGTATTCAAAGCTGCCAATGACAGTCCACGCGCCGAGCTTATGTACGTCGCTGGCGAAGCCGAAGGTGCCTATGTCCTCGTAGGTGGCGCTGTAGGTGTATTTGCTCTCACCCTGCTTGGCCCAAGGACCGGAACGAAAGAACGATATCTCCTTGATGGGCGTGGGGATACGCTGGGCGAGCTCGGCGGGTGTGGGCATCACCCAATGGCGCGTCTTGTCGACGTAGATTTTTTCGAGCAGCCACTTGTCGCCCACCTGCGGCGTCTGCCAGACGATGCGCCACTCCCCGACACTGGTGGCGGGGTAGCTGGCCGGATGGCTGAGGATCGCATAGACATATAGGCCGGTGTTGCCCTTTCGCAGGACATAGTGGATGTCGATATCAAAAGCGTGCGGCTGTGAGCCGTCGTACTTCTCCTTGCAGCCGACATCGGCCATCTCGGGCGTATCGGATTTGATGGTGCAGGTCGCGTGCTTAGGGTTCTGATAGCTGGCGCCGCCGTCCATACTCCAGTAGATGGCCTCGTGATTGCCAACCTCATTGATGAAGTTGGTGCCGTGATAGCGGAAGTCGGTGATGGTGGCCGTCGGTCCGTTGAGCGTGACCTTGACGTTACCGTTGTCAAAGTCATAGTTCTCGCCGTGATGGGCAAGCGTAACCTTGCCCTGGTCCCCATTGCCGCCAGGGACGGTGCTGGCAAAGGCGATAGCAGGGAGCACTGATGCAGCGAGAACGAGAATGCGACGAGTGGAAAGCGCTTGCATGATTGACCTTGAGAGTTGACGGCGCAGCCAGAGTTTAGGTTTCGCGTGAGCTAGAAGGAACGCAGTGAGTTGATTGGGGGTATGGTGACTGCATGAACGCTGATACTGGCTGGTTGTAACCCTGCGGCCGCAGCTGACAACGTGATTGCCCCTGGTTGAGTTGCCTGTAGCATCACTATCGAACGGCCCTGAAAGACATGGCGGGTGTCGGCCTGAAAGGGGTCGTGGTCGACGTTGCTGCCATTGTCGACCGCGCGTATGAGCCCGCCCACTGCTGTGAACTTGAGCTGGTTGCCAGCTTCGGGAACGACGATGCCGTTAGCATCAACGACATCCGCATGCACATAGAGCACCTCATCCACACCAGTGGCAAAACTGGCCCGCTCGGGGATGAGCCGAATGGCAACTGCCTGTCCAGCGGTCCGAAGCTCATCGCGTGCAACCTCATGGCCATCTGTGTAGCCGACTGCCGTAAGCGTACCGGGCTCGAAGGGAACCTTCCACGAAAGGGGAGACGCGTCGGCATGCAGCTTCTGACGGCCAAGCGACTTGCCGTTCAGCAGGAGGTCAGCCTCTTCAGTGTTGGTGTAGACCTCGACAGTCTCCATATGAGGACCGCGGTCGGTAGGACTCCAATCGAGGTAGAGCGATTGATGTGATTTAGGAAGATTTTCGTAGCCGGGATCGATAGCCGTTTTGTCGTTAGGAGCGATGCGGCGGGCGATGTGGATGTTTGGAGTGGGAGCCCACCAGCTTTCCCGCTCAAAGGCACGAGCGCGCGGCGCGGCGGTGCGGTCAAGCAGGCCATCGCCGTTGCAGAAGAGCGGCCAGCCCCCACCTTCGCCAGCCTCGCCGAGATAATCGACGCCCGTCCAGACGAACTGGCCGGAGTAAGCAGGATGATCACGCATGGCGAGCCATTGGTTGCGGTCATGGGTGTTTTCTGTGCCAAGGATCTTGCGGGATGGCTTCTGCGTATGAGCCGCGAGTAACTCATTCTCGCGATAGTTCTGTCCAACAACGTCGAGAAGATCGGCGAGACCGTCATCGTAGTCGTGGCTAACGTTAGGTCGAAAGAGCGCCTGCGTCACAGGACGCGTGGGGTCATTCTCATGGAAGTCAGTAACTAGTGCGGAGAGAATCTTTTTTGCAAGCTCCGCGTTGGGCGTATCGTGAATCTCATTGCCCGCGCTCCACAGAATGATGCTCGGATGATTGCGATCGCGGCGCACGCTGTCGCGAGTATCTCGCATGGCCCACTGCTGGAAGTAGAGGTGATAGTCGTAGGGGTTCTTGCCGACCGTCCAGCAGTCGAACATCTCATCCATCACAAGGAAACCGAGACGGTCGCAGAGATCGAGGAACTCGGGCGACGGTGGGTTATGTGCAGTGCGGATTGCGTTGACACCAAGTGCCCGCAACGCAAGCAGGCGTCGTTCATAGACGGCAATGGGGACGGCGATGCCAAACGCGCCGCCGTCGATGTGCAGGGCAGCGCCCTTGATCTTGAAGTTTCGTCCGTTGAGCCAGAATCCCGTGTCAGGATCGAAGTGGAACTCACGAATTCCGAACGCGACGGCCTCGTCGTCCGCTATGGTTACGGGCGTGGAATGCAGGCTTACGTGAAGAGTGTACAGCGCAGGATGGTCGATATCCCATAGCTCGGGATGCGGCAGAGTAAACGCCACACTGATGTCCGCGGTGGAGTGCGGGGCAACCGTAATGGGCTTCGAGGCGATGAGCTGGGTTGTAAGCAGACTGCTGCCGTCCGGTAGTTGGAGTTGCAGACCAAGAGTGACCACAGCGGGAGCGTCGGATTCGTTAACGACCGTGCTGCGGGCGCTGATGGTCGCGGTGTCTTTCGTCGCCACAGGGGTTGTTACAAAGGTCGACCATGGCTCCAGGTGGACGTCGTTGAGGATGACCAGACGCACCGGCCGATAGATTCCCGCGCCTTGATACCAGCGTGAGGCCGGTTGTTGCGAGTTGTCACAGCGCACGGCGAGAAGATTCTGTGCCCCGTTACCGAAGTTGAGATGCCCGGTAAGTTCGTAGTAGAAACTCACGGCTCCATACGGTCGTTTGCCGAGATGAAATCCGTTGATCCAGACGTCGCTGTTCGCCATCACACCGTCGAAGACAACGTAGACGTGCTTGTGCGCATCGGCCGAGCGGAGCGTAAAGTCCTTGCGATACCAACCGACGCCTTCTGGGAAGAAGCCACCACCCTGGCCGGACGGGTTCGACTGCGCAATGGGGCCGGCGATGGCCCAATCATGTGGAACGCTAAGGGAACGCCACTTGCTATCGTCGAAGGCGGGCTGTTGGGCGTCGCTGGCATCGGCTTGGAGAAAGCGCCAGGAGCCGTTGAAGTCGATCACCTGCCGGGCAGTGAGCACCGTTTTCGCCTGCGCCATCAACCGCGGCGCCAGTGCGCAGTAGACAGCCAACAGGCAGAACACGACGGCGATTCTCAGGGCAAACGCGCGATGGCGATTGCAGGATATTGCTGGGTGCGACGATTGAGCCAAGGCCCGTCTCCATCGGTTCGACGTGTTGTTTGCGTCGCCGCAAAAAATTGGTTGGCGCCGCAGGTGCAGACCATCATACATTTCTGATAGTTTTCTAGTGAAATATTTTCTCCAATGGATTTGTCCTTCGGCGGAGCGAAGAAGTTGCGATGGGAGAGGGAATGGCCATGAGTACGTTGTCACGACGGAAGTTCTTGGGTGCGGCAGCCGTTGTCGCGGCGGGATTGCGGTCCGGCTTTGGGCCGATGCAGACAGTATTGGCTGCCGGACAATCCAGCGATAGCTATGTGCCACCTGCCTCTCCACGCCAGCGGTTGAATTTCAACATCGGCTGGCGCTTCCTGCGTGACGACGTCTCCGGTGCCGAGGCTCCAGCGTTCAATGACTCACAATGGACGGAGGTGAGCACACCACATACTTGGAACGATGTGGACTCCTTCCGCACGATCATCTCCCACGGCGGTGGCGATCGCGGAACCTACAAGGGCGTCGGTTGGTATCGCAAACACTTCAAGTTGCCGCAGGATCTGGCAGCCAGCAAAATCTTTTTGGAGTTCGAGGGCATGCGCCAGGCAGGGGACATCTTCCTGAACGGCAAACCGATTGGCCTGTATGAAAACGGCATAACGGCCTACGGTTTGGACATCACCAGCAGCGCTCACTTCGGCGAGCAGGAGAACGTGTTGGCGGTAAAGGTGGACAACCGCACCAACTACCAGGAGCGCGCGACGAGCACCACCTTCGAGTGGAACGCGAACGATTTCAACCCCGACTTCGGCGGCATCAACCGGCACGTTTGGCTCCATGCCACGGGCAAGATCTACCAGACGCTGCCGCTGTACTACGGTCTGGAGACCGAGGGCGTATACATCCACGCAGACAACTTCAACCTAACGGCAAAATCCGCGGATGTCACCGTAGAAGCACAGGTGAAGAACGCCTCGGATGACCGCGCAACGGTCGCTCTATCAGTCGTAGTCGTCGACCACGCCGGCCATGTAGCGGCACAGTTCGATGCCGACGCTGTCGATATGGTCAACGGCGAAAAAGATATCGTCACCGCGACCGGCAGCCTGAAAGGCGCGCGCTTCTGGAGCGTAGAAGACCCCTACCTATACGACGTCTACACGGTGCTAAAGGTGGACGGCAAGGTGGTGGACGTCGCACGAGAAACAACCGGCTTTCGCAAGGCGGAGTTCCCGGGTGGCGCTGGCAAGGGCGGCGTTCACCTCAACGGAAAATTCGTCTACCTGAAAGGCTTTGCGCAACGCTCGAGCGACGAATGGGCCGGCCTCGGGCAGGCCTATCCAGACTGGATGCACGACTACACCGCGCAGATGATCCGCGCCTGCCACGGCAACTACATCCGCTGGATGCACATATCTCCGCAGAAGGTCGATGCCGATGCACTGGCGCGGTACGGCATTATCCAGGTCTGCCCCGCAGGCGACAAAGAGCGCGATCCCTCGGTGGCGCGCCAATGGGATCAGCGCATGGAAGTGATGCGCGCTTCGATGATCTACTTCCGCAACAACCCGAGCATCCTGTTCTGGGAAGCAGGCAACACCGTTGTGACGGTAGAGCACATGCAGCAAATGGTCGCGCTGCGCAAACAGTATGATCCAGCAGGCCAGCGCGTTATCGGCGCACGCGGCAACGGCGATGATGCCGCCAACAACGCAATCACTCCGGTGGCTGAGTACTACGGCGTCATGATAGGCCAGGACCCCAAGACTGACGAGACCGTTGCGAAGAGCGGTATCTTCCGCGCCTACAGCATCGCGCGCCGCGACCGCGCTCCCATCATCGAGACCGAAGACTTCCGTGACGAAGGCGCGCGCCGCTATTGGGACGACGATTCGCCACCATACTACGGCTTCAAGAAGGGCCCGAACGACACCTACGAGTTCACCTCCGAGTCCTTTGCTCTCGCCGGCGTAAAGCGCTACTGGGAGTACTATGCAAACCGCATCTCTAACACCGACCCGATGCGCGCGAAGTGGTCCGGCTACGCGTCAATCTACTTCTCGGACTCAAATGCGGATGGCCGGCAAGACTCAAGCGAGGTGGCCCGTGTCAGCGGCAAAGTTGACGCCGTGCGGCTGCCGAAGCAGATCTACTTCGCGCATCGCGTTATGCAGAACGACCGCCAGGACCTCCACATACTCGGTCACTGGAGCTACCCAGTGGAGAAGAAAGTAGTGAAGACGGTCTACGTCATCTCGAACGTCGAGTCGGTCGAGCTCTTCGTCAACGGCAAGTCGCTGGGCGTAAACAAAAAGCGCGAGGATGGCTACGTCTTCGCATTTCCAAAGGTGGAGTTCGCGCCCGGCTCACTCCGCGCCGTAGGCAGTATCCAAGGCCAGGTCGTGGTGCAGCAGGAGCTAACTACGGTCGGCCCTGCGGCAGCCATCAAGCTGACACCGATCGTAGGCCCGAATGGCCTGCAGGGTGATGGTGCGGACGTTGCATTGATCGACGTAGAAGTAATCGACGCCAAGGGCATACGCGTGCCCACCGATGACGCACGCATCGACTTCACCTGTACCGGTCCCGCCGTTTGGCGTGGCGGCTACAACAGCGGCAAGACCGATTCGACCAACAACCTTTGGTTGAACACGGAGCTCGGCATCAACCGCGTTGCAGTGCGTTCCGGATTCGCACCCGGGACCATAGTCGTGACAGCCACGAGAAACGGCCTCAAGCCTGCCGAAGTACGCATCGAGCAAAAGCCTGTGAAGGTGATCAACGGTCTATCAACACAACTCCCGCAGCGTCTGCCGGTCCAAAGCTAAACACCGAGCGGAAGCACACCCTCCACGGCAATCACATACGGCATGCCGTTGTTGACGCCGGGGATCTCGACCGTGAGGCCATCGGCCGCTTGCTTGAACTTCGCGGCAGCTCCGGTGGCAACATGCGTAACGCGCTCCACCTGGCTTCCGCCGGAGCGCAGCGCCTGTATCTTCGCCTGCCCGTTGAACAGCTTGCCGCCGAAGCCGAAGACAAACAGCTTGCCGCCACGCGTTGTGAAGCGAAAGTCCGACTCAGTCGGCCGGGCATAGCCACGCCCGCGCAGATAATTTCGCTGATCCGCAGACGAGCCACCGGCCCAGTCAGCAGGCGCCACCGCGGGCACATGCGGACCTTCGCCATACACGATCCATGGCCGGGTGCCGTTGATCGCAGAGTCATTCGCCTTCATCCACGCACCGATCTCGCGCAGGATGCTCTGCTGATCGTCGGGGATAGTCCCATCGGCCTTCGGAGAGATATTCAACAGTAACCCTCCGCCGCGCGACGTCAGCTCCACAAGCTCGGTGAGAATGTCCTGCGTACCGCGAAGATGCAGGTCGGAGGTGTAACCCCACGATCCGGTGCTGATCGTGTCATCGCTAAGCCATGGCCCAGGGTAGATCCACTTCGGGGCGCGCACAGACTTCTCAAACGTAGAGATGCTCCCTGCAAGATACGCTTTGTCCTTCGTCACAAGCGACACGTCTTTGTGCTCTCCGGTGGCGTGGTTGTAGTAGAAGGCGGCCATCTCCAGCTTCACCTGGTCATACGCCCGATCGTTCACGCCATTGTCGAGATAGATCAGATCGGGCGAGTACTTCGTGATCAGCTCCTTCAGCCGCGCAAGCCAACCGGCCTGAAACTCCGGGGTAGCGAGCCCATCATTCATCTCACCCGGCTGCGGTGGCCCATAAAACCGGGCGTACTTCGGATCGAACTGATCGTTCGCCAAACCAGTCTTGGGATACATGAAGGTGTGGTGCTCCATGCTGTGGTCGGAGACCCCGAAGCGTAGCTGCTGGGCGCGCACAGCTTTGCCAAGGTCGCCAATGAGGTCGCGCTTGGGCCCCATCTTGCCCGCGCAATAGGGCGTCAGTTCGCTATCCCAGTTCAGCCATCCATCGCTGTGTTCGGCAACCGGAATAACGAAGCCTGCACCAGCCTGTTTGAACAGCGCAGCCCACTGGTCGGGCTGCCACTTCTCCGCTTTGAACAGCGGAATAAAGTCCTTGTATCCGAACTTGTCTGGGGCGCCGTAGTGCTCGGTGTGCCACTGTATATCGGCAACGGAGGTATACATATGCTTGGGATACCACTCGTTCCCGTGTGCTGGCACAGAGAACAGCCCCCAGTGGATGAAGATGCCGAGCCGGCTCTGCGTTAGCCACGGGGGAGAATGGTAGTTATCGCGCAGGCTGTCCCAGGTCGGTTGGAAGGTGCCAGGACTGTCTGTCGCACGCGCGTAGGGAAGTGCAGCCGCGACCGCACGCAGGGCAGGCGCACTCAAAAGCATAGCGCCGTTCTGTAGAAGGCTGCGGCGAGTCAGTGTCATAGTCGTTCCTTCGTGTGGATCAGTGGCGGCTAGCGGCCATAGGGCGTGGCGCTGGAGGTGAAAGGGCTCGCCGGTACATGAAAGTCGCTCAGCGAATCCGGATGTGCTGGGTCAAAGACAGCAACATCGGGGACAAGATACAGAGCCAGCGGCAGCTTCTGGTCGCGGATGCTCTGCACCACACACCGTGCGAGCTCATACGCCCCATAGGCGTTGAAGTGTGTATCGTCCTTCAACTCCTGTGGCTGGTCCGGGAATGTGTTCGCCGGATAATGAACGAAGGCCTTCAGCGTGCCCGCAGGGCCCATAGCCTCGAACAGAGTCTTGCTCATCGCGTTCAGGTCGATAAGACTGAGGTGATCTTCCGCAGCAAGATCGCGCATAGCCTGGGGATAGTCGCCGAGTGTCTGCTTGATCTGACCGCTCTCATCAAAGACACGGCGGTTCATCGAGGTCACAAGGATCAAAGTCGCCCCGCGAGCCTTGGCCTCAGCCTCGTAGGTGCGCAGGAGTTGCTTGTACTCGTCGATAGAGACAAAGCCGCTCCCCGCTTTCTGGTCGTTATGCGCAAACTGGATCAGCAGAAAATCGCCCTTTTTCATCGTCGAAAAGATCTTCGCAAAGCGCCGTTCTCCGGTGAAGGCCTTGATGGTCTCGCCGGACTCGGCCTGGTTAGAAACCGCAATATTCTTATCGAAAAAGACGGGGATCATCTGGCCCCACGCGGCCCACGGCTCCTTGTCCTGGTCCACAACTGTAGAATCGCCAGCCAGATAAATCGTAGGCACATTCACCGGCCTGATGCTGATAGAGCGCACACTCGGGTGGTCGCCGTTGAACTCCAGCGTCAGCTTATCGTCCCAGTCCAGCGCAGCAATCTCTCGCTGCTTCAGCTTCACGGCCTCACCGTGCACGATCGCAGGCAGACGCACATTCACATTGAAGACGAAGGTGCGCGAGCCCCCCGCTGGTATTGCGGCCTGGTAGACCATCATGCGGCGTGCCTCGGCCTTCACGGTCACCGTCGAAGCAACCGGGCCACCGAGCTCCAGCGTTACCTGGTAGTTGCCGTCGCCCTCCGCAAGCGAGAAGAAGAACGGTTGCGAACTCGAGCACGCGCCGCCCGCGAACGTCGCCGGAGCGGCTTGCAGGTCCCAGCCGAAGTTCTTACCCGCACCTCCGGTGTAGCGCGTCTGCGCGTTCAGCTGCAGTGCCGTCTTTGCATTGGTCGCGCAGGTGAAGGTAGCAGCGTTCTGAGCTGAGAGCGGAGTGGCGGCGGTAAGCAGCACAGCAGTCGCCATCGTCAGGCGGCATCTTGAAAGCAGGGCATTGGGTACGGTCATCGTGTTTCCCATTCGGGCTTCAAAGTGAGGTCCGGCGCGCGCAACAGCATCCAGTCGCCGCGCGTGTATCGTAACTCATTCGACGTACTCTGTGAAACTATTTACCAATTGACATTCGTCCTCGCCGATCCGTACAGTACATGCGTCACCCTGACGTACGATCACAACATTACAGGTCCGAAAAGGGCAAGAGAAGGCTGTCGCGGAGGTTCGATGAAAAGGCAACAGGTTTGGGCGAGTTTGCTGCTGCTGATGACGATGTGCGCGGGTACCGCCAAAGCCCAGAAGTCCGCTCCGCTGCCGACACCCGCACAGCAGGCAGACATCGATAAGGACACCTCACGCCACTTCGGGAACGCCCCTGCCGATCCCGGCCCGCTGGCCACCAATCTCTCCTCCGAACTGACTCCCGTAGCCATCGACGCAGCGGCCCGCAAGGTCGCGGACTGGGAACTGAAGACCTGGCAGCCGTGGTTCGATCAAACCTGGACTTCGAGCGTGCTCTATACAGGCTTTATGGCCACATCGCAATCCACCGGCGACCCAAAGTACCGCGACGCCATGGCCGAAGTCGCAAAGAAGTTCGACAACTCGCTAAAGGACCGGTTGCCCAACGCAGACGCACAGAGCATTGCGCAGATGTACCTCGAGCTATACCTGCAGGGCGGCAACAAAGATGCAGCGTTGATCACCCCAACCCGTAAAGATCTGGATTCCGTCATCACCCTGGATACGTTAAAGCCGGGCGATCCGCGGATTCCGTGGTGGTGGTGCGATGCCCTCTACATGGCGCCCCCGGTCTGGGTGCGCATGTATGCCGCAACCGGCGACCGCAAGTACGTCGATTATGTCGACAAGCAATGGGCCCGCACCTCCGACCTCCTCTACGACAAAGAGGAGCACCTCTATGCCCGCGACGACAGCTACAAAGCAAAACGCGGCCCGAACGGCAAAAAAATCTTCTGGTCCCGCGGCGAAGGTTGGGTGATGGCGGGCATTGTGCGCACGCTGCCATACCTGCCCGCCGACGATCCGCACCGTGTCTTCTACGAGCAGCAGTTGCGTGAGATGGCCGCGCGTGTAGCCCCGTTGCAGGACAAAGACGGCCTCTGGCACGCCTCGCTCCTTGACCCCGAAGACTTCCCGCTACCGGAGATCTCCGGCTCAGCGTTGATGACCTTTGCAATGGCCTGGGGAGTCAACGAGGGCGTGCTCGATCAAGCCACCTACCGCCCCATCATTGAGAAAGCCTGGCGCGGCATGCTCCAGCACGTTTATGCTGACGGCCGCCTCGGAGACATCCAGCAGACCGGCGCGGAACCCGCATACTACCTCCCCGGTTCCAGCTTCGATTACGGCGTGGGCGCGTATCTTCTCGCGGCGACCGAAATAAAGCGCATGGTCGTCAAGCAGTCTCAGGCCTCCGCGGTCATCACCGACCCCGGCCAGACTGTGAAATTCGACACTCCAAAGAACCTGCGCAAAGGCATTCCGACGATCTGGCTGGTAGGCGATTCGACCGTGCGCAACGGTCGCGGCGACGGCGCCAACAACCAGATGGGCTGGGGTGACGAGCTGGCTATGTTCTTCGACCCGGCCAAAGTGAACATCGTCAACCGTGCGATTGGTGGCCGTAGCTCTCGAAGCTATATCGCCGAGGGCCACTGGGCAGAGCTGCTGCCGCAGATTCAGCCCGGAGACATCGTCCTGTTTCAGTTTGGCCACAACGACGGGGGCGCAATTGACGATCCCTCCCGCGCCCGCGCATCGCTGCCGGGCGTCGGCGATGAGAGCAAAGAGATCGAGAATCCGGTTCTGAAGCGCCACGAGACCGTGCACACCTTCGGCTGGTACATGACGCAGTACGTTCGAGACACAAAAGCTCGCGGCGCAACCCCGATTCTCTGCTCGCTGATCCCGAGGAAGATCTGGAAAGACGGCAAGATCGTACGCGGCAAAGACTCCTACGCCGGCTGGACGCAGCAGGTAGCCGAAGCGCAGCACGTCGACTTTGTTGACCTCAACGAGATCATCGCCCGCCAGTACGACGCCATGGGCCAGCCGGCAGTGGAACCGATGTTCGGCGACCCCCACACCCACACCACAGCCCTCGGAGCGACATTAAACGCCGCCAGCGTAGTAGCCGGCCTCAAAGCCCTAAAGGACGACCCGGTCGCCAAGGACTTCTCGGCAAAAGGCAACGCTATTCCGGCATATCACCCCTAGCCTCGAGGCCGCCGGTCACAGGCAGAGTGAAATTCACCGTAAATCACTGTACGCGGCACCGTGAAAACGACGTCTCCCACCGTGCTTTTGGCCGTAAAAAACAGCAGAAACGTGTGTCATTTCCTGCCTTTTCCCAATTGTTCCACGTGGAACAATTGGGAAAAGGCACGGTTGCCCCGGGGAAAACCACACATTCCCAACCCCAAACCCACCCTCCAAACCCAAACCCCTCACCACCATCCCTCAAAGTACACCGTCGTACACGGTCCGCAGCGGCGAGCGGCGGAGCATGGGGTCTTATGGATTCGTCAGTTCCACCGTACCGATTTTGCCACTAACGGCATCGCGCACCACGAACCGAATCCGCGTAGTGTTGGCAGGCAGGTTGTAAGGAACGGCAAACGCGGCGAGGCTATCGCCGTTTTGCGTGGGATCGCCGGCAGTACGCGCCACGAGCTCCGTGCCGAAGTGGCCTAATGTTTTGTTCTTGTTAGAGAACGCGACAACGACGACCGATATCTCAGCCTGGTGCAGATTATTAGCGGTGTCACTCCAGTTGAGGTCCTTGAGCGGAATCGTCAACTTGAAGTTCGCAGGATCTTTCCGCTGAGCTACCACGTTGATGCCGTCGAACGACATGTCACTCATAGCCGCCGTCGTAATGTCCATCTTCAGTTGTGCATGCGCCTCCTGCGGCTGCATGTTGGGGATAGCAAAAGGGTTAGGCGTATCGCTCACCCGGGGATAGTACCCATCACGCGTAACGACGGTTAGGCTGGGGTCCTTCAGTACAACGCGTATGCGTCGATAAAGATTAACGTCGGGATTCTTGTCAGTCGGGCTATATGACACAGTGTAGTAGTTCGATCCCTGCTCGATGCTGGTAGCAACCTCCTTATCAATATCGTTGCGCGAGAACAGAGCCGTGCCTCCAGTTGCGGGCGCGAGCGTAGAGAACTTGATCTGATCGGAGTAGGGCTGCCCATCGCTCTGATCTTCCGCATTCTGCAAGTCTTCCGGCGTCTCCATGGGAGCAACGCTGCTGAGGTTCACAGTGGGATCAATGGTAAAGAGCGTGACGTGCGATTCAAGTAGCGTCTGCGTAATACGCTTCATGGCGCTCTGCACCGCATCGGCAACGACAGCCGACATCTGCAGGACATCGAAGTTGGGGAAGCCCGTGCCCACCCAGATGATCGTCTTGCGCCCGGGTGTGCCGCCTGAGGCTTTGGCGATCTGGTAGAGTGCCCCCAGTGTATTGCTCATGCGTTCAGCACCACTGGCGCCGCCATTGCTGCGCATCATCTTCGCGGGCAAGGAAGGCATGTATTTCTTTAGCGATTCGCGGAGAGCCTCGCGATCCTGGGTATAGTCGTGAACCACCTCGAAGCGCGTATCAGTGGCAACCAGCAGCACCGTGGGCTGAGGCATGATGGCAGGCTGCGCGTCCAGATACTTATTCAGGCAATAGCGCGAATACGTCATGTCGCTGAACGCGGTATTCATCTCGTCCATAACGAGCACGGTTGTCGGCGCGTCGCCGATCTTCTTGAGGTCGGCCGTCGATGTAACGACCATCTTGCCCATATCGGCCGCGGGCATGTGGTGCGCGGATGGTGGTTCGAAGGAACGCATCCGCTGTGGGACTTTGTCTTCAAGGATGGTGAAGTCTTCCGGTTTAAGGTTGTTGACCGGCTTCCCACTCTTGTCAGTGACGCTGATGTCGAGCAGTACGATCTGTGTGCTGACGTGAAGCGTCAAGGGTACCTGCGAAGGCGGTGCTGCGTCCTGCGCGTCTAGGGCTGGTACGACACCGAGAGCAGCAACAAAAGAGAGAAGTGTAGCGAGACATACATACGGCTTTGATTGCAAGCGCATAAACAATAGACGCAATGTCGTCAACGAAAGCCGCTTGCATTGCGTCTGCTGCCGTTCGGCGATTGGGAAAGTCACATAGGCCTCCGGCCAGTTTTTTGACGCGGCGATAAAAATAGAGGGTGACGGAGCGCGTGTCGCCATTCGCTCCGCCACCTTGATGCGCTAGGGTCTGGTGCCGATACTGCCATACATGGACGCGAGAGGCGTCTTGACGGGAGCAGCAACGCCGACCAAATAATAGAGATAGCTGCCAGCTGTGGTTTCGAACCAGATATTTCCAGAGGAGTCGATGGCGACACCTTCGGGTGCGCCTGCATCGACACTGAAGCCTGCGCTGGTGCCGAAGCCCGCGATTCCCGTTCCTGCAGGTGAGAGTTGAGTGACGGCGCCGGTGGTGCCGCTGGTAGCAAATTTTGCAACGCCAGCGACTGAGTTTGTGACTCCTTTGTTGGAGACCCACAGGTTGCCTGAACCGTCAACGGCCATTCCGTAAGGCGAATACAGCCCGGTTGCGGCACCACCTGTGAAGGCTGTGTTGACGGTCGCCGTGAGGCTCGATCCGATGTTGGCATAGTAGAGGTTGACATTATCGGTGAACCACATATTTCCATTTGCATCACCAGCGCCATCGTAAGCGCAGGTCGAAGGTAACGTTACAGTCCCCGTCGAAGTTCCAGTGGTGGTGAGCATTAGCGCGTTATTGATACGTGGAAGGGCAAAGTTGGTGCAGGTCGTGGAAGACGAGAAGCCCCATGCGTAGTTGTTGTTGTCAATCGCCACGCTGTTATAGATGCCCGTGCCGCGGCCGATTCCTTCGTAGACGCTCTGATATGAGGTGGCTGCAGGAACGCCGCTAAGGTAATAGCGACCCGAGGTGGGGATGTCGCTCATGAATAGATTGTTGCTGCCGTCGATGGAGAGCGCGCCGGCGGAAGAGCCGGTGAGATACCCGGTTGCTGTACCAGTCTGAGATACCTGCACTGTCAGACCGCTGATCAAGCTCGCGGAGGTAAGGGTGCCAGGGGACGTGGCGCCATAGGCATCGAACCAGGCGTTATTGTTGGTGTCGACGGCGAGGGAGAAGGGACGTCCGTAGCCAAGAGCGTAGCTGGAGTTCGCGGTGGTGGCCGCCGTCGCAGCCGTTGCGGAGTCGGCGTAGTAGGAGAGCGTGTAGCTGGGAATGCTCGCCGTCGAGACGTCTAGGAGTAGCTGGCCTGACTGGTTAAACTGATTGATGTAATTTCCGACGGTGCCGCTGCCGCCACCGGTCCAGATATCACCTTTACCGTCGATGGCAACACTGGCAGCATAGACGGTGCCGATTGCACCATTACTGGGGTTTTGCGTCTTCCAGGCGATGCCTATCGTCGTATCGACAGGCGTGGTTGCGTAGTAGGGCTGGAAGGGCGCGGTAGCCGCAATGTTCGACCAAAGGGTAGATAGATACGTTACCGAACTCGTGGAATTGTTCCAGTACCTTGATCCGGAGTAGAGTGCTGGATTAGGCAGTGTAGCCATATTGTAGGCAGCCTGGATGGTGTCCACGGGAATGGTGTAGGTGGGAGTCGTGCCGCCGTTAGTGATCGTTGTTAGCGTGAGCACGCCTGCGGCACCAGTGCACAGATTGCCAGTAGTGTCATTGATACAGGTGGCAAGAATGTTGGCGAGGCCGTTGATCTTCTGAGAATCAGGATTGATGGTGGTGGTGTAGAGTGTGCCGCCAACTGTGTTGGAGGGAAAGCTTTCGCCTGTTGAGCCGGTAGTGATGCTAGCCAGGTTAGCTGTCTGTAAGAACGCATTGGCGAGGCCAGTAGTGTTCGTAGAAGGTGCGCCGATCGTCCAGGGCACGGTACCTGACCCGGTGTAGGGAGCTGTGACCGCGGTATTGATGCTCATGAACTGCTGTAAGGCGGTGACGGCAGCGATGGTGGTGACCTCATCGATAAAGACAGACGTAGCACCCGTAGTGGCGCTACAGGGTTGCGGAATGGCGGCCATCAGCGCGATCGAGTTGTTGATCCCTCCGCCCGAATTACCGCCGGTAGATGTCAGGTAAAGATATTGGCCGGTCGTGCATGGCGACACGCCGCTGCCGTTATCGAAAGTGAAGCTGCCATCTGAGGCTGTGGTTGTGGACGCAATCTTGGTTGCGCCCATCCCATAAGCGCCGGTGGTGCCGGCCGCCCAGAGAATGACAGTGCTGCCGGTGACAGGCTGCTGGCCACCGTGAACGATGCCCGCGAAGCTGCCCGCGTGAGTTGTGGGACTATTCGCTGTGCCGGAGGAACTGCCGATACCACTGTTAAGCGCGCAGCCACTGAGAAGGATCGTTCCTGCAAACATTAGCATCAGTGATCCGAAGGTTCGAGTTTGGACAGCCTGCTTGTAGAGCATGACAATTCTCCTGTTGTTTACTGCTTGATTGAAAGGCATATTTCTTCTTGTTGTGCCGATTGGTTGATCATTGCTGGATGGTCACCTGAATCGTCACGCTGTGGTTTTCCCCGCCTGTACCTGTACCCGAAACGGTCACAGCATACGTTCCCGGCGTAGGAGCGAGCGGAGCATGACTGCCGCAGGCGACAAGCGAAGACAGCAGACCTGCCAGCGCCAGTACATACATGAGGTTGCTTGCGATCACGGCGCGCATAAGGCGCCGCCGCCGCAGAGACCCTGCGCCCAGAAGAAGCATCAAAGATACCGCTGGCAACATGCAGAGCCGGACCGCCGACTGGGTAAATGGATCGCTGTTTTTGGCAAAGCCAGCCTGCGTGATGATGCTCAGCGTGCCGCTCACGGCGGTACCGGTTCCATCCAGGTAGAGCGTGTTTGGAGAGACGGCGCAGGTAGCGTAGATGGGCAAACCAGAGCAGGTCAGGCCGACCTGTCCGTTATAGAAAGCGTTGGTCCCGTTATTCACAGGAGTCGCAGTGATCGCGATGGAAGCCGTTTTACCAGCCACGAGTGTCACAGTATTAGGGGTAAGCGAAAGCGTGTAGTCTCCCGGGTAGACCGCCATCAGTTGAGCCGCAGGCGAGATCGACGCCGCATAGGTGAGGTTGCCAATGTACTCGGCCGTGAGGCTCTGCGTCCCCTGCGCGAAGCTGCCTGTGTAGACGAAAGTCGCTACGCCGGCGGCATTGAGCGCGGATGTTCCGAGCAGCGTCGCGCCATTGAAAAACTCCACGTTCGTCGTCGGCACGGAGCCTCCGGCTGTCCCGGTAACGACAGCCGTCAGCGTTACCGGGGTGCAGGTGTAGTATGCCTGCGCACCCGAAAGCGTGCAGGTTGTGTAGTTGTAAGGAGTCAGCACGGCGATGGTGCTGGGCGAGATACTAAGCGTGGTACTCGAAGGTGTTGCACCAGCAGCGCTGACGGTCAAAGTTACAGTGGACGAAGTATTGGCGGAGTCGCCGGAGTAAGTGGCAACGGCGCTATGGAAGCCAGGGCTCAGGCCGCCACTGATAACGAAGTTTAGCGTCGCCGCTGCTTTCTGCTGCCCGATGAAGACGCCGTCGATAGAAAGCGTGATTGTCCCAGTGGGTGTGCCACTGCCGCCGGAGAGGGAAGTCGTGAGCGTCAGTGGGGTGTAAGGCAGAGGTTTGCCGTTCGCCGGGCTGGTTAAGGCTAGCGTCAATGTCGTTGCGGTGGTCGTGCCGCCTATGGCAGTGCCGGTGAGTGGTAGCAGCGCCTGGTTGATGGCATTGGACGCCGGGGTGAAGTCCGCATTGCGAGTTCCGCTCTGCACTGGATCAAAGACGATGCCAAATTCGCAACCCGCACCCGCAGAGAGGGTCGCGGCAAAGTTGCAGGGTGAGGTAGTTCCGGCGGCTAGAGTGAAGTCCCCGGAATTGAGGTAGAAGGTGCCTTGAGCGTTGGTGAAGGTGGCTGGAGCGGGCCCACCATTCGTCAGGACGGCCTCTTGGGCGGCGCTGGCTGTGCCGACCGTGGATGCAAAGCTCAGTGGTGCGGCGGTGACGCGGTTCATGACGACAATGTTCGCGCCGTAGGAGGTATAAAGGTTGCCCTGCGGATCGACGAAAACAGCCTCAGCAGTGGCGGCATGGCCGAGTGGCTCTTCGTAAAAAGTAGAGCCGGGAGCTATGCGAACAACATCCTCGCCGGGAGTTACCGTGCCCGTGGTGCAGTTCTCGGAGATCTCAGTGGCATAGATGCCGCCGCCGCCATCCATCGCGATCGCGTATGCCCCGCAGAGCGGCGGTCCAACGGTAGTCGCCGCGCTGCCATTGGCCGGCAGATATGCAACCTGCGCGAGTGTGGAATCCGCCACGGCGATATTGCCTTGCCAGTCGACGGCGACGTCATATGGCGCCTTGAGATTGCTGAAAGTGGGTACGTACTGCGCAGTGCTCGCGCCGCCAATCGGCGCAACGACTACCCGCACGTTGGTGGTGTCTGCAACGTAGATGTTCCCGAAGCCATCCAGCCCCATTCCGCGAGGCCCGCTGAATCCGGATGCGACCACGTACGCATCTTTGCCGTTGACGACGCCGTTCTCGTTGGGTAGCAGCAACATGCGGCTGTTGCCCATATCATCAACGATGACATTGCCTGCGCCGTCCACCGCAACAGAACCGCAACTGACGCCGTTATAGAGGACAGTCCCAACGGTGCCGCTGAGATTGGTCTGGATGATCCGGCTATTCGTATAGTCGCAGAAGTAAATATTGCTGGAGGCATCGATGGCCACGCCACGGATCGTGGAAAGCGCTTCTCCAGCCACGGTGTTTGAGGTAACGCTTATCTTGTTCTCAGCGCCGATATCGAAATTCAAAGCCGGCGCGTAGAGCACGCCGCCGAGATAAGCAGTCAGCAGCGGTTGCCCGCTGGTGGCCGTGAAGGTCACGGCACCCTGGCGAACACCGGCTGTTACCGGGGTAAACGTGATGTTGATCGTGCAACTCTGACCTGCCGCATAAGCTGTTCCGGCTGCGCAGGTAGACCCACTAGCCGCGTTGTACTCGCCGCCGGTGAGGCCATTGGTCAACACGTTGATGGCCGCGGGCGTAATTGCCGTCGCAAAGGTGAAAGTCAGCGTGTAGACGGGCGAGGTGACACCCGGCGTTAGCACCCCAAAGCTCGCAGCATCGGCCTCCCACTTATAGATGTTCGTGGCCTGTCCGATAAACAGCGCCAGATGGCGATCAATCGCCAGCTGCCCGGGTGCGGTGACGGAGGGGATCAGCGTGACCTGGCTGGTGGTAACTGGTGCCCCGCCGGTGAAGGGAATCTTGATGACGCGATTGTTGCCGGTGTCAGAGATATAGACGTTGTTGTAGACATCAACAGTGACCCCGGTCGGGTTCACCAGCCCTGTGCCAATAGTAGTAGCGGCTCCGCTCACGGGGATGTACACCACGCGGTTTCCGGTACCGTCGGCGACATAAACATCGCCCAGAGCATCGACGGCAACCTGTTGTGGATTGATCAGCGTGCTACTCAGCACAGTCTGCGTGCCCGACGACGTAATCTTGACAACTTGCTTGTTGGTGGCATCGGCAGCATAGACGTTCCCTGAGGAGTCGACCGCAACGCCTGTAAGCGCACCAAGACCGGTACCGAGTTGCTTCGCTGTGGAAGTCGCCAGCACGCCATTCTGAGAAAGATATTCCGTGACATGACCGGCGGTGCCATTAGCAATGAAGAGATCACCGCTGCCGTCGGTTGCCAGGCCCGCAGGGGAGGTCAGCCCAGATGCGACCATAGTCTGCGCACCCGCTCCACCGGCAACCAGTGCAACCAGACCCTTGGCAGCGTCGCTGACATAAAGGTTTCCCGAGATATCGACAGTAGTGCCAACAGCACTGGAAAGTCCCGTGCCGAGCGATGTCGTTGCAATTACACCGGCGCCGTTAGCATCGGTCGTATACACCGATATGGCGGAAGCCGTGGAGCTGGCCGCATACACACTGTTGCCCGAATAGCTGGCCGTATAGGTAGTTACGGGTGCGGTCAGGGCAGCCGTGGTGTAGGTGGCGATCCCGCTGGACGAAATCGTCGCTGTGCTGAGTATGGTTGAGCCGCTGGAGAAGGTAACCGTACCACCAAAGCTTCCGGTAACGGGGCTCCCAACGACAGTAGCCGTCAGCGTACTTGTGCCGCCCGAGATGAGTACACTCGGCGCAGCGGAGAGCGTAATGGTAGTGGGCACGATCGTCACTACATCGGTCATGGCAGCGGACGTGCTCGTGATGTCGTTGCTATCGCCCTGGTAAACAGCGGTAATGCTATCCGTGCCGGCCGGCAATAGCGTGGTTGTCAGCACCGCGGTGTTGCCCGTGAGTGCAACCGTTCCAAGAGAAGCCTTGCCGGAGTAGAAGATGACATTGCCCGAAGGGGTGGCAGAGGACACGTTCACATTGCTGACGGTCGCTGTGAGGGTGACTGGCACACTGGCGTAGTTTGCGGTCGAACTGACAGCCAGCGTAGTCGCAGTGGTGGCCTTGATGACGGAGAAGTTGAAGTTTGCCGAAGCGCTGGTGGAGTATGTGTTGTCGCCGGAATAGTACGCCGTCAGTACATGTGTTCCGGCGCTGATCGAAGACAGCGTGACGCTTGTAGTGCCGTTGGTAAGCGCGTTGCCGACAGAGACCGGAGAACCATCCAGTAGCAGGTCGATGCTGCCGGTAGGCGTTCCTGTACCAGATTGTGGAGCCACAATGACGCTGGCGGTAAGTGTGGTGCCAAAGTTATAGCCGCTGGAAGGTTGCGTGGGCGTGACATTCAGTGTGGTCGTCGTGGCCGTGTAATTGCCGACTGTCACCGTAATGCTTGAGGAGGTTGAGCTGCCATAGACGCTATCGCCGGAGTAGACGGCCTGGATCGCGTTAGCGCCCGCCGTCGTGAAAGAGGTGCTCAGCGTGGCGATGCCGTTGGCATTGAGTGTCCCGGTGCCCAACGTAACATTGGTGGTCGTGTCCTTGAAGGCGATAGTGCCAGTAGGAGTCTTCAGTCCGGTGATCGTAGGCACC